>Ga0209373_10002374_pt1 | contig 19057 bp, 12 predicted proteins | sample Higcelweek5metaG_FD_187173 | JGI IMG/M metagenome (GOLD analysis project Ga0209373, IMG submission 187173) | Freshwater pond sediment microbial communities from the University of Edinburgh, under environmental carbon perturbations - High... | ecosystem: Environmental > Aquatic > Freshwater >... | reverse complement strand
GATTGTTTCTTCTGTTCGGTCAAAATTTCTGACACCCAACCTTCAAAAATATGATTTTTTCTGGATGTGTTACCAGACTAAAGATGTTGTTTATCAGACACCTTGGATAAGTTATAATTGGTTACTCTCCAATTTACTTATCGAGAAGAATAATGAACAAAGGAAAAAATCTGTTTATAAAGCATTAGAATGTCTTGATCAGTTTTACAAACAAGTACCTGGCGATGGAGTTTGTTTAGGTGGAGCTGAAATATGGCAGTATTCTACTGGAAAATATTTTCAATCGTTAGAGTTGCTTGAAATGGCTTCGGTTGGAGAGATTGATATCTATTCTGACGAATTGTTAAAGAAGATGGGTGAATTTATTTGCGTAACCCATATCGATGACAACTATTATTTTAATTATTCAGAATGTTCACCAAGATTAACTTTGCCTCCAAGTATTATTTATCGTTTCGGAAAGAAAGTTGGAAGCGATTTAATGCAAGGATTCAGTGCTTACATAGCGAAAGAAATTGAAGATAAAAAGGCTCCTCTTATTGGAGATTTGCTCAATAAATTAAGATTTATTGTTGAATATGATGAAATAATGGGCTACAAGGTCAAGGAACCATTATTTGCTGATTATTATCTGAAAGAAAGCCAGATAGTTGTAGCTCGTACAAAACAGGATTCAAATGAAGGTTTCTATTTTGGAGTTAAAGGTGGTTTCAATAATGTGCCAGGAAATCAAAACGATGCTGGAAATTTTATTTTATACACCAACGGAAAACCATTAATTATTGACCCTGGTGAAGTAAATACCCTCCCTAAATCAATAAAATCAAATCCATCGGATTGGCATAATTTGCCGACGGTTAACGGTAGAATTGAAAATTCCGGAGCGAATCATAGGGCGACAGGTTTTCAATATAATTCTAACGAAAATGAAGTTGTGGTTTCGATGAATTTGGCTTATGCTTATGAATTGAATGCAGGGGTTGATGACTGGACAAGAACTTATATATTTAACCGAAAAAGAGGATTGGAAATTAGCGATCGGTTTGCTTTAAGTAAAATAGAGGGAGATACGTATGTGTCATTTATTGCTTTGTCCAAACCTCAGATTAAGCGGCAGGGTGTTGTTGTATTTACAGTTGAAGGGAGTGAATATGAGTTTGAATATAGATCGGATATGTTTTCGATTGAGATTAATGAGATCAATACAGAATCAGATGCACAGTTAAAACTATGGGGCGCAAATTTGTACCAGATACTACTCAAGCCGACTTCTAAAGAAAAGACCGGAACATGGAACTATTCTTTTAGTAAGGTTTAACTACGTTATGAGATAATTAAACCGCATTTAGTCGAATGCGGTTTTTTTGTGTCCGAAGAACAAAATTATTCCATTAATTACAAATGAAGAGATGATGATGAAATTTCCCGTATTAGCATCTCCGTAATAATAGATGATTTTTCCTGTTAAAGCCAAAAGTCCACCTGTAACCATTGCATGAGTCAATGATTTGGAATTGGCTTTTATACCAATCAATCCAAAAAAAATGGGAACAATAAATGCTCCTGAATAAACAGTCAACGCAATTAGTAAAATACCAATTATCGATGTAAAATTAATTGCAATTATTATACTGATAATCCCAATTATACCGATCAATATTCTGGTGTTTTTTAATGTTTTATTTCCAAAATTTCCCTTCTCAAAAAGATCAGTCAGTATTATTGAAGCGCTTAATATAGTAGTGGCCGCTGATGAAAGTACGGCACTTAAAAGGGCTAAGGCAATTAGTCCAACCGACCAGTGAGGTAAAACAAATTTGCAAATATCGATCATTAGCGATCCGTTTATAGAAGGAGTAATACAATTACTTCCAAAAACACTTATAAAACCTATTGAGATTGCAACAAATACTAAAATAATTGCTGTTGCTAAAACCGATTTTTTCGCTGTCTTAATGTTCTTCGAACAAAAAATCCTTGAATATATATCAGGGCCAAAAGTAAAAGTTGAAGAATAGGTGATTAAAAGTACCATTAAGTCAATAGGTCTGAAATGAATGTTGAACGGAAACTTTAAGGAAGATAGGTTTGCAACTGAATCACATTTCCTTTCAAACACAAAAAACGAAATGATTATCAATCCGATTAAAATTAATATAGCCTGAAAGAGATCGGTTTTCAACACAGAAAATTGTCCGCCGGCAAGCGTGTAAATAATGAATACAGTACCAGATATTATTACCCCCAGTGCATAGTCTAAGCCTGTAAAGCTTTGAAGAATCCGGGCAGCAGCAATGATCTGAGCTGCAATAATACCAAGCCAGGCTATTGGAATAATAATTGAAGCTATTGTTTTAGCTTGGGTATTATGATACATTTTCCCTAATAAATCAGGCAGAGTGAACCTTCCAAGCTTACTTACTTTTGAAATGAATGGAATAAGGGCAAATAAACCAATAGCAGCACAACCCATGTACCATGAAGTTGCCCATCCAATAACAGGTCCCTCATCGACTGTGCCTATTATTGCTGAACCTCCTAAAATAGTTGCAGTTAAACTTCCTGTTATAAAAATAAAATTTCCACTTTTTCGGGCAATAAAAAAGTCTGAATAGTTCTCGACCTTTGAAAAACTAAAAACAGCTATTGCTGCCAGAATAATAAGATAGATGACAAGAACTATGGCTGTGATGGACATTTCCAATTATTTAAATATCGGCAAAAATAGTTTTATCAATTATTGTATAAAACTTCAGAAATAGTTTGCGACAATTTTTCAATACTCACAGGCTTCTGTATTACCCTGTTTGAATCATTAATGAAAACTTCTTCAATTTCTTTGTCAATATTAAAACCAGTAAGCATTATTACTTTGACGACAGAATTTATTTCTTTAATTCTTTTATAAACTTCAATTCCATCCATTTCAGGCATGTGCTTGTCTAATAGAACTAAGTTGATAGTCTGAAAATTATCTTTGTAAAACTGAAGCGCTTTTTTCCCACTTGAAAAACTGTAAACATCATAACCAAGTTCGTTTAAAAGTTCAGAAGTTATCAATCGAACAACTTCTTCGTCATCAATCAGCAGTATGTTGGCAGTTCCCTTAAAAATCTGCTTTTCATTTGGTTGGTTGCTTACTCTCAACATATCTACATCCTTTAAGGGTATGTAGATGTTTAAATTAGTTCCCTTGTCAACAGTGCTATAGGCTTTAATGATACCTTCGTGCATTGTTATTATACGTTGGGCAATTGATAGTCCCAATCCTGAATTCAGGTTGAATGGTTTAGTTGAATAAAAAGGATCGAAGATTTTAGGCAGCTCGTTTTGTTGTATTCCAACTCCGGTATCAGCAATTACAATCCGTAAGTATTTCCCTTTGTTAAGATCAGAAATTGCGCCATTAGGTATTATCGTTTCAAAATATACAGTATTGGTTTCAATTGTTAGTTCACCCCCATTGGGCATTGATTCCAATGCATTTTCAATAATTATTTCTATTGCCCTTTTTAATTGGTACGGATCGCCTACAATTTTCTCACTTTTATTATTTGTTATTTTGTTTATCCGTATGTTGTTTTTGATATCGAACGATTTTAATGCGTTGTCTATTATAATGTTGATATCGAGAGCGATTGTAATTATATTGTTTTTACCAGAGAATGATAGAAGTTTGTGTGTCAGTTCGGTTGCACGGTTTGTTGAATTTAGAAGTTTTGTAGCATACTCTGTTAATCTATTGTCTTTTAGTTGACTTTTTAGAAGATAAGAATTACCATAAATCCCCATTAGCAGATTGTTGAATTCGTGAGCAAAACTGTTTGCAATATAGTTTAGAGTTTGTAACCTTTCGTTTGTAAGAAGTGTGTGTTCTTCATTTTTAATCTGTGTAATATCTTCAATAATGTAAATAGCAAATTTTGAGTCTCCATATTTATCTTTTAGGGGTGAAGCCGTTGAGTTGATCCAAATGCTTTCATTGTTTTTTGAAACCATTTTTAAAGCTTGTTGAAAAGAAGAGGTCACACCAGTGAAAAGTTCTGATAATCTCGAAATGATCTCGCTTAAATATTGTGTCTCGACCAGATTGTCGATTTTCATAAATGCAAGTTCATTCGAGTTAAAACTTAATATATTTAAGAAAATATGGTTGGAAAGGATAATATGCCTGTTTTTATCAATAAGTGCAATCCCAACTGGTGCATGATCAAAAATACCTTGGAACCGCTCAATTAGTTGATTTAATGAATTAATCTCACTTTTTATTGTTGTAATATCATTCGAGTAGATAATCAATGAATTTTCATTGTTGATATTTTCAGGAATAATCTCGATGTTTAGATTCTTCTTACTCGGTGTTGATAATTCAAAGGTATATGGTACTCTTTCTTTAAAAATGTGATTCGATATTTGAGTCTGGTAGTTGTTAAATAGTATAATATCTGAAATGAAAGTTTTAGGTTTTACAACTGATTGTAATTGAAGATCTTCCGAGAACCTTTGATTGCAAAGTGTCATTTCAAGTTTCGAATTGAATATTGCAATTCCTGTTGTGGAGTTATCAAGCGATAATTTCATCTTTATGTTCTCATCCATCAATTCTTTTGCTGTTTTTTTATGTGAATCGATTGGGTCGAGGTAAAAAATGAAATAATCGATTTTATTTTTTGTTGAGAATACCGGTTTTATGATGAGGTTTATCCAACAATGATTTACTCTGGATAAATAAAATTCTTTCGAGAATTGTTTAGAAATAGAGAGATTTATCGCTTCAATTCCCTTTGAAATATCTACTGTGTCAACTTCGCTGAATAGAGATTCGTAGCTTTTGTTTTTGGGTTCATTGGTTCCTAATCCGGTTATTGTAAAAAACGACTGGTTTGTATAAAATATCTGTCCTGAGTTATCGACAAGAGCAATTCCTGTTATAGTATTTAAAGCAATTGATTTAAATTTATTCTCGGACACAAGAAGTTCCGACTCAATTTTCTTCTGTAATGAAATATCGTTCATTACATACAAAATGGCCTGATCATTTTTTAAGACGAGTGAAGATATTTGTAATTCTATCCATTTGATCCTGTTGTTTTTAGTCTCAATCCGAAGTTCAACTTTCTCGGAAGAGATTGGATTGGATGATATGGAATCAATAATTTTTTTGAGATGAATTCTATCTTCAGGAACAGATAATGAGAATGGAGTAAGGTTTTTAGAAATTATTTCTTTATTTGAATAACCTGTTAATTCAATTATTCTTTCATTTGAAAACAAAATCTGATCATTCTGAATCAATTGTAATGGGTTTCGCAAATTATAGATTATGCTGCTGAAAAAGTAATTCTCCTCTTTTAATAAGTCCACTTCCTTTTTGAGTGACGAAATATCCTGAAAAGTTCCCCTGTAACCAGTTAGAATATTTTTACTATTTCGTATTGGATACGATATTGAAAGAATATGTTTTGTCTGATTGTTTATGATAATTCTGAAAACATTTTCCTGATTTGATTTGACAGAAGGAGATGCGAATTGAGCCATGAAATTCTTCTGATCCTCATGGTGGATCAATAATTCAATTTGTCTCAGTGATAATTGATCGGTTTGATTGTATCCAAAAATTGAGAATGCATTCTTTGAACCGGTTATAACCATAGTTCGTAAGTCGAGTTCCCAATAACCTAATAATGCAATAGAAGTGGCATCTGTAAGTTCTTTAATTTCAGTCCGAAGTTTTTCTTCCTGAATTTTCTGTTTGGTAATATCGATGATGGTACCTAAAAAGTGCTTTGGCTTTCCATCGTTGTTATAAGAGTATATTTTCCCTTGATGATGCATCCATTTATAGGTCCCATTTTTACATCTCATTCGAATATCAATAACAAAAAGATCAGTTTTGGAAGATAAATATTCATCAACTTCTGAGCTGAAACTATTAATGTCGTCGGGATGTATCCTTTTCTCAATTTCTTCAAATTTGCTACTGATCTCGTCTTTTTCGTACCCAAGAATACTTTTCCAGACTTGTGAAAAATACACTTCGTTTGTAATAATATTCCAGTCCCAGATGCCTACATTGCTAATTTGAAGTGAGGTTTTCCACAGTTCTTCTTTGTTTTTCAATGCTTGTTGAGTTTCTTTCTGTGGACTTATATCTCTTACTATTGCTTGTATAACTTTTTCGTCACCGAAAATGATGGGTGAAAGTTTTAAATCGGCATAAAATGTAGTCTGATCGTTTCTTTGAAAGATCCATTCAACTTGGTGTTGGTTGCCTAATAATGAATTCTGGATGTATTCAACAGCCTTGGTACGAGAATCGGCATCTTCAGATTGTTTGCCCGGAGATAAATTCCATAGGGTTTTATTCAGTAATTGTTCAGATTTAAGCTGAAATAAGTGGGCAGATTTCTGGTTGAAATCAATAATCCTGTAATTTTTAATTATCAAAATAGCGTCATTGGAATAGTCGAACAATTGTTTGAATTTCTGTTCACTTTTGATGAGTTTATCTTGTGCGATGATTCTTTCGGAAATATCTCTTATTGAAGCGACCAGTACTTTTCGCCCACTCCAGTTAAAATATGACAGTGAAAGTTCAATGGGGAACTTAGAACCGTCCATTTTTAACGCTATTTCATCAACGAGTTTCGATTTCTGATCCTGGATTTGCTCTTCAAGTTTTAACGGAGTTGCCGAAAGTTGTTTAAACAACATTTTTAACAAAGAATCTTTAGAGAATCCAAACATTTTACATCCTATCGGGTTTACATCCAGTATTCTACCCGAATAGAAATCAACCATAAACAATGCATCGCTTCCAATTGAGAATATTTGTCGATACTTTTCTTCACTTTCCCTTAGCGAACTTTCAGCCTCAACCATAAGAGAAACGTCTCTCCAAATTGTTGCTAAATGATTCTCTGACGGAGAATAAATCAAAACGTCAAAAAAACTATCAAGCGATTGGATGAAAAACCTGTCTTGTTGGGGTTGATTGGCAATTATTGATAATCTTAATAGTGGATGAAATTGTTGAAAAAGAGTTGGCTGACCGGAAAGTCTTTTATTATTTACCTCATTTTTGGTTAATCCCATTTTCATTTCAAAAACTGGGTTAACATCATTATAGATATAATCGATTATGTTCCCGTCTACATCCTTGACGACCTCGAAAATTATAAAGATATCGGTGAGGTTGTTAAATAGATTTCGAAAGAGTTCTCTGTTCGACCTCAACTTTTCTATCTTAAAATGTGTCTCAGTATTGTCGGTGATAATCCCACTTAGAGAAACAGGTTTTGAATTTGAGTTTCTTTCAATAAGAACTTTAATTGATATGAACTTTATACTTCCGTCAGGAACAATAATTCGAGATTCAATATCGAAATAATTTTCAGTTTCACTCTTTTCATTCCATTCTGCAATAAACCTGTTCTTATCTTCGGGATGAAAAAATTTGAGTACATTTTGGGTGTCTAAGACTTCGCTGTCAGGTGATATCTCAAAGATTTTGTAGGCCTCTTCGCTGCTTTCCAAAATGTTATTTCTAACTGAATATTTCCAGAATGCAATATTCGAGATAAATCGTGCTTTTTCAAAAGGGTCGTTTTCAGGTTTTTTTAGTTTTTCGCTTAAAAGCAGTTTGAGCCTGTCGTTTTCCTCTTTTAGTTGCTCTATGATAATATTTTCGCTTTGGACTGATTTGTCACTCATGTAATAGATATTTAAAGTTGAAAAGTTACAATTTTTTGCTAAAACACCATCATAACACATTACATTCCCATTCATAAATTTAGTATCTTATTCTTAATTGTATTTTTTTAACATTTCAGGGTTGTAATGAAAAGGAGATTTGTTTAACCTATCAGTAGAATTATGTGATGTTGAATTATTGGCGCGTGAATTTGAAACAGCAATGGTTCATAGAATGATTCTGTTATCTTTGTTGCATTTAATTAGATAAACTTTTATTAAATGAAGTTAGCTCTTATAGGTTATGGACGGATGGGGCAGGAGATTGAAAGAATTGCACTATCGCGAGGGCATGAGATCGTATTGATAATTGATGTTAATAATCAGGATGATTTCGTTTCCGAAAATATTAAGAAGGCGCAGGTTGCTATTGCTTTTACAGTTCCTGAATCAGCTGTCGATATTTATAAAAAGTGTTTCGACAATAATGTACCTGTAGTAAGTGGAACCACGGGATGGCTTGAGCGATGGAATGAAGTTGTAGCGTATTGTAATGATAAAAATTCTGCTTTTTTCTATGCATCAAACTTTAGTTTAGGGGTGAATGTTTTTTTTGAATTAAACAAAAAATTGGCAAGATTCATGAAGCCTTTCGATCAGTATAAGGCAACCATGACTGAAGTACATCACACCCGAAAACTCGATGCTCCCAGCGGTACAGCCATATCGCTTGCCGAAGATTTGATATCTCAACGAGGAATATACAATGGCTGGGTAAACGGGTTGACTGATGATCACGGAAAATTAGAAATTATTTCGGTTCGTGAGGGGGATGTTCCCGGGATACATACCATAAACTATGATTCTGAAGTTGATTTTATTGAAATTACCCATAGTGCAAAAAGCAGAAAAGGGTTTGCTTTTGGTTCGGTACTGGCAGCAGAATATTTGGCGGGAAAGACTGGAATATTTTCGATGAAAGATTTATTGAAATTGGACGAATAGCGATATAAAAATTAAACGAGCCACGATTTGTAAGTATTTTGAAATTTAAACTGCAAAATTTCAAATCTTGGCATTTCAAATGAGAACATTAAAAAACAAATAAATTTCTGATGAGATGAAAAAAATATTAAGCAATAAATGGTTCAAGTTTGCCTTTTGGGGATTACTATATTTGCTTTGGGTAATTTGGTTAGGAAACTATTGGTATCTTCTGGGCTTGGGGGTGGTTTTTGATATTTATGTATCTAAAAAAGTACATTGGGCTTTTTGGAAAAAGAAAAACCCACCCAACGGCAAGCAAACAAAAACTGTAGAATGGATTGATGCGATAATATTTGCGGTTATAGCTGCTTCTTTTATACGTTTATTTTTTATCGAGGCTTATGTTATTCCAACATCTTCGATGGAGAAATCGATGCTGGTTGGCGATTATCTTTTTGTAAGCAAGGTGGCTTATGGTCCAAAAATGCCAAATACTCCCATCTCATTTCCATTTGTTCATCAGTCAATGCCATTAACCAATTCGAAGGTTAATTCTTATGTTGAATGGATTAAACGGCCTTATAAAAGAATTGGTGGTTTTGGAAAAATCAAAAATGACGATGTTGTTGTATTTAACTTTCCTGAAGGCGATACTGTAGCGCTTAATTTTCCCAGTCAGAATTATTATGAGCTTTGCCGGATGTATGGTCGCGAGAGGGTGAACACAGATACCCGCTCATTTGGGAAAATTGTTTCGCGACCGGTTGATAAAAAAGAGAATTATATCAAACGTTGTATTGGTATACCCGGTGACTCTCTGCGAATTATTGATGGTGATGTATATATAAATGGAAAAAAACAGAAAGACATCCCCGGTAAGCAATACAATTATGTGTTAACTACCGATGGATCGTTGTTAAATCCAAAAGTGCTTGATAAACTTAAAGTAGCCAACGACGACAGAGAACTATTCTCAGGAGGCCGGTATTTGTTCCCGCTTACAGGGCAACAGCTTACTTCTTTCAATGCGTTGAAGAATATATCTTCAGTTACAAAAAGTCTTACTCCCAAAGGGAATTTCGATCCGGCCATATTCCCACATTCACCCGATTATGTTTGGAATGTCGACAATTTTGGGCCACTTTACATTCCAAAGAAAGGAGCCACTGTCAATCTCACACTCAAAAACCTTCCAATTTATGAAAGGATTATTGACGTGTATGAAGGCAACGATCTTAAGGTGAATGATGGCCAGATTTTGATTAACGGGAAAACAGCGACCCAATATACCTTCAAACTCGACTATTATTGGATGATGGGCGATAACCGTCACAAATCGGCCGATTCACGTTACTGGGGTTTTGTACCCGTTGATCATGTTGTGGGGAAGGCTTCCATTATTTGGATGTCGCTAGACAAGGATAAAAAATTCCCGGCAAATATCCGGTTCAACAGAATTCTTAAAAGTGTACATTAATATGAGGGTACTTCGGTACCCTTTTTTTTGCATTTAATTAAGAATGGAGCAAGTAATTTTATCATCGGCTTATCTTGGGTCTGTGGGATATTTCACCATACTTGATCGTGTAGATGTTGCGTTAATTGAACAATACGACAGCTACCATAAACAAACCTGCCGCAACCGTTGCAGAATCTTGGGTGCAAACGGACCTCTTGACCTGATTATTCCGGTAATTAAAGAAAGTGGACACAAAACCCTTATGAAAGATGTGAAAATTGACTTTGCCACTAAATGGCAAAATATACATTGGCGTTCACTCTTCTCGGCCTATAATTCATCACCCTTTTTTGAATATTATTCAGATTATTTCATTGCTTTTTATCAAAAGAAATGGATATTTTTGATGGATTATAACATTGAATTAATAGAGGTTGTAATGAATTTACTTCAGTTAAAAAAGAATTTTGTAATTACTGATCGGTTTCAAAAAGAATATGAAACAGCAATAGATATGAGAAATGAGTTTTTCCCAGGGAAACAGTTGATGACTCGAGAAGGATTTTTTTTCATTTTTGAACGATATACACAAACCTTCTCCGAAAAATTTGATTTTGTACCCGATCTCAGTATTGTTGATTTACTGTTCAACTGCGGGCCGGATTCGGAATCAATATTGCGGCAGAATTCATTCGTAAAAGAGTTATAAAACAACAAAAACCGGTATTTTGTACCGGTTTTTGCTTATATGATGTTGAATAAATTATTAGTCATCAGTATCTTTCTCAATCGAAGGTTCAAATTTATAGCAATCGTCGAGAGGGCGTGATCCACTTCTTCCGCCAACAATATATCCGTAATTATCAAGTACGAAACAACCAGCTCCTTCGCGTGAAATGCCTGACTCAATAGCTGTTTTTTCTGTCCATTCAAGAGATGAAGGGTCCCATTCGTAACAGGTAGCAAGTGAGGTTCCGGAGGTTGTTCCACCCACTAAGTATATTTTCGATTCGGAAACAAAAATTGATGCATTATAACGGGCAACAGCTGTATTTCCGCCATTATCAGTATCACTCAATTTATTAAGTTGTTTCCATGCATCGGTAGCCGGATCATATTCCCAGAAGTCTTGCAATACGCCACTGTGATAGCCACTTAGTAAATAGCCTTTCCCATTGTACCCAACAGAACTGGCACTATAACGTTTTTCTCCGGTGAGGGCAGTAATTTTTGTCCAAGTACCATTTGAGAATTTATAAAAGTCGTTTAAGTACAATTTATTTTTTTGATCATACCCCGTTCCGACATAAATATCGGTACCAATTGCAAAAGCAGTTGCCATGTGTCTTGCACCGCCCGGAAAATCAGGAAGCCTTGTCCATTTGTCTGTTGCAGGGTCATACTCCCAGAAATCGGCTAAGTCGTTATCTTTATCGTATCCTAATCCAACATACCCTTTTACACCATTTGAAATGCTAATGTTATAGGCACGGGGAGTACCTTCAAATTTGGCAGCTTCACTCCATGAATTTTTTTCAGGATTATATTTCCAGAAATCGGTTAGATAGTCATCTTCGTCTTTACCCATTCCCCAATAGCCAAAATTATTAATGGCGAAGCTGCTACCGTCTGATCTGGGTTTACTTTCCAAATAACCTTTGTTAACCCAGTTACCAATAACAGTAACATCACTATCACCGCATGAGGTGAAAAATGCTGAAAGCACAAAGGATAGAATTATTAAAATTTTGAATTTCATCGTATTTTATTTTTATTTTGAAAACTTACTTGCTGTCTAACAAACGGAACCAAAAAATTAAATGTTTTAGTGGTCGACAAATATAGAAATTTTCATGACATTAGTTTCAGCCATTAAGTATTTTTATCATATTATGTTAATGCTTGTTAAATCAATAATTATAGGTTTTTATAAATAAACTCCATTCCAATTTATTTTTACTTTTGTCGATTAATATTAATAAACTAATTTCCATTCAAGTGTCTTTTAATGCTATTTTTGCAGCGCTTGTTTTTGCCGATTGAAGAAGATTAATGTGTCGGACAGGCACAAACGGTTCGTGGATAGGCTAAAAATTCCACTTGTGATCGTGTTCCGTCGTTTACTTTTTAAAAGAATTTTGTATGATAAAATTGAAATTTCTGATTGCTTTATTATTCGCTCTTCTATTTTATTCGTGCCAATACACTGATGATGAAAATTTTCAATATAACGTTGGAAATGATTTTGTATCTGATCCCGTTAAAGTTATCATGATCGATACTCTTACTGTTAAAACATATACAACAGCTGTTGATTCGGTTAACACTTCACGGAATGATCGGTTTATGATTGGTAGGGCAGAAAATATGAAAGTTGTTACAACCTGCGAATCCTATTTCCGGTTCGATCCGGCTGGAGAATATAATCTTCATTCCTCGTCGATTTTCGAATCTGCTAACATGATTCTAAATTTAGACGGATATTCATTTGGTGATACTGCAAAAATCTGTAAATTCGAAATTTATCGACTTACAGAAGATATTACAGTTGATAAAGAAACTGAATATATCTATAACACAACCAAGTTTGCCCATGAAGCAACTCCTTTGGCAACTTTTTCAGTTGATTTAACCGATGATAAACTCGATTCAGTAGTTGTTGATTTGCCAGAGTTAGGAAAAGAGTTGTTTGATTTGGCTTATAACAATGATACAATTCTTTCCGATGCCGATCAGTTTAAAGCGAGATATAAGGGTTTTCTTATAAAACCAGCAGATGATAATGTATCATCTGTCGTGGGTTTTGTTGCAAATCCCGACTCTACCTTATCACCAAAAATAAAGATTAGATACCAAGATAATTCCCTCGATGACGATCTTTCGTTTAGTTTTGAGATTGAGAAATATCAGACTGTTACTTCCAGTACCACTTCAGCCAATGTTAATTATTATGGTTCGAATTACTTTGTGAATGATTACAGTAAATTAATAGGTAAGGATTTTCCTACCGGAGAAGGTAAATTGTCAAGTACAGAAACAGGTAATGTGACTTTTTTACAGGGTGGATTGAATTTAAGGACCAGAATAGAAATACCGACAATTAATAATTTGTATTTTTTGGGTATTGGTTCTGTTATTAAAGCTGAGCTATTATTTGAACCGGTCAAAGGCACTTATACCAAACAATCAGATTTACCGTCTAAACTTGAGATGTATTTGGTCGACAAGAAGAATGATAATTATGGACAAATGGCTATGGTCGGTTCAACCGATATGGCTTATGCCGTATTGCATTACAATAACGAGTTTAAAGACGAAACATATTATTCTTTTGATATTACGAAATTTGTTGTTGACGAATACCTCGATAATGGAGATCCAAAATATTCACTTTTAATGTCGATGCCACAAAGCGGAATTAATGGTAATGTTGACCAATTGATTATTGGTGATCAAAACCACCCGACTAATAAAATGAAATTGAAGGTATACCTGGCCACTTACTAATTTTTATAATGTTATTCGATGAAGAATTCACTCAAAATAATAATTGTCATTTGTGTATGTATACTGTTGTATCCTTCGTTTTTGGGGGCACAGAACAATACAGCATCGCCGTATTCAAAATTTGGGACAGGTGAACTGGCCAGTGTTGCTTATGGCCGCAACCTTGCATTAGGTGGGTCTGGATTTGGTTTAAGAAATCCATATCAATTGAATATTAAAAATCCGGCCTCCATAACTTCTATCGATTCTTTGAATTTTCTTTTTGAAACCGGTGTTAGCGGGCAATTTACACTGTCTTCTTCCTCCGACAAAAATCAGATATTTTGGTCAGGTAACCTGACTCACCTTGTTTTTGGCCATCGTTATACAAATTGGTTAATGGGCACATACGGGGTAATGCCTTTTAGTAACATTGGCTATAACTTGCGAACATTTCAAATGGTTGAAAGTGAAGATAGTTATGTTTTTACCGATTGGGTAGGAACAGGAGGTTTGAATAAGATTTTTTATTTATTAGGGTTGAAAATATCAAAAAACTTTTCGTTGGGTGGTGAGGTTGCTTATTTGAATGGCTCACTTGTTGAGTCTCGAAAGACATGGGCTGTTGTACAAACCGACAATCCGACTTATTATCTTTCAAATACTCGTTATTCTGGGTTTACCTATCGAGGCGCATTTCAATTTACTGCTAATTTAGATAAAAAGGGAACAAATCTTACTATCGGAGGTATGTTCTCTCCTTTGCAAAAATTGAGTGGAAAATCTAATGTAATTATTGACCAACAATATGGTTCGAATTATGTCGATTCGATGTATTATCATTCAGGTGCGGCAACACCAATTAACCTTCCTCTGACTTATGGTGGTGGAATTGGTTTTACCTGGAAGGGTAAATATTTGTTGGCGGCCGATTATGAAAGGGCTAACTGGAGTATTAATGGCGACAAATCGTACGTTGATCAACAAATTTACTCGTTTGGCTTGGAGAAGGTGCCTCAAAATACCTTAAAATATTTTGATCGATGCTCTTATCGAGTAGGGTTTCGTTACGATTCAGGTTACATTCGAACCAAAGGATATACCGTCGACGATGTAAGAGTTTCTTTGGGAATGGGTCTTCCGATTCAGAAAACTGGATCGATGGTTAATGTAACACTCGAAGCTGGGCAAAAGGGAACAATGCACATGGGTTTAATTCAAGAAAAGTACCTCAAAATGACTGTTGCCTTTTCATTTCAAGACTTCTGGTTTATAAAGAGAAAATTCAATTGATCAACCAATATTTTTTTCCTGGCAAAATTGTTCGATAATTTGCTTATGATCAAAAGCCATCGGAGGTAAGTTGTTTAAAGGGAACCATTGTGCATTTGCAGCGTCATCTCCATGAGCAGGATCAATAATTTCATTTAACGTAGACCAAAACACCACCGAAACAGTTCTTCCCCGGGGATCGCGATCAATGGCCCCAAACGAATGAAATTGTTTAAGATCAGATACTGAAACGCCGGTTTCTTCAAGTAATTCACGGGCACAGGCTTTGTCCAGTTCTTCATCCATGTTCACAAAACCACCGGGTAAGGCCCAGTATCCTTTGAAAGGGTCAAATTTTCTCTCAATCAGTAAAATAAAATGTTCATTTTTTTCTTGTGCAGTAATTAATGCATCTGTTGTTAAAGCTGGTCGCGGGTATTTATAGGTGTAAGGCATAAAATTCTAAATAACAAACAACAAATTCCAAAGCTTAGTATAATTCGAGGCTTTTAAATTATTCCTTTTACACGACTATTTTTAATCGAACATCAAGTATTCAGATTATTAGGTTTCAATTGGTAAAATCCGCTTCATCAGCCTCAGATTATGGGTGTAACGGTGCGTTTCAATGTTGTATATTCCCTCATGGTCGATGTTATCAATTCTGACTTTCCCCGATGAATGGATGATCTTGTTCTTATCCCAGATGATACCAACATGGATAATTTCTCCATTTTCGTTATCGAAAAAGGCAAGGTCGCCCGGTAATGCCTCTTCAACAAAAGAAAAATGGTTACCAATAGTGGCTTGCTGTGAAGCATCGCGTGGGATGGAGATCCCGGCAATTTTGTACACAATTTGCGTTAACCCCGAACAATCAATTCCTAACGGGGTTCTTCCTCCCCAAAGGTATGGTGCATTGAAGTATTTAAGGGCTGCATTGATGATTTTGATCCGGAGATCATCGGTTTTGAAATCGTTTACCGAATTTCCCTGTATTTGATATTCTATATTTCCAATTTTGAAAGTTGCTCTTTTCGATTTGTAATGGGGTAGGGTACTTCCTGATACAATCAGAAAATTTCGGTAATGATTGACCTGTTGAACAATATTAAAAATCTCACTCGAAACAGGTTGTGGTTTAGATGATAGATAGTTGTATTCGCGTTGAGTAATGGGGGTTATCATTTTCCGGTCAATCCATCCTTCATAACCATCGTGATAAAGTTTTATTCTGCACCATTTTTTTTCTTCCTCTACAATCATAAAATGCTCGCCCAGTAAAACCTGGGTACACATTTCACTCTTTTCAGCCGGTTCTGTTCGAACAGGGATAGAGCTTAAATCAGAAATTCCAAACATGTTTAGTATTTTTGACTGTTTTCACTTGGTTAACCTTTCAAATATACAATAATATGGTAGCGATTGAAAAAACAGTCAAAGATTTTCAAACTTATAAGCTAAAATTGTTTGGTGATTTCCAATTATTGTTTCACTTTTAAAAACTTTTAGAAATGAATTAAAGATCAAGGTTAACTTAAAACGAATTTACTAGTGGCTACATTTATTTTATTAGCTTGCTGTTCTTCATCCCCTAAGGCTGAGAATAAAGCAGGAATTTCAAAAGAAGCTTTTGAAAAGACAATTGATGGAAAACAAGTTTCAATTTGGACACTGAAAAACAAAAACGGTGCTGAAATGTGTGTTACCAATTATGGTGGTAAGGTTGTTTCTTTGTTTGTGCCTGATAAAGACAATCACTTTGTTGATGTTGTTACCGGTTACAATAGCATTGATGATTATCTAAAATCGGGTGAAATATATTTTGGAGCTGCAATTGGCAGAGTTGGCAACCGTATTGCGCTTGGTAAATTTGCGTTGAATGGACAAGAATTCAATCTGGCGGTGAACAATGGCCCCAACCATCTTCATGGTGGTGTTAAGGGATTTCATGCTGTTGTTTGGGATGCCAAACAAATTGATGATAACACCCTTGAGTTAAGTTACCTTGCTAAAGATATGGAAGAAGGGTATCCGGGAAACCTTCAGATAAAAATGATGTACAAACTTACCGATGATAACGAGTTTTCGATTGAATATTATGCTACTACCGATAAACCAACGTTGTGTAATTTAACCCATCATTCTTATTTTAACCTTAGCGGCGAAGGGCATGAAACGGTTCTCGATCATGTGCTGCAAATAAATGCTAATTCTTTTACCGCATCTGATGAAGGTTTGATACCAACAGGTGAACTTATGCCTGTTTCCGGAACTCCGCTTGATTTTACGTCTCCAACAACCATTGGTGAGCGAATCGAAGCTGATTACGATGCCTTAAAAATGGGAGCTGGTTATGACCATAATTATGTTCTCAATAAGGCTTCAGGAAAGATTGAATTAGCTGCTACGGCTTATTCTCCTGTAACCGGAATTCAAATGGATATTTATACCGATCAGCCGGGAATTCAACTATATTCAGGAAATTGGATGAATGGTACCGAAATTGGTAAAAAAGGTAAACCTTATATGAAGAGGGCTGCTTTCTGCCTTGAAACGCAACACTTCCCTGATTCACCAAACAAACCTGAATTTCCCTCAATTACACTTAATCCGGATGAGACATATCGTCATACCTGTATTCATAAGTTTTCTGTTAAGAAATAGATTTTTGATAAATACAATTGAAGCCACTTTCGTCGAAGAAGGTGGCTTTTTTATTCGACAAGAAATTTTATTGCCATGATAGAAATGGCTATAATCAGAACGATTTTGACAATTTTCTCACCCTCCTTTAGAGCTAGTTTTACCGAAAAGTATGATCCTAATGCATTGCCTAACGAAATTGCAAGGGCATATATCCAGTTTACTTTACCACTAAAACCAAAAATGGCCAGAACAGGGATTGTATAAATCAACACAACAAATGTTTTGTGCATATTAACACGGAGCAGGTCGTATGTCATTAGGTGTCGAAATACAGCCATCAATAAAAATCCCACCCCTATCTGGATGAAACCTCCATAAAAACCAATCAAAAACATAGCTGGATAAATGAACCATTTTTTTCCAAGTTGATCAGATGAGATTTCCCTTTTCTTTTTTGGAAGTAGCATGGTGATCATTATAAAGATCATTACAATTGACAGTACCTTTTGAAAAAGTTCGTTGCTAATACGAACAGAAATTAGGGAACCAATTATAGCCCCCGGAATTGCAAATGCGCTTAATATTAAACTGGTTTTTAAATCGGTGAATTTCTCGGCTTTATACGTTAAAGCTCCCGAAACCGTACCCGTAAGCACACCGATCCGGTTTGTACCATTAGCAACTACGGGCTCAACTCCAAGTAAAATCATGATACCGATGGTTAAAACAGAACCACCTCCGGCCATAATATTTATGAAGCCAGCAATTGCTCCTGAAGCAAAAAGGATGATTGCTTTAACGAACTCTTCCATATCAGAACTAAAATTTTTTACAAAGGATAAATAATCAAATCTGAAAAGCAAAAAAAATGGAGAGTTGGCTTAATAAAATCTGTCAATACGTTGATTATGCAAAATATAACGGTAAACATGACCGAATATAAACAAAAAAGAGGAATATAATTCCTCTTTTTTGTGACCCAGCTGGGATTCGAACCCAGGACCCCATCCTTAAAAGGGATGTGCTCTACCTGCTGAGCTACTGAGTCAATATTTTGTTGAACGTTGTAACTTAACAGGACAACTCCCGTGAAACGGGATGCTCTACCTGCTGAGCTACTGAGTCAATCTATTTTTTTGAACTTGCCAAATCAGTAACCTTTGTTGTTATTGATTTTTCAAAAGCGCTGCAAAAATACAAGTAATTTTTTCTACACCAAATTTTTTTGTCAAAAAATATTTTTTACTCAAGAAGTGATGCCGAAAGTATCAATATTATCAACGGCGAGAAACTGTGGCTTGAAAGATTTGAAACACTTTGTTGTAAAAATAAAATTTCGCAAGTAATTGAATAATAAGTTAAATTTAATAAAAATTTTATCGATTTAATAGAGTTGATTATTTCGGCCAATTGTTTTTTGCAGGTAAATCCATTTTGTTAACTTATTGTTCATTGGTATTAAAATCAGAAAATAAAATGCTTTTGGTGATGAATCAGTCGTTTTTTTTTCTC
>Ga0209373_10002373_pt1 | contig 19058 bp, 6 predicted proteins | sample Higcelweek5metaG_FD_187173 | JGI IMG/M metagenome (GOLD analysis project Ga0209373, IMG submission 187173) | Freshwater pond sediment microbial communities from the University of Edinburgh, under environmental carbon perturbations - High... | ecosystem: Environmental > Aquatic > Freshwater >... | reverse complement strand
TCTCATTCGTCAGCGAAACATAGTTATACAGCACTCCGCCACTGGCGTTGGTCAGTGTGCCCGCGTTCGACAATGTGCCGCCATTGGACAGATCACCACCATTGACCAGCGTGCCTGCATTGGTCAGCGTGCCAGTATTCTGCAGCGAACCGCCGCTCGCATTGGTCAGTGTGCCCGCATTGGTCAGCGTGCTGCCAGTATCGTTCGTCAGCGTACCGCCAAGAGTGTTCGTCAGCACGCCTCCGCTCGCATTCGTCAGGGAGTTTCTGTTCATCAACGCACAGGAACTTGTCAGTGTGCCAGAATTTGTCAGTGTGCCGTAGTTGTACACATAGAATGTATTTGTCAGTGTTGCGCCGAATTCATTCACAAGCGTTCCGCCGCTCTTATTCTCCATCATGCCGGCATTCACCAGCGTTCCGCCGCTGCTGTTTCTCAGCGTTGCACTTAATTTGTTGTTCAGCGTTGCGCCGGTGTTGTTCGTCAGGGTTCCGGTGTTTGTCAGTGTTGCGCCGGTGTTGTTGTTCAGTGTTGCGTTGATAATATTCGTCAGAGTGCCCGCATTGGTCAGCGTGCCGGTATTCGCCAGCATACCTTCATTCGTCAGTGTGGCGCCGGTGGCGTTGTTCAGAATGCCAGCGTTCGCCAGTGTGGCGCCAACACTCTTGTTTACCAGCGTGCCGGTGTTCGTCAGCGTTGCACCGGAATTATTATCCAGTGAGCCAACGTTCGTTAAAGTGCCCGAATTAACAAGAGTACTGCCTGAGTTATTTGCAATCCACTCCACGTTCGTCAGGGTGCCGCTATTGAACAGCGTGCCCCTGGAATTTTGCAAAACGATGTTGTTGTCCAGCCTCCCCGCGTTCGTCAGCAGGCCGGTATTCATCAGCACACCCTCGTTCATCAGTGTGGCGCCGGCTATGCTGTTCAGTGTGCCCTTGTTCGTCAGCGTGGAGTGGATGAAGCTGATCGACAGCGTGCCGGTGTTCGAAAGCGTGGAGCCCGGTTGGACAACCCATTCGTCACCGGAGGGGATGGATCCACCGGAGATGGTGCCGGACACGTCCATGGCCGGTGCGTTTCGTATGGGCAGCACAGACAGCGTGATGACGCTGGCGATGAGCACAGCGCATAAGCAGAAACGGCACCGGGGGGGACGGCGGCTCATAGCATTCCTTCTTTTGCAATCGTCGGAGCAAGGCATCCGGCTGGGAGGGAGCAACGCCAACGGAGCCTCACCATTGCGATTGGCTACCCAACACGTTGGACAGCAGCAGCTTCTCTCTGCCCGCTCAACAAAGCAATAGACCTGAATAAACAAAGGACGGAAAATTCCCACGTGAATTCACGTGAAAGGGCACTATTGCAAACACTTCAAGCGACATGGCCCAGGCACACGGTTCTTTCCAGATGCGCTGGAACTTTACAAATGGTCGCCAACGGAAGCACCTGCGCACGACTGTCGTTGCCCGCAAGGCATACTCTTCTCCGCCTCGACACAGCTCGCCAATCAACGTATCCGTTGGATTTATGAAAAATATATCAAGAGATGGCGTGGTTGGCACTGGGAGGATTACTAGGTGTTGTGTGTATTTTGATGATGCGCGGGGTTATATTGCGAATGTGAAGGCGGAACCACCAGGAGCGGCAGCCTTGACGGCTTCCTCTCCCGCCTCAGCGCCGCCCAGCCGGCAGGTCAACCGCCAGCAGCAGGCCCGAGGATTCGTACACGTAGCTGGTCTCCTCGCCGCAAACCAGCCGTGGATTGCGGAAGCCCGCCTTGTCGTGGCCGTATTGAACGTCTCCGGCCTGCCCCAGCCGGTCGCCGCGGAAGCGCTGCGGGTTGATGCGGCGTAGTGCCGGGTTTCGGCATTGCCGTCAAGGTTCAGGGTGTGTTGTGCCTGTGGAAGCCTCCGGCGGCCATGGGGCTGCGCGCCCCCCTGGAACCCCGCGAAAGGTGGTGGGGTGAGGTTTTGCTCAACCGGGTTCCAAGGGGCGGGTGCCCCTTGGCCTGCGGAGCATGTTTCGGGCAGAACGTCGGCAGGAATCAAAGACTGCCGCCCTGCGCCCCGGTCAAGAGGAGAAATGGAACACCCAGCCGGAATTGGTCCTGGTCTCCCACTTCAAGCCAGCCAATTTCTGGCACGATGACTTGAGCACTGCCAAGAGATTGTTCTCTCTTGAAATTGGCGATTCCTTGTTCACACCAAGAGCAACCGGATTCCGGGCGGTATAATGGCGCAAGCGCACAACCCCACAGGATAGAGATAAACATCGGCCTCTTTGAACATGCATTGCGCATCTCCAGGCACGCTCTTGCTCTTTGCATTCCGCAACAGCATCATGGCCCCCTTCCTGTTCTTTGTGCTGAAATCAATTCTCCTTGCTCGTGGGGGGCGCATCTGGGGTGGACGCTTTGACATTCTCACCAGCCGAGTTGCGCCTGCGGACAAGCCGCAGCACCACCACAAAGAATATGGGTACAAAGAACACGCCGAGGACAGTGGCCGTTGCCATGCCTCCGATGACCCCGGTGCCGATGGCCCGCTGACCGCCGGAGCCGGCGCCGCCCGCCAGGGCCAGGGGCAACACGCCGAGCATGAAGGCAAGCGACGTCATCAGGATGGGGCGCAGTCGCAGGCGGCTGGCCTCCACGGCGGCGTCCAGCAGTCCCAGGCCCTTCTCATGGAGAACCTTGGCGAACTCCACGATGAGGATGGCGTTCTTGGTTGCCAAGCCTATTGTTGTAAGCAGTCCCACCTGGAAATACACATCGTTCGTCAGACCACGGAGATATGTCGCCAGCACCGCCCCCACCACGCCAAGCGGAACCACAAGGATGACCGCCGTGGGCACTGCCCAGGACTCGTACAACGCGGCCAGGCACAAAAAGACCACCAGGATAGAGAGGGCGTATAAATACGGGGCCTGCTGGCCGCTCATCCGTTCCTGGTAGGAGAGCCCTGTCCACTCCAGGCCGATGCCGGCGGGTAGTTTTGAGGCCATGGCCTCCATGGACGCCATGGCGGCACCGGAGCTTATGCCCGGCGCGGGCGCACCGGTGATTTCTACCGCCGGGAATCCATTGTAGCGCTCCAAGCGGGGGGAGCCATAGTCCCAGTGCCCACGCGCAAAGGCCGAGAAGGGGACCATATTCCCCTCCCTGTTTCGGACACGCCAGTTGTTGATGTCCTCGGGCATCATGCGGAAGGTGGCGTCGCTTTGCACGAAGACTTTCTTCACGCGGCCGCGGTCGAGGAAGTCGTTGACATAGCTGCCGCCCAGCACTGTGGTTATGGTGTCATAGACATCCGAGATGGCGAGCCCCAAGGCACCGGCTTTGGACCGGTCCACGTCGATCTGATACAAGGGCGAGTCCTCCTGTCCGTTGGGGCGCACATCCACAAGGGACTTATCCTTGGCGGCCGTGGCCAGAATCTGGTCCCTCGCTCCCATGAGCGCCTCGTGTCCAAGCCCTCCCCGGTCCTGCAGGAACAGATCGAAACCTGCGACATTGCCCAACTCCATCACGGCAGGAGGCGTTAGAGCAAAGACCATTGCGCCTTTGATGGCGGAAAACGCCTCCGTGGCGCGCATGGCGACGGCCGCAGCGCTGTTTCGCACGTCCTTGCGTTTGCTCCAGTCCTTGAGCTGAACGAAAGCCATGCCCGTGTTCTGCCCATTTCCGGCGAAGCTGAACCCGGCGACGGTGAAAATGGAATCCACGCTGTCCTTTTCGTCCACCAAGAACTGCTGTTCCACCTGCTTGATCACATCGATGGTGCTTTCCTGAGTGGCTCCAGTGGGGAGTTGGATAAGGGTGTAGATGATGCCCTGGTCCTCCTCCGGCAAGAACGATGTCGGAAGGCTCAAAAAAAGAGCGCCCATGGCCACGGTCACCAGAACATACGCGCCCATGACGCGCTTGGGACGGTCCAGCAAACTGCGGACACCACGGACGTATCCTATTGATCCTTTGTCGAAGAGCCTGTTGAACCCACCAAAGAAGCCTTGACCTACGTGCTGTTTCTCCCCTTTGCGCACGGGTTTGAGAAACGTGGCGCAAAGGGCGGGGGTGAGCACAATGGCCACCACCACGGACAGGCACATCGCCGAGACGATGGTCAGGGAGAACTGGCGGTAGATGACACCCGTGGAGCCTTTGATGAAGGCCATGGGCACAAACACGGCAGAAAGCACGAGAGCAATGCCCACCAGCGCGCCAGTGATCTGGCCCATGCTTTTCCTGGTCGCCTCGCGGGGCGGCAGGCCCTCCTCGGTCATGAGACGTTCCACGTTTTCGACCACAACGATGGCGTCGTCCACGAGCAGACCGATGGCGAGCACGATGCCAAACATGGTCAGCGTATTGATGGAAAAGCCAAAGGCGGACATGACGCCGAAGGTACCCAGCAGCACCACCGGCACGGCGATGGTGGGAATGAGGGTGGCACGCATGTTCTGCAAGAACAGATACATGACCAGAAACACCAGCACGATTGCCTCGGCGAGGGTCTTCAAGACTTCCACTACGGAGGCCCGGACGAAGGGGGTGGTGTCGAAGGGATACACCACGCGCACGCCTTTCGGGAATGTCTTTGAAAGCCGCGCCATGGCTTCCCGCACGTTCTTCACCGTATCAAGCGCATTGGCACCAGACGCCAGCTTTATGGAAAGACCTGCGGCGGGTTGGCCATTGTACCAACTGAGACTGTCATAGCTCTCGCTCCCCAGCTCCACCCGAGCGACATCGCTTAAGCGCACAACGGAACCGTCCTGATTCACGCGCAGCTGGATGTTGCGAAACTGCTCAGGGGTTTTCAGGCGACTTTGGGCCATGATGGTGAAGTTCATCTTCTGGCCAGGCAATGCCGGGGTGCCGCCGATGCGCCCGGCGGCTATCTGGGCATTTTGCTCTGTGATGGCGTTTTTCACATCTCCCGGAGTGAGCTTGTAGTTGTCCATCTGATATGGGTTCAGCCAAACACGCATGGCGTTTTGGGCACCGAAAAGGCTGGCCTCGCCCACGCCGCTGACACGGCTCAACGGCTTAAGCACGGAGGTGGCGGCAAAGTCGGACAGGTCCGCAGAGTTCATGTCTCCGTTTTCGGAAACAAAGCCAACGACTGTGAGGAAATTCGTGGTGCTCTTGGTCACTGTGACGCCCAGGCGCTGAACCTCCTGCGGCAGAAGCGGTGTGGCAAGCGAGAGCTTGTTCTGTACCTGCACCTGTGCGATGTCCGGGTCCACGCCGGCGTCAAACGTCAGCGTAACGATCACCTGCCCGGAGTCGTCGCTGGTGCTGGACATGTAGCTCAAATGGTCCAGCCCGCTCATATTCTGTTCAATGACCTGGGTGACAGTGTCCTCCAGGGTGGATGCCGAAGCGCCGGGATACGTCGCCGTGACGGTGACGGCGGTGGGCGCAATTTCCGGATACTGGGACACGGGCAGGCGCATAATGGAAAGCGCGCCCCCCAGCATGATAATGATGGCGATGACCCAAGCGAAGACGGGATGATCGATGAAAAAGCGCGACATGAAGCGTTCCTTTGCCCCTATGCGATGACGCGCGGGTCTTCGACAAGAATGTACGCACGCATGAGACTGCGCAGTCCGGCCGCCATGGTTTCAAAACCAGCCTCGGGGGTGAGCTGGTGCTCCACCATAATGCCTGACAACAGGGTCAGGAGAATCAGCGCGGCTTCATCCGCATCACGCTCCGGGCGGACCCAACCTCCAACCTGCCCAGCGCGCAACGATGCAGCCAACTGCGTCCGCATGGCCACATCCTTGGCCTTGCACTCCGCGGCAAATCTCTCGCTGCGATAGAGTTCCAGCCAACTGTCGAGGCCAAGCCCCAGTCCGGCAGGATTCCACATCTCTTCAAGCCCCTTGCTGTCGATGTTGGCGAGAGCGAGGAACCCCTCTCGGGTACAAAACGTTTTGCTGATCTCCTGACATGATTCAAACTCTTTCTCGGCGATGGTGGCGATGATCTCTTCCTTGTCGCGGAAGTAGCGAAAGACCGTGCCTGCGCTCATGCCCGACGCTGCACATATCTCCTCGGTCCTGGCGGAGTGGAAACCCTTGGCCCGGAATACGCCCGCTGCAGCCTTGAGAATCTGCTCACGGCGTTCCTGGTGAAGCGCCTCGTTTTTCGGCCTGGCCATGTGTACCACCTATTAATAAACGGAGTGTTCAGTCGCAGAACTAACGGTAAGTTTTGCCAGTGTCAAGAGACGACAGGGAAAATCCCCGTAAGCGGTCCATTACCCCGGGGAGATTTCTGATCCAAACAGGGAACAGGAGTTTGGCATGCGCAAAACCAGATTCAGCGAGTTTCAAATCGGTAGATTCTGAAGGCCGCTGCGCTGCTGCCGAGGCTCGGGGCAGCCCGCGCCGAGAGCGATGCCAACAGGTTTCCGAAGCTGTCGTATCACATCGCCTGTACAATATAGCCACCCGTTGTAGCAAGAGCCAGCGGCGTGCCAAGTCATTGGCCTAGCGCCGAGTTTTGGCCTCGCCGCCAAGGTTCAGGGTGCGCTCTGCCTGTGGAAGCCTCCGGCGGCCAGCCGTCTGCGCGCCCCGGAACCCCGCGAAAGGTTAACTCACCCGGGTTCCAAGGGGCGGATGAGGCAGTGCGACGTGCTGAGCCTTCACCCTGGTCAGTGCCAGCGGACTGCTGAAGCCGTTCACCGGAACCGTAAACGGCTTGCCTTGTTGATACAAACGGAGGCGAATCTTCATCGCGCGCACAGCCTCTGGGCTGGGGTTTGTCTGCTGCTGCTGCAGGCTCAGGGCTTCCTGCTGAGCCTCTACAGTTTCCCGGAACTCCCCCTTGCGCGCCAGGGCAGCCGCCAGAACGCTCAAGGATACTGCGTCTTTTGAAATCTCAAGAGCCTTGCGGGCATAGTCCACCGCCTTCACGCCATCCTGAAAGCGCTGCTCCGGGCAGGCTGCGTACAGGGAGGCAAGGCCGGCATAGGCTTGGTGGTGCCGGGAATCCAGACTGATGGCCTGCTCAAAATCCGCCACGGCCAGGGTGTAGCTCCCCTTTTCCCGGTAGGCCAACCCTCGGTTGTAATACCCCACAGGACTTTTTGGCAGGGACTGTATGGCTTGGTCGAAATCATGGATGGCCTGGTCCAGGTGCCCGTTTGCGCGATGGGCCAGCCCCCTGTTGTTGCGCGCGTCGAAGTCATCTGGCTTGATCATGATGGCCCGGTCATAGTCCTGCAGGGCCAACTCCAGCATGCCGAGAGCGACAAACTCGTTCGCCCGTCTGAAATACCCTGAAAAAACGCCGGGCCGCAGACGGATGGCCTGGTCAAAATCCTGCACGGCCTGCACTCTTCGCCCCATTTCCGAATAGAGGACACCCCGGTAGAAGAAACCGGAGGGTTCCTCCGGCCCTAGCTCAATGGATTGGGTGAAGTCCGCTGCGGCTTTTTCATACTGCTTGCTGGCTGCAAGCAATTTTGCGCGGTTGAAGTATTGCCAGGAGGATTTTGGGTCGAGCCGGATGGCCTCTGTGATGTCTCGAAGGGCGGCCTGCTTGTCGCCCATCCGCCAGTGTAAGGTTGAGCGGTTGTTCCAGGCGGAAGCGTAATTCGGATTGATGTCCAAGGCGCGGTTGTAATCCTGGAGGGCCGACTCGTACTGCTTGCCTGCCTCGCGGGCGATACCGCGATGGTTGTAGGCCTCCGCCAATTCCGGGTTGAGCTTCAGGGCAAGGTCGTGATCCTGGATGGCTTTTTCAAACTGACCTTTGCGCCTGTGGCAGTTGCCCCTCCAGTTGATGGCCTCGGCGTAGTCCGGCCTGAGGAGGATGGCCCGGTCGAAAGCCTGGATCGCCGCGTCGAATTGCCCCTTGCCATAGAGCGCCCGGCCCTGGCCATAGGCAAGAGCCGCCTGCTCCGCTACGGAGAGGATGGGGTTCTCCAAACCCTGGCAGTTGGCATCAAGAGCCTCGTCAAATGCGCTACGCTCCACCGCCTCCAGACACTTCGACGTGGAATTGGCGCTGCCAGACGAGACGAAGCCAAGGGTGAACGTGGTGCAAACGATGAGCGTCAAGGCGTGATGCCACCCTGCCATGCGAACTCCCTTGAGCGGAAGCGATTTCACCGCCGCCTCAGGCTATGGCCGAGACAATACTGCCCGGCAATACGTGTTTCTGCGTTTCCTTGACACGCCTCTTCCTCCAAATCAAGAGCCAGAGCTGCGTTGACGCGCGGCCCTGGCTCTTAATTTGGAGAGTTGAGGGGGGGCAGAGAGGGGCCTGGCGACGCCCAAAGCGACAATATCCAGTAATTGCTGGCGAAGTTTGTTTCGTTTTGGGTAAGATAGTTCTTCTGTGTTCCCCGGTACGGGGCAGTCCTCCTTGGGCGAGCCGCTCAAGTGCGTGTCTTGATTTCCGCAGGGCCTTGCGGGAGCTGCCCTACCCTTGAGCCCCCGGCACCCGGACCTCGGCCCAGTGCTCCTTGTGGTCGTCAGTCAGGGGGATGCGGCCTTCCGCCAGCCGCACGCCGTCCAGGCTCATGTGCTGGCCGCTGGCGGCCATGGTCCGCGTCACCTTGATGTGATAGACCGTTTCCCTGTGCCGGTAGTGCAGGGTGAAGCCCGGCCACTGCGCGGGCAGGCAGGGCGCAAGGCGCAGGTGGTCCACCTCAAGCCGCAGGCCCAAAAGCGACTCCACCATAAGCCGGTACAGCCACGCGGCCGAGCCCGTGTACCAGGTCCACCCGCCGCGCCCGGTATGCGGGGCCACGGCGTACACGTCCGCCGCCGCCACATAGGGCTCCACCTTGTACTCGGCGGTCTGCTCCGGTGTGCGGGCATGGTTCACCGGGTTGATGAGATCGAAGAGCTCCCAGGCGCGCCCGGCGTCGCCCTGGCGGGCAAAGGCCATGGCCGCCCAGACTGCGGCGTGGGTGTATTGCCCGCCGTTTTCCCGCACGCCCGGAACATAGCCCTTGATGTAGCCGGGATTCAAGGCCGAGTCGCCAAAGGGCGGATCAAGGAGCTTCACCAGCCTGGCCTTGCGTTGCACCAGGCGCTTGTCCAGCGCGTTCATGGCCTGAAGGGCGCGCGTGGGTTCGCCCGCGCCGGAGAGCACGGACCAGCTCTGGGAGATGGAGTCGATCTGGCATTCTGCGTTGGAGGCCGAGCCGAGGGGCGTGCCGTCGTCGAAGTAGGCCCGGCGGTACCACTGCCCGTCCCAGCCGTGGCGCTCGATGTTCTGCCGCAGCCCCGCAGCCTCGGCATCGCAACGCGCGGCAAAGGCCGCGTCGCCGTGTGCGCGGGCCAGCGGAGCGAATTCCTTCAGCACGTCATAGAGGAAAAAGCCCAGCCACACGCTCTCGCCCCGGCCCAGCCTGCCCACCAGATCCATGCCGTCGTTCCAGTCGCCCGTGCCCATGAGCGGCAGGCCCCGCTCCCCGAACCTCAGCCCATGGCCGATGGCCCGGACGCAGTGGACATAGAGGCTGGCCGTCTCATCCGAGCGGCCAGGCAAATCGTAGTACGAGTCCTCGTCCTCCTTCAGGGTGCGGCCGGAAAGGAAGGCCGCGGGCTCCTCAAGCACGCCGCTGTCTCCGGTGGTGCGCACATAGCGGCACACAGCCAGGGGCAGCCACAGGTAGTCGTCCGAGCACTTGGTGCGCACGCCGCGCCCAAGGGGCGGGTGCCACCAGTGCTGCACGTCGCCTTCCTCGAACTGATGCGCCGCGCACAAGAGCAGATGCTCGCGCACCAGCCCCGGCCTGGCGTGGACAAGCGCCATGACGTCCTGCAACTGGTCGCGGAAGCCGAAGGCCCCGCCGGACTGATACGTGGCGCAGCGCGCCCACAGGCGGCAGGCCACGGTTTGATAGAGCAGCCAGCCGTTGGCCAGCACGTTGAAGGCCGGATCGGGCGTTTCCACATTCACCGCGCCCAGGGTGTGGGTCCAGTGCTGCCACACCTTGTCCAGGGCCATGCGCGCGGCGGGCAGGCCCCGGTGGCGCTTGACCAGCGAGCGGGCATCCTCCACGCTTTGGCCCACGCCCAGGCGAAACACCACCTCGCGCTGCTCCCCGGCCTCCAAGGTGAAACTGACCTGAATGGCGGCGCAGGGGTCCAGGCCTGCGCCCACATGCCCGGACAGGCGCGTGCGCGTCAGCGCAGCGGGGGCGGCCAGGGTCCCGTTTCGGCCCAAAAATTCCGCCCGGTCGCCGCAGACCGTGCGCGCAGGGTCGTCCACATCGAAGAAGGCCGTGCGCGTGCCGAACTCCGTGCTGTAGGCGTTGCGCGCAAAGAGCGCGCCGCTGGCCGGGGATATCTCTGTCACCACGTGCATGGCGGTTTTGCCGCGCAAATCGCCCAGCACCCACTCCACGTAGCCGGTGGCCGAGAGCCTGCGCGCCCGCTCGGTCTCATTGCGCACCTTGAGCACCGCGAACTTGATGGGTGCGTCGAGCGCCACGTAGACCCAAAGCTCGGAGGCGATGCCGCGCTCCGTGTGTTCGAACACGCTGTAGCCGAAGCCGTGCCGGGTGACGTATGGCGCGGTCCCGCGGCAGGGCAGTGGCGTGGGCGACCAGAAGTGCCCGCGTTCCTCATCGCGGATGTAGAAAGCCTCCCCGCGCGAGTCGCCCACCGGATCGTTGCCCCAGGGAGAAAGGCGGAACTCGTGCGCGTTCTCGCTCCAGGTGCAGGCAAGGCCGCTCTCGGAAACCACGCTGCCAAAGGTGGGGTTGGCCAGCACGTTGACCCAGGGCGTGGGCGTCAGCTGGGCCTTGGCCGTGGTGATGACGTACTCGCGGCCATCCGGCGTAAAGCCGCCCAGGCCGTTTGCAAAGGCGAGGTCCGGGCGCGGCAGCGGGGCCAGGGGCTGGGGTTCGGCCCGCAGGGCGCGCGTGGGCTTAAGCTGCGGCGGCGGCGGACCTGCCGGGCCGCGGCCGTCTATCTGCTCGGCAAGGGTGCCCCAGCTGTCGGCCAAGATGATCCGGGCCACGCTCTGGAACAGGATGCGGTCCTCCTCGGCGATGCGGTCCGCCGGGCGGACGAAGATGCCGCCTGGCCGGTCGGTCAGGTTGGCCTCGGTGCCGGCGGCGATGAGCCCCATGATCTGGTCGTGCAGCACCTGCCGGTACCCGGCGTCGTCCTCGTTCCAAATGACCAGGTCGACAGCCAGACCCTTGAGCCGCCAGTACGCATGGGCCTGCACCAGTTGGCGCGCCAGCTCGATGTTGGCCCCGTCCTCGATCTTGAGCAGCACCATGGGCAGGTCGCCGGAGATGGAATAGCCCCAGAGCCCGGACTGGCCCCGGTGGTTCTTGGCCAGCACGCCCGGCTCAGCCCGGAGCGCAGCCCCGGCGTAGAGGATGGCCCCGGCCAGACGGCCATAGAGCTGGGCCTCGGCCTCGCTGGCGTTCAACTGGCGCAGCAGCACCTGGTTGTGGGTCCAGGCCAGGTCGAAGACGCGGTCGGCCAGGCGGCGGTCCTGATATTTCTCCAGCAGCAGCAGCGCGGCTTCGCGGTCATCCGCCATGCCGGTGACCATGTCCACGAAGACCGATTCGCCAGGCTCCAATGAGATGCGCTGGCGTATGGCCACAATGGGATCAAGGACCGAGCCCTGCGTGCCGGAAAGGGAAACGGCATAGTCTGCGGCCTCTGCCCGCAGCGCAAAAGGCTCTGCCACGGTGTTGCCCCGGCCGATGAAGCGCATGCGGTCGGTCTCATAGGAGACCTCCGTCTGCTTTTCGCCGCGCACGGCCATGAGGTGCAGCAGGAAGGGCGGGGCCTCCTCCTGGGATCGCGGCCGCCTGGTGCACAGAATGGCCCGCTGCGGATGAAGGATCTCCGTTTGCACAAACAGGTTGCTGAAAGCCGGGTGCAGCGCGTCGGCCGCCTGCTGGGCGAGCGCCACCTCGGCATAGGTGGTGACGTCGATGGCCCGGCGCGTGCGCGCCCTGTTGGTGATGCGCAGGCGCCGCAGTTCGATGTCGTCCTCCGGCGAGACGGCGATTTCCAGGCGGGTGTCGTAGTCGTTGTCGCGGCGGTGGAACTCCACGCGGTCTTCCGAGAAAATGGCCTCATAGTGCTTGGGCGGCTTCAGCGTGGGCTGGTGGGCCGTGGACCAGAACTCCCTGGTGGCCACGTCGCGCAGGTAGCAAAACGAGCCCCAGTTGTCGCAGGTCGGGTCCTCGCGCCAGCGGGTCACGGCAAGATCCTTCCAGCGGCTGTAGCCGCCGCCAGCGTTTGTCACCATCACATGGTACCTGCCGTTTGAAAGCAGCTGCACCTCCGGGCTCGGCGTGTTCGGTGTGTCGTACACGCGCGTGGGGGTTTCCGGCAGGCTGGAGATGAGCTGCCCTTCCGAGAGCTCCGTGGTGTGCGCAAAGGAAGCCCCGTTCTGGGGAATGCGCTCCTGCAACAACGGCAAGGTGGCCTGGAGCTGGGGATCGGCCTTGAAGCGCCGCTGCATGGGGCGGCCCAAAAGCTGGCTGGCCAGGGACAAAAAGCTCATGCCCTGGTGGTGGACCATGAAGGAGCGCACCACAGCGCTGGTCTGCCCGCGCGGCAGCCGCGAGGGGGTGAAGTCGATGGCCTCATAGAACCCGAAGCGCGTCTCGTAGCCGTCATCGGCCAAACGCCCCAGGTTCCGGCAGGCCTCCATGGGCGCCACCATGAGCGCCATGACCGTGGCATAGGGCGCAACGACCAGATCCTCGGCCAGGCCGCGCTTGAGCCCCAGGCCGGGCACGCCGAAGGCCCGGTACTGGTAGTTGCGGTTCATGTCGATGGCGTTGTACCCGCACTCCGAAATGCCCCAGGGCACGCCACGTTTCTTGCCGTAGTCCATCTGCCGGGCCACGGCGGCGGCGCAGGTCTGGTCGAGCAGCGTGTGCTCGTAGCTCGGCATCACCAGCATGGGCATAAGGTACTCGAACATGGAGCCGCTCCACGAAAGCAGAATGGGCTCCCCCCCGGCGGTAGTGAGCAGCCTGCCCAGGGCGAACCAGCTTTCCTGCGGCAATTGTCCCTGGGCAATGCCCACGAAGGTGGCCAGGCGCGCCTCCGACGCCAGCAGGTCATAGCAGCTCAAGTCCCTGCGCCTCTCGTCCACGTTGTAGCCGATGGCCAGGAGCCTGCGCTTCTCGTCATACAGGAAGCCGTAATCCATCAGGGCAAGCTGGCCGCACTGCGCGGCAAGCGCCTCCAGGGCCGCGATTCTGCCCTGCGCGTGCGACTTGGCCGTGGCCGCAAGGGCGGCAAGGCCGGCTCCGGCGGCAGGAGCGGCAGCGGGAGCCAGCCCCAGCGCCAGGGCAGAGAGCCGCTCCGGCTCAAGCTGGGCAAGCCCGCGCAGGGTGGGCAGGTTCTCCAGGGCCGGAATTTCCGCCAGGGGCCCAAGCGCGGCGCCTGCACCCGCCCACGGCGCGAGGTGGTCAAGCTCGGTCAGGGCGTCACGGCACTGCCCGGCCAGGGCGCGCACCCACCACGCCACATCGTTGTCTGGCGCTGAACCAAGCTCCCCCAGCACCCCGTCCAGGGTCTCGATGGCCGCGTCCAGCCGCGAAAGACAGAGCCGCGCGGCGGCAAGGCTGGCGGGCGGCACGGCTGCGGCCAGGGCGAGGTCGTGGCGCAGCCCGGCCAGCAGGGCCGGAGCGTCCGCGCCCAGCTCCGCTGCGGGCGTTTTTGCGGCGGCGTCCAGAGCCAGCTCCAGGGTGTCGGCCAGGCTCTCATACAGCCGCGCCGAAAGGATGGGATCATCAGCCAGGGCCAGGAGCCCGGAGCGCAAAGTCAGCAGGTGCCCGGCCAAATTGCCCGAGTCCACGGCAGAAACATACTGCGGCGGCAAGGGGGTGAGAGAGAGGGTGTCGTACCAGTTGAAGAAATGCCCCCTGTGCCGCTCCAGGGCGGCCATGGTCGTGAGGGTGCGCGCGCTGCGCTCAAGCATCCGCCCGCAGGAGATGGTCCCGAAGTCGTACGCCGTGAGGTTGGCAAGAAGCGCCAGCCCCATGTTCGTGGGCGAGGTGCGGTGGGCCACCACGGCCACGGGATGCTCCTGGTAGTTGTCCGGCGGCAGCCAGTGGTCCTCCGGCCCGACGAAGGTCTCGAAAAAGGCCCAGGTCTTGCGCGCGACCTTGCGCAAAAACAGGGTCTGCGCCTCTGTGAGGCGCTCGCGGTGGCGGGCCAGGGGCAGGCTGAGCCACCAGGCCAGGGCCGGGGCGAGACACCAGAGCCCCAGTATGGGCGCGGCCACAAGAAGCGCCATGGGCCGGAAAGCGGCCAGTCCGAGCCCCGTGGCCACAGCCAGCAAGGGGCTGAACCACATGGCCAGGTACGAGCCCATGAGATCCGTGCGGTCCATTGCGCCCGCCTCGCCGGAGGGATTCCACTCCAGCAGCCCCCGGCGCGTAACCAGCATGCGCCAGGCTGTGCGCGCCAGCGCGTCCAGGCTGAAATACGCCTCGTACGGCAGGCAGACCAGGGCGAAGGCCGCCTGGGCGAAGTGCCTGGGCAGCAGGCGCGCAGTGGCGGCAAGGTGCTGCCGCAGGGCGCGGTTCTCGGGCTTTTGCAAGGCGTTGAGGCCTGCGGAAACAATGGCCGGCAGCAGGATGACCCCGCACACGCAGAGCGTCCAGAACCAGGCCGAGTCGAGCACGGTCCAGCCCGTCAGCAAAAGCAGCGTCAGCGCCGCGGCGGTAAGGCTGCGTCTGAGGTTGTCCGCGATTTTCCAACGCGACAGGAGCGAAAGCGGGTTCGGCTGCGGCCTTCCGTCCGGGCCGGGCACGCCCGGCAGCAACCAGCGGGCTATCTGCCAGTCCCCGCGGATCCAGCGGTGCCTGCGGCTTGCGTCCGCGCCGTAGCTCGCGGGGTATTCCTCATAGAGCTGCACATCGCTCAACAGGCCGCAGCGGGCGTGGCAGCCCTCAAGCAGGTCGTGGCTCAGTATGCGGTTATCGGGAAAGCGGCCACCCAGGGTCTTTTCAAAGGCGTCCACATCGTAAATCCCCTTGCCGATGAACGAGCCCTCGCCGAAGAGGTCCTGGTACACATCAGAAACCGCGCGGGTGTAGGGGTCGATGCCGATTTCGCTGGCGCACATGCGCGCATAGCGCGAGCGGTTGGTGCCGGAGAGGCTGGCGGCTATGCGCGGCTGGAGGATGCCGTAGCCGCCGGTGACGCGCTGGGCCTGTTCGTCAAAGCGCGGCTGGTTCAACGGGTGGGCCATGGCCCCCACGAACTGCCGGGCCGTGTCGCGCGGGAGTTGCGTGTCCGTATCCAGGGTGATGACGTATTTCACCTCCGAGAGGACGGCCCGCTCGCCCACCACAAGGGTGAAGGCCCCGGAGCCCCCGCCCCGCAACAGCGCGTTCAAATCCGAGAGCTTGCCCCGCTTGCGCTCGTGGCCCATCCAGGCGTCGTCCTGCGGGTTGAAGCGGCGCGGACGGTGGAACAGATGAAAACGGTCGCCCGAGGCGGCGCGATATTTCGCGTTCAACCCTTCGATGCACTCCCCGGCCAGGCGCAGCAGCGGCCCGTCCTCGGGCAGGTCTTGCGTTGCGGCATCGCGAAAGTCCGTCAGCAGGCCGAAATGCAGGTGCTCGTCGCGGTTGGCCAAAAAGCGCACCTCCAGCGCCTTGGCCAGTTCCTCGATACCCCGTGCGCTGGTGAGCATGGAGGGAACCACCACCAGGGTGCGGAACTCCCTGGGAATGCCTTTGGAGAAATTCATGCGTGGCAGTGTCTGCGGCGTGGCCAGCAGGGTGGAAAGCCAGTTCGCCAAGGCCACTGCCAAGTGGCTGGCGCAGAAGAGCGAGAGGCTTGCCATGAGCGCCAGCCGCCAGCCGGACATTCCGTCGCTGCTGGCCTTGTAGGCGCCCCCCCCGGCGCACAGGGCCGCCAAAAGCAGGATGCCGCCGCAATACAGCAGCAGCGGGTGGCCGCGGCCGAACGCGCGCAGAGACTCCCTGGCGCCGCTGCGCACCTGGGCCGCGCGTTTCAAGGGCTCCACGCCTTCGTCGATGAGGTAGAAGCCCACATGGGCGGCGCGGTCGCCGTTGCCCAGGCGGATAGCGCCCTCCTGCGCAAGGCCGATGGCCCTGCGCGCCACTTCGCCCTCGGAAAGCGGGCTGGCCTTGGCCGTGCGCTCCACCACGTGGCGGTAATGATCGCGGGTGGCGAAATCCATGGCCGCGTAAATGCCCGCCGGGTCTTCGCCCAGGGTGCGCTCCACCAGGCTCATGTCCTCCACAAAGCCGCGCCAGTCCGTTGCGCCCAGCGCCCGCAGGCTGCCGATGCTGTTGCTTATGGACACCTGGTCGGCAGCCTGCTGCTGGTTCTCCGCGCGCACCAGTTCCTCGCTGGTGAGGCCGGACTCGGACAGCCGCTGCTCGATCCAGGTGAGGGGCAGTGCCAGGGCCGGGCCTTGGCCGTGCAGGCGGCGCGTCAGCTCGGCCACAAAGGAGCTCACCATGGGCGGGTCGGAACGGGCCATGTCGGCGATGGCCAGAATCAGGTTCTGCGGAGCTTGCGCCGCCACGGTCGTCATCTTGTCGGCCCAGGCCTCCGCGCGGTTGCGGTCGAGCCGGTGCCCGGCGATGCGCGCGGCCATGCGCCGCAGGTTTTCTATGAGCGTGAGCCGCAGCATGATGGGGATGGCCCAAAGCTCGCCGAGCTTGAGCGCGGTCACGGACTGGTAGGCTGAGACAAAACGCCGCAGGGTCTCCGGGTCCACGCGCCCGTCGCCGTGGGCAATGGCCTCCAGGGCCAGGTCGTACACGCGCGGCAGCCCGGCCGAGGCCCCGCCCGCCAAGCGCGGCAGCTCGCGGCTGTAACCCTTGGGCAGGTGGCGCCCGGCGGTGCGGATCTGTTCCTCGATGACGTAGAAATTGTCCAGCAGCCACTCGCCCGCCGGGGTTATCCTTCGGTCCGCCTTCACATCCAGGGTCAGCAGCTTGTGGACATCGAGCAGCAGCGCCTCATTCTCAGCCAAGCGCCCAAGCAGGCGGTCGCGGGCGCGCCCGGTGCGCAGGTGGTGCGTTCCGGCCAGCACCTTGCCGTGCAGCTCCATCTGGTCGGCGCTGAATAGATCCGAACGCAGGGGCGGCTCATCGCTGATGGCCTTGCGCACGCCGCCGCCAACCAGTGCGCACGCGGAGGGCAACATCCCGCAGATACTTATATTCTTCATTGGTCTTTCTCCTGCCGCCATGCAGGAAGCCCAGGTGGTTCCTCCGGGGGGGGCGAGGCAGCTCGGAGGTCGCTGCCTGGTGCGCTTCCACGGTGCTGCCACGGCGCTGCCACACGCAGCATCGAACAGCCAGGCTGAGAGGCGGGGTGAGGGGTGGATACGGACGTGGAGGAGATCCGTGTCGGCCGGGGCGGCGTGGCTCGCAAACGCGCACCGGGAGACGAGAGTGTCCGGGAATTATCGTAGCCTAGCACATGGGGCGCGGCTTGGCGAGGAGCACGCCGAGAATTTTCTTTTCTGAGCAGACCCTTTGGGGCCATCCCGTACCAATGGCTGAATGGCGTGTGCAGCGGTGGGAGCGGTCAGCGGATGTTTGACCGAGGCTTCTTCATGGGGAAGACCACCGGTTCGCACCGGGCCAGACAACGGGACTGCGCCCGCCCGGCAAGGGCGCGCAACGAGGGCGCACAGCGGCCAAAAGAAAAGGGCTCACCTTTGCAAAGGCAAGCCCTTCCGCACTGACGCGCCACATCCGCCGCCGCGGCAGCGTCATGAAAGCTGATACGAACGCCTTTCGCTGCCGACGGAATTGTACGTCATGCCCATGGCTTTGCGGACCTCGCAAAGGTCAATGACCTTCGGGTCGACCAGGTTGAAGCCATTGCTTTTTCCGCAGACAAGATCATCGGCATACATGCCGTCGTACAAGACATCCTCAATGATCAGGTAGTCCTCGGTGTCGAGGATGCGGTCCCAGCGGTGCACGAGAAATTCCAGTTTCTCGGGCTTGATCCTCTCAACGTTCCGCCATCTCCACGATGTTTGGCAATACTCGTCCTCATACCCAAGCAGAGCAAGATACTGCACCCTGCTCTCAAGGTAGTGGCGGTCTCTGTGCAGCATGGCCGAATTGCCGATGACCGCATCGTTGAACGGGAGGCTGTCGCCTCCGGCTGTGACCTCGACGCAGCAGGCGCCATCGTACCGCACCCCGCAGGTGCAGGTGTGGCCCTGGCGCCACCACTCAAGATATTTCTTGGTGTAGAATTTGCGGCCCAGCCGGTGAATGATGCTCGCAGAACTGGGAGAAATCGGGTGCAGGGCCAGGTCGCAACGGTGGCCCATGATATTGACGACAAGTTCCATCTCATTTCCTCTTGGATGTCAGATTCCATGGCAGGAGGCAGCCTGCACGGGCGCCTCCCGTCGGTTTTCCCTACTCGATTGCGGACAGCGTGCCCGCCTGCACCTGGGGCACAACCTGCACCGCAAGCGCAACCGGCTCCAGGGCCGCAGTCTGCTCCACACACGACTCCTGGCGCAGGCGCAATATCTGGGTGGCGCTCTTCAATGCGTTGTTTTCAACGTACATGTCGATATCGACTATCTCCAGCGCCTGCTTCGGGCAGGCCTCCACGCAGGCGCACACTTCCTTGCCGGTATCCGCGCGCCAGGCCTGGCACAAATCGCACTTCTTGGCCGAGGCATGATTCTTCCGTCCGGTGAAGGCCAGTTCGCCCTCCACGCCAACTTCAATGGCGCCAAAGGGGCACGCCATGACGCACATCTTGCAGCCCACGCACATGGCTTCGTTGACGATGACCGCATCGCCGACATGCTGGATCAACCCGAAGGGACAGGCGGCGGCGCAGGGTGCATCGGCGCAGTGGTGGCACTGGATGGGATACTTCACGTCATCGACCTTCACCACCTTGATGCGGGAGATCACCGGCAAGCCACGCTTCTTGGCTTCCTTGTACGGGATGTGGATATGCGCGCTCACGCACGCCATCTCGCACTTCTTGCAGCCAATGCACTTTTCCGGGTTGGCATGAATGATGTGGGTGTGGGTCGGATTGGACATGGTGGT
>Ga0209373_10002371_pt1 | contig 19079 bp, 17 predicted proteins | sample Higcelweek5metaG_FD_187173 | JGI IMG/M metagenome (GOLD analysis project Ga0209373, IMG submission 187173) | Freshwater pond sediment microbial communities from the University of Edinburgh, under environmental carbon perturbations - High... | ecosystem: Environmental > Aquatic > Freshwater >... | reverse complement strand
AGTTAAAACTAAATAAATTTAACTGAAGCAAACAAGTGTATGATAATTCTCACATCATAAAGATATCTCTCAATATCAATATTTTTAATAATGCTTCCTCGAGTATGAGTTCTTTCTAACTATAAAGGAGTACCTCTTTTCGTTTTTTAAGAAACTCTGTCATGTTAGCATTTTCGATTTCGTACAACTGATCAATACTAGAATTATTTTCAATCCAATATCTTAATTTTTCTGAACCGTTCATCCAGTCAATAGGCAAAGCACCATCTGTATATTCATAAGGTTCAGTATTCCAAAAATTATCAGATTTCAATAAATGAAAGAATTTTTGCATTAAAAATTGACCTATCGCCCATGGTTTAAAATTCTCAAGATTGTTTATGTGTATCTGATAACCACCACAAGCTTGCCCCATAAATTTATCAAATGTTGGAGCAAATACTAAAGGTCTTAGGGTAACACCTGTAAGTTTAGCTTTTTCTAATTCATTATTAAGATATGACAGTTGTTTCCAAGGTTCTAATTGAGGAGATCCAATTATTTCAAAACTTCTTGTTGTTCCTCTGCCTTCTGACATATTTGTACCTTCGAATAATACAGTGCCAGAGTATATAATACAGCCTTCTGGTGTTGGTAAATTAGGTGATGGCAAAACGTATGGTAAATCTGTATCCGTAAAATACATGTCTCTATGCCAATTCCTCATGCGTACTACTTCAAGCTCACAATTTACACCCTCTATTCTATTTGCCCAATTTGCAACTTCAGCGATTGTCATCCCATGTCTCATTGGAAATTCATACATTCCAACAAAGGAGAAAAATTTAGGTTCACAAATATTTCCTTCAATATTGTTTCCATTTACAGGATTTGGCCTATCTAAAACAATGACTTTTATACCATTTTTAGCACATTCTTGCATTGTTAAAATCATTGTCCAGATATAAGTATAAATTCTAGTACCTACATCTTGCAAATCAACTATCACGCAATCAATATATTGAAGCATTTCACTAGTCGGCTTTCTAGTTTCTGAATATAGACTGTAAATTGGGATTTTAAAATATGGATGAATAGAGTGAGGAGACTCAATCATATTATCTTGAAGGTCAGTAAAGAAACCATGTTGGGGACCAAATATTTTTTTAAATCTCGATCCAAATATCTTCTTTAGAATGTATATTCCATGGACAAGTTTAGAATTTACAGATGCACTGTTACATAAATAAGCTACATTTCCTTTAATTCCATTTTGTAGCTCCGTAGAGTTTTCTAAAATATCAAGTCCAGTTTCAATTATTCCCATTTTTTCGCAGTCTTAAAATATGACAATGTTTTAAGCTATAAATTACATCTAAAACTCAAAACATCCATAAATCTCAATAAAATCGGCCTGAGCCAAATTTACTTTTAAATTAATTCCAAGAATCAGTTTTGTGTTTTTATATTCTAACCCAGAATATCTAAGTCCGAGTTTATTACTGTTTATTGATTTAAGTACATCCTTTAAACCAAATTTATCGCCATACATTGTAACTAGATATTTATAAAATGGCTTATAAAAATCTATCCCGAGTTCTGAGTAAAAACCAAAATCGCCAAACAAAAACTCGTGTCCCCAATAAACATTTGCAGCTGAAGACTTCAAAAAAGGATTATCAATTTTTAGCTCCTGATCAATAATAAATTTTTCGAAACTTCTATAGTGAATAAAATTAACACCAAAACTATGCTTATTCGTTAAGTTTTTCATTTTTGAAACACCAAAACTGATAGTATTTACCATGTATTTTGGTCCATTAGCTGGTTTTGTAGAAGTTCCAAATTCGTGCATTCCTGCTGAAAATGTTACAAAATATCTAAAACTATCATCGTATTTTAATAACAAATTAGTCTCCGCATAATTAGATTGAATTTTTCCAGCAACTCTGTGTTTGTAGTACACATTCATAGCAGGTAGATTCATACCAATATTAGGTAATTGAACATGTCCGTTCGAAAAGTGAATTGCTCCTGCAGAAATTCCAGCAAAATTGGAATTATCAAACTTATACTCCAGCGAAATCTCAGCATTTGCAATGGCTATAAAATGCGAACCAACCAGCATGTTAGTAGGATTTGACTCAACATTATAAGGATTTGTATGATAAGCAAGTCCAATCCCTGTTTTTACATTATAATTCAACTTTTCGTTAATAAAAAATGTCACTGACAATTGTGGACTTATCCCAGCAAAATATCCATATTCTGGATTTCCAGGATATCCAAAAAACAGCGAACCATAAATAGTTGGAAGTCTATAATTATTTGCCCATGATTGTGTATTACAGTATTTTTTACCAAAAGAAATTTCACCAATATATGAAGGCTTAGTTTCAGGCAATTGACTATAATTGTGAGCTACAAAACCAGTATATATTGCTACTCTGTACTCCGTTTCATTACTATTCTGTGAATACAATGAAATACAAAAAAACAAAGTAAAAAGTAAAAATAAATACCGCATTACAATCCAAGTTTTTCAGATATTTCGAGCATTCTTAATATTGATTTCTCAGCTTTTATCCTAAGTTTTTCATCAATATTAACCTCAGGCATTTCGTACTTAAGACAATTGTAAAGTTTTTCCAACGAATTAAGCTTCATAAAATTACAATCATTACATCCACAAGTTGAATCAAGTGCAGGAGCAGTGATAAAAATTTTATCAGGACTCAATTTTTTCATTTGGTGCAAAATACCAGACTCTGTTGCAACAATAAATTTATTAGATTTATCAGATTGTGTAAACTTTAATAAACTTGCAGTACTGCCGACATGCTCCGAAACAATTAAAACCGGTCTTTCGCATTCTGGGTGAGCAATAATTTTTGCATCAGTGTTTTCTTTTTTAAGATTTAAAATTGCCTCAAGATCGAACTGTTTGTGTACATGACAAGCTCCATCCCACAAAAGCATATTTCTGCCAGTTAAACTGTTTATATAATTTCCTAAATTTTTATCTGGTCCAAATATTATCTTTTCATCTGTAGGAAGACTTTCAACAATCTCCTTAGCATTTGACGAAGTAACAATAATATCAGTCAAGGCTTTAATTTCTGCTGTAGTATTTACGTAAGAAATAACTGTATAACCTGGATTTGCTTTAATAAACTCTTCAAATTTATCTGCAGGACATGAATCAGCTAAAGAACAACCAGCTTTTAAATCAGGAATCAGTACTTTTTTTGATGGCGACAAAATTTTAGCAGTCTCTGCCATAAAGTGAACACCAAGAAAAACAATTATGTCGGCCTGTGTTTTTGCTGCCTGCTGAGAAAGTTGCAAACTGTCACCCACAAAATCAGAAATATCCTGTAAATCAGCATCGATGTAAAAATGTCCGAGTATTACGGCATTTTTTTGTTTCTTTAGTTTTTGAATTTCCAGTTTTAAATCAATATCTTTTTCAATCGGAATTTTCAAAAAACCAAAATTTTGTAAATCAGATAATTTTATAATCATATTAATTTTTATTTATAAATTAATTTAAAAAATATGATGATTATTATTGTTTGTTAATAATGTTGAAAGCTTTTTATTAATATTTGTTTTCACTATTGCAAAGATGATTTATTATCTTTTATAAACAGCAAAAATAATTAAGTTTGTTTGATTTTCAGGATTTTAAATTTTTAATCAACAACTGTTAGCATTAATTAAGAACATGTAAAATTGTACTTTTTTAGATCAAATGAGTTAATAAGATTGTTAGTTAAATTCTTTTAAAAATACAATAACTTTTTTGGTAAATCCAGACTATTTTATATCCACAATTTACTTTGATTAATAAAATTAATTTTTTACCGAGTTTTCGACAAATGTTAACTTTATTACTAAAAACTGTTAATAAATTACAACATTGGTAATCAGCACTTTAGATTTTTGATAATAAAACAACTACTTAATTTTCAATAAATTAACAGAAATTATTTTTGTGTTAATAAATAATATTTGCATCTTTTTAAGTGTTTGATTCATTGAGGATTGACAGTTTTCAAATTTTGTCAATAGAACAATAATTTTTGAAAACATACATATTTGTTTAATTTTACGCAATTATAAAAAACAGGTTAAAAATGAAAAAAACGATTTTCATAACAGGTGGTGCTGGTTTTATTGGATCTCATGTTGTCAGGCTTTTTGTGACTAAATATGCTGACTATAAAATTGTAAATATTGATAAACTTACTTATGCAGGGAATCTTGCAAATCTAAAAGATATAGAAAACGCTCCAAATTATGTTTTCGAAAAGGCTGACATTGTTGATTCAAAACACATTAACGATTTGTTTGCGAAGTATTTACCAGATGGTGTGATTCATCTTGCTGCCGAATCGCATGTTGACCGGAGTATTTCTAATCCAACAGAATTTATTTTTACCAATATTGTTGGAACGGTAAATTTGTTAAATGCTGCACGTACATGCTGGAAAGATAATTTCGCAGGAAAACGTTTTTATCATATTTCGACAGATGAAGTTTTTGGCTCTTTAGGAGACGAAGGATTTTTTACCGAAGAAACAGCTTACGACCCAAAATCTCCATACTCGGCTTCAAAAGCGAGTTCGGACCATTTGGTTCGTGCATATAATCATACTTTCGGATTACCAGCTGTTGTTTCTAATTGTTCAAATAATTACGGTCCAAATCATTTTCCCGAAAAGTTGATTCCTCTTGCAATAAATAATATTAAAAACATGAAACCAATTCCTGTTTATGGCAAAGGCGATAATGTTCGCGATTGGTTATATGTGATTGATCATGCCAGAGCCATTGATACAATTTTTCATAATGGCAGAGATGGCGAAACATATAATATAGGAGGTAATAACGAATGGACAAATATTAGTCTTATTAAAAAGCTATGCGAAGTGATGGATACAAAACTAAATCGTAAACCCGGAACTTCTGCATCTCTGATTACTTTTGTTCAGGACAGGGCAGGACACGATTTGCGTTATGCAATTGACAGCACAAAATTAATGACGGAACTTGGATGGAAACCTTCGCTGCAATTCGAAGAAGGGATAGAAAAAACGGTTGACTGGTATCTCGAAAACGAAGACTGGCTACATAATATAGTATCGGGAGATTATCAAAAATATTATGATGATATGTATGGGGAAAAATAACAAATAACAAATAACAAGCTCCAAATTACAAATCACAAATTAATGCTGCACCAATTGGAACTTGTGATTTGTTATTTGGAGCTTATAATTTATAATTATATTTATGACAGAACAAATATTTCAAAACCTTCCATTTGCAGTTACTGCATGCGATAATGAAGGAATAATCATTTATATGAATGAAAAATCTCGTGCAACATTTATTAAAAATGAATCAGAATCATTAATAGGAAAATCACTGTTTGATTGTCATGGCGAAAAATCGGCAGTCAAGATAAAAGAATTACTTAAAGAGGGTACCACAAATTCATATACAATTTCGAAAAATGGTTTTAAAAAGTTGATATATCAGTGTCCATGGTATAAAGAAGGTAAAGTAGCTGGGTTAGTCGAAATTTCGTTGGTTATACCTGAGAAAATGCCTCACTTTATAAGGTAAAAAATGAAACTATTTAGGCCTCATTTATAATTATTTATTATTCAGTGTTGCTAGGGTAAAATCTGTAATCAGTAATCAGTGGTCGGTAAATTGCAGTAAACTTAAGATTCTGCTATTTTTCCTAAATCAACAGCAGTATCTCAATTAGCGGAAGCGACATCTCTTAACCCACCGATTACCGATTACTGCTTTTACTGATTACCAAAATTGATTCTAGTTTTGATATAATACCTAAATATTAAAAAAAAGACTATTGTTTTGGCAATAGTCTTCCTGATTTATTTCATAAAAAACTAGTAGTTTCTTCCAAAGAAATAGGTTCCAGTGATATTTAATACAGAATTCTTTGAGGTAATAGTTTCACCTTCAGTTATATCAACAAAACCCAATGCATAATTAGCTTTAATCTGATATTGTTTAAACTCTACGCCACCACCAAAAGTTACTCCAGTATCGAATCTTTTAATATAACTAAATTCTCCACCTATTTCAACATCCATTGTTTCGTCCATAAACTCCGAATGAAACTCGGATTTTCCAATTATGGCCATGCTTGTATAAGGACCAACATTGCCAAAAACACTTATGTTTCCAACAGGTACTTTATAGCCAATAGTAATTGGGATATCAATGTATCCAAGTTTAAGCTTTGATGTTCCAAAGGTGCTAACAACCTTGTCTCCTTTTTGGAAAAAAGTTACTGCGGCACCAACATATAAAAAATCCATTATTTCAAATTCACCTGCAGCACCAATCTGATAACCGAGTCTAAAATTCTTTTCTATTGTTCCAGTAACTCCTTTTTCTATAATGCTCGTCGAACTGAATCCTACTTGAGGACCAAAGTGCAAACCTTGGGCATTTAGCATAAACACAGACAGTAAAAACGCTGAGCAAATAATTAATTTTTTCATACTTTATAAGTTTATGTTTAAATTAGTTTTAATTTTGTGATTAAAATATTACATTTTGTAGTAAACAATAATACACTACACAAAATTAGTGAAAAGAAATTTAAATTAGCAAAATTCTATGAAAAAAATTGGTATCATTCTACTTTTATTCATCTCGCTGAGCAGTTTTTCGCAACAAATTGTCAGAGGATATACAGCCTCATTTTCTTATGGTTTTTTATCAAAAGGTGATGATTTGTTAATTCATTATGAAGGAGTTGATTACACTGCTACAGCCAGTAAATCTGTTGGATCGTGCATAAGTTTGGGGTTTCCTTTTGACATGGGTTATAACCGTCATAGATTTGTTTTCACGCCTGGGCTCGATTTTTTGACATCCAATTATACTCTTGATCTAGACAATGACATTCCTGCATTTGGTAGCGATAGCGACAGTATTAAACTTTCTTCATTTATGATTATCCCACAAATTGGGCTAATGTATAAATATCATTTTTATGTTAGCAAACTTCATTTTGCTTTGGGTGTTGGAATTGATCTAAAAATTCCAGTTTCTAATAATATTACACTTAACGATAAAGCAAAAACCGAACTGATTGTTTATAGTGAGACGCCTCTTGATTATGAAGATCACATGGTTTTTACTGACAATACTGTTTATTCAAATCTTGCAGACTTAGGGTTTCATGTGAATCCAAAATTTGGTTTTGATATTTATGTCTCCAAGTTTCTTGTTACAAATATCTTCTATACATCTTCGCCTTTAACTACATACACAGATAAGCCTGTTTTTAGGGGTTACGGAGGTTTTGGTGCCACATACCTTATACCTTTCGGAAAAGAAGACGATTCGAGAATATTACAATATTATAAACAATAAAATAGGAGCACTTTTTTTGTACTCTGAAAAAAATAATATAAATATTATGAAAAGAACGATTATAACTTTAGCAATTACCCTGACAATCGTTTGTGGTTTAAAGTCACAAAATGTAGTTCCTGTTGTTCAGGCAGGGCATTCAGGAAGTATTTTGTATGTTGATTGGGATCCAGCAAGTAGGTATATTGCAAGTATTGATGCCAATAATGAGCTTGTAATTAATGATCTCGTTTCAGGGAAAATGTTTTATCGTATTAAGGTGCCTGGAGATGAGTTGGTACTTGCTATGAATTTCGATAACGAAAGCAGTCTTATTCTGGCAACAAAAAGTCAGACATACAGATTTGACATGAAGACACTTAAACTTGAAAAATCGTCGGGTCAGATCAAAAAGAAAAAAATGAGTGAAGATTTGACTATCCATGGTTCAGTGCTTAAAAAAGATGGGAAAACAATTTTTAACCGTGATGCATACTCTTATTTTACTTTTGCTGCGAACTCCAACGATGGTAAATATGTTGTTGCAGGAGATGAAAATGGCTGTTTATACTTTTGTACTGATAAACTTAAATTAAAGAAATTCGAGCATACTCATTTGCTCAATATTAATGATATCGATTATTCCCAAGATGGAAAATTTGTTGCGATTGCTTCTGCTGACAGATCTATATCTGTTTGGAGTCTTCCCGACTTTAAATTTGAAAAACGCATTATTCCAAGAAGCTTTAATGTTTCGGCAATTCAAACGCATGCTCAAGATACTGTTCTTGCTTTTGGAGACGAATTGGGATTTGTTTATTTACTGAAATTTGAGAATGACAAAGTTATTTGTGAAGGCATAAATGCTCATGATGGTAAAATCAATGATATCTGTTTTTCACCAAATCCTTTAATTGTTGCAACAGCAGGGGGTGACAATAGTGCTGCGGTAGTAGATTTTGAAAATAAAACTGTTTTACAGTATTTCACATTGCATCCAAATGCTTCTAAGGCCAAACAGACATTTAATATCAAAGGGATCCAAGATAATGTTACCAGAGAAGAAAAAGATAAAATTTGGTTTGATGAAAATGTATATTCAGTAGCGATAAACTCTGATGGAACAACAATAGCTTATTCTGGAGGGAAATGGGGCCTAACAAAACCGGTACTTAAAGTTTCATCTATAAGCAATCTGAATTTGGACGAACCAAAAGAGAATAGAAAACCCAAAAAAGCAGATCTGGGGTTGATGTCAAAAGAAAACGAGCACATCTTTTACCAATTGTTTTTCCTTGGAGATAAAGACTTCTTTGGTTTTGGCGAAGAGCAGTACAAGTCGGTTAAGTTTAATACAACAATTACTGGATATGCCGAAAAGGATGTTATAAGTTCGGAATCTGTTTTTAGGAACACAAAGCCCGAAAACACCTTGGTTCTCGATGCCAGATTTGAAAAATCCATGGAATCGGATTATATGATTAAAAGAGATCCGATAACTGGAGACCAATATACTTGTCGGGGTTTTGAAATAGAAAGGACATCGGGTGGGAAAACTGTCAAATTTGTTGGGCACAGGGGTTTTATTAATGATTTCGAAATTATTAAGGAAAAGAATTATCTGATAAGCTCAGCTGAAGATGCATCAATGAATATTTGGAATCTCAATACCGGCGAAAAATTACTCAGCATATATGTTGTGGATATGGGTAAACTTGTTTTTATTACCCCCGATAACTATTATATGGCTACAGGCGATGCCCTTACCGGACTTGGATTTAATTTTGACGGGAAGGTCTTTCCTGCAGAGCAGTTCGATCTTAAGTATAACCGCCCTGATTTGGTACTTGAATCATTTGGTTATTTCGACCCAGAAATGGTTGAATTATACCACAAAGCTTACCTAAAACGTCTTTCTAAACTTGGATTTACCGAAGAGATGCTTAATGGTAAAATAAATTTGCCGGAGCTGTCTATCACAAATCTTAGTGATATAAAGCTAAAAACAACAGAACCCAATACGCAGATTCAGCTAAAAATGAAAGATGATAACTATAATCTTAACCGAATCAATGTGTATGTTAATGATGTTCCACTGTTTGGAACCAGAGGGTTGTCGCTGACAGAAAAACCAGTAAAATCTATTATGAAAGATATCACAATTCCTCTATCAGCTGGTAAGAATGTAATTCAAATTTCTTGTCTTAATGAGAAGGGGATAGAGTCGCTGAAAGAGGAGCTAGAAATTTACTATGATAAAACTGATAAGGAAAAACCAGATTTGTATCTTATTTCTCTTGCAGTAGCCGAGTATGATCAGGCGCAATATAATTTAAGATATACAATTAATGACGGTAAAGGCTTCGTGAAGCTATTCAGCAACAACAACAATATGTTTGGGAATATTTACATTGACACACTGTACAATGCGATGTGTACAAAAGAAAATGTATTAAATCTTAAAGAAAAGCTGATGAATACTGGAGTAGATGATTATGTCTATATTCATATTGCTGGCCATGGTTTGCTTGACGATAACCTAGATTTTTATTTTGCAACAGCTGACATTGATTTTGCAAATCCTTCAAAAAACGGTTTAAGATATGATGATATTGAAGGTCTTCTTGATGGAATCCCTTCACGAAACAAAATGTTACTTATGGATGCATGTCATTCGGGCGAAGTTGATAAAGACGAGGATTTTGCTGTTAATACGGTTGGTGATGATGATAATACTCGCGGTGTAACTATGTTTGCTACTAAGAACGAAAATAAGCCTAAAACTGGACTTAACAACTCATACGAACTAATGAGGATTTTATTTGCAGATTTGCGAAAAGGTACAGGTACTGTTGTTATTTCTGCTGCTTCGGGTGGTGGTTATGCTCTTGAGAACGAAGAAATAGAAAACGGAATTTTCACCTATTGTCTTATTCAGGCTGTTGGAAAAAATAAAGCCGATGTTGATGGCGACAAACAAATTTCGGTATCTGAATTAAGAAACTATGTTTTCGACGGGGTTAAACGGCTTAGTAACGGTAAACAACAACCAACATCACGTAAAGAAAACCTAATGAACGATTTTATCGTTAGGTAGATATTGTAATATTGTTAGTTCATCAGTCTTTAAGATATATCTCTAATATTTTCGATAATATGGTGGACCGAAATATAAAAATCTTTATTTTGGTTTTACTGATCTCAGCTTGCTTGTACAACTGTTCAGAATCAGTTTATAATAGTTCTCTGCGTGTACAAAAAATTCCTGTTTTTAGTAAGGACTCTCTATCAATTGACGATACGACATATTACTTTTTATCTGCAATTGATTCGAATGTTTTTATTAATGATACATTTTTTCTGTTACGTGAGGAATTTTTAGATTATTTTGGTTATTACTTTTTACATGAAACCTATATTGCTCCAGATAATCAAAAGCAATATAAGAAGTCAATTAAAAAGACAGAATATAAACCGATAGAAAAATATTACTTTGATTTTAGTTCCGAAGAATTTAATTATCCTCCAGATTATTTTCAACACTTCAATACTTACGGTTTATCTGATCATTATATCGAGGTTTATCCTTATGGGGGGCAGTTATATTTATATAACGAATTGAATCGTATAATTCTTACAGACTCAATTGTTTACTATGGTTATATGATGGGATTTTATCCACGGATTATCAAATCGTTCGAAAAAATCTCAAAAAATCAATACACAATGATAATACAAGATTTCCCGGATAAATATCAAAATGCCGTTGATATTGATACTGTAAATATTTATGTATTTAAAGATGTTAGTTTATGGGATTATGGTAAATCGGGAACAAAAGATTATTATGAAATTTTTACCAATAAGAAAAGAGTAAATAAATTCGATGTTATTTACAATTCATGTGAAATGATGAGAACTTTCTACATATTTGATTACCCACCGATTGACAGTATGAAAAACTTGTTGAAATTACGCTAAAATTTAGTTGTAAAATGATAAAAAAAGCCGACTTCTTCAAATTAAGCAAGTCGGCTTTTTTTATGTTTTATTTTCCCGTTTTACTGATTTTAAAGCTTTGTTCTGGTCTCGAATCAAATCGGATAAAATATATTCCGTTGTTTAGACCTGTAAAGTCGATAGTAGCGTCTTCGCTGGTTTTACCTTTGCGTATTACCTTTCCCGTGCTGTTTGTCAAAGTATATTTTGAATCAGAGAAATAATTTTCTGGGTAAAAACGAACTCTATCAGTAACTGGATTGGGATATGTTCTCGCTTCAACTTTTGCGAGATTATCATTAAGATTCGAAGAAGTGCATAGTATTACTTCTAAGGTCACACCTGGGTTTTGAATATATGCTGGGCATACCGCTGGAGCACCCTCGACATAATAATCGCCTGGTTCTGTAACAGTTAACATTTGGCCAGTTTCTCCAGGAATAGGAAAACCGTCTTTGTACCACACAATATTTGTGTTATATGGATCATTAAGTGTAAAGTATAACTCATCTCCGTTACATAAAACAAATTCACCTTCTGGACCAGTTGTAAAGTTACCTGTTGTCATTACTGTAGGAAGAAGAAAAGCATATCCATCAACAAAAAACTCTTCGGACATATAACTATGAGTTCCAAAAAACACTTCAACAGATAAATATGATGCTGCATAATTGTAAAAATCCATTGTTACCGATTGTCCAACAGCTCCAGTAATTGGACTTGCATCAACTTCTTCATAATGTCTTAAGTACCATTGATATCTGTCAAACAATCCAGTCGTTGCCATACCCGTTCCATCAGGGCAAAGAATATCATCACCAGCAATTTCGGGCGGTGTTGTAAGAGTGTAAGGGTTTTGGTTTGTAATTTCATATATTTTACCACTAGCGTATCCTGGAGTATAAATTCGAACAATATTGTCATTGCGACCTGCGCCAGCATCAATTAAGGCGGTTGCTCCAGTTGCGGCATCTATAGTTGTAACATCATATACGCCAGTACCATTATTATATGCATATTCGCGAAATGCAAGACCATTGTTTGCATCTGTACAGTATAGATAATTTTTACCGTCACTTTTTGTTCTAGCTGAAAATAAAAATGATCTACCCATTTGTGCGTTAATCAGTGTTGATGTCCAAGATGCCCCGTTTCTAGTAACCTCATAAGTCCCGCTGTTTCCATCCTGAGTGTAAATTCTTTGAACGCCATCGTTTCGTCCATCTGTAACGACAACTGTCTCAGGCGCAGTAGCTGTTGCAGTTAATGAAGAAGAATCACTCCATGCTGCACCATCCCAAGTAAATTCCTTTATATGATTTCCAGCGGTATAGTATCTGAGAATATTATCATTTCGTCCAATTCCGAAAAATGATGGACCTTCTGTACCATGTGCGGTACTGATATCTTTATAATCCCAGCTACTTCCATTCCAAATATATTCTCTTTGAACAATCCATCCAGCGACATATATTTTTTTAATTCCATCGCCACGAGCATCACCAATAATCACAGAAAGCATTGGTTTTGCAATATTTGCAACAATAACTCTGTTCCATGCTGTTCCACTCCAGGTGTATTCATATATTTTGCTGTTTGCGCCGTACCATTCAACAGCATAAAGACGGTTTACACCATCATTTCTACCTTCACCCATTGCTAATGTAACCAAATTGCCAAGTCCTGATTCAATTGTTGCTGTCATTGTCCAGGTACCAGATGAATAAGTCCATTCGTAAATCGAACCATCGGTAGCTTCGCCTCTGGTACTTACATAAAGACGGTTTATTCCATCGTTATGTCCTTCGCCCAAGCAAATTCCGTATGCCTTGTCTTTTGGACAGGTTCCGATTTCTGTAACCGTCCATTCCTGCGAGAATAATAGCCCGCTTAATAAAAAAAGAGTCAAAAAAGTAAAGAATGTTTTCATAAAAGTAGCATTTTAGTACCGTTTTCTTAAACGTCGTATATTTTCATTGGTTGCTTTATTTCTGTATTCTTTTTTGAATTAAATTGCGGCAGAAAAATTAACACCAAAACAATGAAATTTAGAATACTTATTATTTTTATCATCAGTTTGTTTTCTGCATTTTTTTTTAGTTGCGAGAGCTCATATATTCGACTAGATGATGCTGGGACATATTTACTAGATACTACTGACACTGTTGCTATAGACACAGTACACTTTGCATTACAAATCAAACCGGTACTCCAAAACAAATGTGCATCGTGTCACTTTGCTAGCCAACAGCCCGATTTAGAATCTGCTAATTTGTATGATAATCTCATTAATGGGAATTATATTAATCTTTCAAACCCAGAAAATAGTACGTTTTTCACATTACCAGATCCTGGGCATGCAGATGATTATCTTGCACCAGAAGAACATATTTTAATTGTAAAATGGATTGAGCAGGGAGCACTTAATAACTAACATGATGAAAAAAGTATTTTTTACAATAGGATTTTTGTTTGTAGTATTTTTATCTTTTTCGCAAAACGATACCGTTGTTACTGAAGAAATAAAACACAAACCAACAATTAGCCCTTGGCCTACGACAACATTAATTGATAAACAGACCACATCTAATCCTAGTAAAGGACATCTTGAGTTGGTGATACATCATAGATTTACATCTATTGACAATGGAATTAAGGATTTGTTTGGATTTTATGGTGCTTCAAATATCAGGCTTGGACTAAATTACGGTATTACAGAAAATCTGATGGTTGGAATAGGTAGTGAGAAGGACAAAAAAATGCAAGAATTTTCTGTTAAATATAATTTTCTTAGACAGTCAAAAGATAATTATATTCCAGTAAGCATGAGTTTATTTGCCAATACTTGCATTAATTCTCGAGAAGAAGGATACTTCGGTAGTGATTATAAATTTGCGGACAGAATGTCATATTATTCCCAGCTGATTGTTTCGCGAAAATGGACAACAAATTTTGCGACAATGCTAGGAGTTGGATATGCACACATAAATAAGGTTGAAAGCAACAGAATTGTAACTGAGGATTCTATTTCGGAAACCATTGCATATTATCCAAAGTATTATAATGATGCAATTGGAGTTTCATTATCGCTGAGATATAAAGTTTTTGGTCCATTTTCGATTATAAGTGAATTTGAAAAACCATTTGCATTAGGTAAACCGGGCTTACACGGACAAGGAAATCATGGCGAAATTCCAAGGCCGATACAGGCTAAACCAAATCTTGCTTTGGGTTTCGAAATCACTACGGTTACTCACTCATTTCAAATGTTTGTTTCGTCGTTTAGGGGAATTGTACCTCAAAATAACCTAATTATGAATAATTTTGATTTTACAGAAAAATCTGGCATAATGATTGGATTCAATGTGGTTGTTAAGTTTTAAAACATATCGGTCGGAATTTTATTTTATTCATGTTCCGGGAATTAGAAATTATTAAAAAATAAGATGATGAAAATAAAGAACTTATTATTTGTATCACTTGCTTCGGTGATTGTTATTGGAGGGCTGACAGCTATGAAACTTATTAAAGATCCTTGGGTTGTTCCTGCTAATTATAAAACAATGAAAAACAAAGTTCCGACCTCGAAACAAAGCATTGCAGAAGGGAAAGAGCTTTTTGATATGGCTTGTGCAAGTTGTCATGGAGCAACAGGCAAAGGTAATGGTGTAAAGGCAAAAAATCTAGGTATAGAGTTGTTTGACCTAAGCGCAGAAACATTTCACAGCAAATTTACTGATGGAGAAATCTATTATCAATCATTTATCGGTCGCGAAACATGGCATGATTTCCGTAAAGCAGTTCCGGACGAAACTGACAGATGGAATGTTGTAAATTACATCAGATCTTTAAAGAAATAAAAGAAATCGGGTTTTACTCCTAATTTATACATGTTATAAAATCGCATCAAATTTTAAAAATTTGATGCGATTTTGTTTTGCATATTTACGGTTACTAACTCTGACAGAAAATAGTTTATATATTTGTTTGTTGCCTTAATGGTTTAAATCTTGTTTATTTTTATCTCATTATTTGTGTTATAAATTAAGTAAAAAAGCAAATAGTTTTATTTTCTATTGATAAAAATTATAACTTCGCAAAAGAGAATCCCATTTTAAAATTTAATACGAAAAACCATGAAAAAATCTTTATTATTGATCGTTTTTGCTTTTGCAACAGTTTTCGCATATTCGCAATTGATAACAATTTCTGGACAGAATCAAATCCCGGTAATTGGGGATACTATTTATTACACAAATGTAAATGATTTTGGTTTTGAACTCGCTGGAACTGGACTAGTGACGGACAAACTTTGGGATTATTCCACTTTAACGGAAAACGACGATTTGTTTTTTTATTATGTTGACCCCTCAACAACTGTTGACGCAGCAGAATTTCCAGATGCAACAATTGCCGAAGCTGTTGATGGAACCGCGGGGTATATTTATATCCAAACTGGTGATTATTTTATGGCTCGAAAAGGTCTTTCGGGTGATATGTTTATAAATTATTATGCTGACTCGGCAATGTTATTTAACTTTCCAATAACCGCTGGCGGTTCATTTTCCGGTTCATATACGGGGATGCTTTTTGCATCTGGATTAGAAATGATTATTGATGACGGCGATATTGAGATAGAAGCAGATGCACAAGGAACACTTATTACACCAAATGGATCTGTATTTAATGATGTTTTAAGATTACATATTACCGAAACGTTTTCTGGTAAATACGATTTGGGTACGGGTACTCTTACCGAAATTTTAAGTGTTTCAGATGATTACTATTATTGGTACCACGAAGATTATAAAGGCGCAATTTTGATTTACGGTAATACCCTTGTTGAAAGCATCAGCGGAGATGAAGCATCAGAAGTTTTAAGGTATCAACCGATTGATTTATTTTCAGGAGTGAAAGAAAACCAAGGCAAGGATTTAAATATTTTTCCTAATCCAAGCTCTGGGATAATTAATTTTTTGGATTATACAAACATTGAAAAAATAGCAGTTTTAAATGCTCAGGGACAAGTAGTAAAATCTTTTAATGCGAGCGCTAAAATTGATATTAGCGATCTTGCTAATGGAGTATATTTTGTAAAAACCAGTGGCATAAACTCTAATGTTTCAAAGATTGTGCTGCAAAAATAGCATTAGACAAATGTTTTAGTATCGTAAGTTAAAAACGATATTCTAACCCAATTCTTGCCTGAGTGTAATAGAATGGAATATCATTACCATTTTCATCTTTAACAGCATTCATTTTATAAAACCGGCTTATTGATCTGTAGCCAGTTATAAAAAGAGAAAATCTGTCATTTACAATAACCCTTCCTCCTAATTTAAACCCTGCATCAAAGTTATTTATCTTGTTCTTATTATTGTATGAACTGTCAACATCTGGCAATAATCCTCCTTCTCCGATTCTGATATTAATATTTATTAAATCCGATTTATATGGTGCTGCAGAACCATATATTCCAAGAATTAAATATGTTGAATTTAGGATACGATATTCGATAGGCAATTCGGCATATAATCCAAAAAGCCTTACTTTTCCATGTATATCGGCTTTGTAGTATGTCGGAACATTTGCAATAACTCCCATTATTTCAGCTTCTACAATTGTGTCTTTAGTCTGATTAGCAAAGTAATCAAACATTCTGAAATCGATACCTAGCTGTGGATTAAAACAGAGTTTTTCATTAACAAGAATTTCTCCTCCAAATGCTAAAAAAGCTCCAGGAAATATTTTCGCAGAAGATCCTTCGGTTTTTACAGTGGGAAGAGCACCACCAATGTTTGTTCCTCCAGACACAAAAAACTGTGATTTAACCGAAGTCGCAAGAGTTAAAAAGAATAAAAATATTATAAAAAGTTTTGTCTTATTCATAAGTGAAACTTAGTTCGTCAACAAAAAGTACAGAACCAGCATGGCCTTTCATTTCTTTTCCGGAAACACTTGCAAGAAGAATCACATGTAAGCTGTCTGGAGCAACATCTATTGAATAATCAATAGGAATATTAAAAGAAGTGTATGTGTTTATTGTTCCCGACCAAGTATATTCACCTCTTGCAATAGTGTCACGTACAGAAAGTTCGGTGTTATATTTTGTAAGAGCCACGAAAATTACCAGAGTGTCATTATCTGCTGGCAAGTATTTTAAATAACCATTAAGTGATGATGGCTTTTTTGTATAAGGTCTTCCAATAATTAGGTTTTCACCTATCGGATAGTCTGGATCGAAATAACCAGATGCTAATATACCTGGGATTGTCAGGTCTTCGCCCCACAACATAGTTTCGAGTCTAACAGCATAATTTCCAGCATAAGAGTCTTCTGTTTTTGTTGCAGTTATCGGGCCGCCTATTACAGACAGATAATTTAGACCATCCCAATAATCTCCTGAAGGCTTTTCGAAACTTACCTCTCCTTGAGTTTGGGTAACCCATATATCAAAATCACCACCAGCAAGCTCTTCAACAATTGGGTCTTCTGGTATATCGACAGGTTTTTCATCACACGACATGAGAAAAACTGTCATCAATACTGATAAAAATAAGATTAATTTTATCATTGCTTAATAAATTTTTGCGAATGAATTATACCGTTTTTCTCAATATTAAAAATGTAAGCGCCTTTACTCAAAGTATTAACATTTACAAACCCTTCTGAATTTGTCGTTCCGCTCAAAACAATTTTACCAGATAAGTCGAATACAAAATAATTATTTGACGAAAAGAAATCATTGATATAAATGAAGTCAGTTGCTGGACTAGGAAAAATGTTGAAATTACTATCGGTATTACTTAAAATACCAGTATTATATTCCAGTTCAAACTTATCTACATATAAAATACTACCAGCAACGGGGTTATCGGGATTTGATGATACCGCAATTACATTTAGGATTTCAGGTGTTAACTCGGATCGGTAATCAATATCAATTACCAATTCAGTGTAATCTGAAATTGCTTGAGAATCATTATGAATTGCAGTTGCTACAGTGTCCGGAATTTCGGTTCCGTCATCACGCAGCATCCATAATCCGATACGGAAACTATCGTTTTCGGCTGGGGCAAATTTATACCATAGTTTTAACCTGTCGGGATGTAAACTAAATTCAATTCCACCAGTAATGCTTGTTACTTGTGTAAAAAGATCAATACTGAACTGTCCCAAAGTAATAAACCCAGGAGCAACAAAGGTTAAAACTGTTTTTGATGTCAGCATTGCGGCAAATTCTCCTTCGTATGAGTCGGTTGTTTTTTCGGTTGTAATCTTATTAATTGGGAATACGTTTGTGGTCGAATTGGCTGTTCCCCATGATACAGGATCCTCATGGCCTTCGGCAGCTTCTGCCCAATTTTCAAAACTATTGTTGGGAATTTCCTGTGAATGAACACTAATTGCCAGAAACATTGAAATTATTATTAAGAAAATGTTTATTAAGCTATGTTTTTTCATTTTTATAAATTTAATGTTGTTTACTTGTTATGTTTAATCCAAAAACAATCCAAATGTAAGTTTGTTCAAATTTATAAAATCAATTTAAACTTAAGTTATTTCTTTAATTCAACTTTTACCGGTTTATATTAATATTCCTAAATTTCAGACAATTTAAATTTTTACTGCATGTATTTATTTCAAATTTTTAAACCCGTTTTCAATTTCAAAACTAATTCGTTCACAAACTT
>Ga0209373_10002370_pt1 | contig 19085 bp, 20 predicted proteins | sample Higcelweek5metaG_FD_187173 | JGI IMG/M metagenome (GOLD analysis project Ga0209373, IMG submission 187173) | Freshwater pond sediment microbial communities from the University of Edinburgh, under environmental carbon perturbations - High... | ecosystem: Environmental > Aquatic > Freshwater >... | reverse complement strand
GCAGGTTACATGGCAAAACAAATGTTAGCCGATGAAGGCATTCATATTCCAATGGTAACCACATTACACGGAACCGATATTACCTTGGTTGGGAATCATCCATTTTATAAGCCAGCAGTAAGTTTTAGTATCAATAAATCAGATGTGGTAACAAGCGTTTCTCAAAGTTTAAAAGACGATACGTATCGATTATTTGACATTAAAAATGAAATCGAAGTAATTCCAAATTTCATCGAATTAAACAAAGACAAATTAAAAGAAAATATTCCGTGTCATCGTTCTTTAATGGCACCAGATAATGAAAAAATTATTACTCATATTTCCAATTTCAGAAAAGTTAAACGAATAGATGATATCGTTAGAATCTTCTTTGAAATCCAAAAAGAAGTACCATCCAAATTAATGATGGTAGGCGAAGGTCCAGAAAAAGAGAATGCAGAATATTTGTGTGAACAATTAGGTATTCAAAACAAAGTAATTTTCTTTGGTAACAGTAACGAAATTGATAAAATTTTATGCTTCTCTGATTTGTTCTTGTTGCCTTCAGAAACCGAAAGTTTTTGAATAGGTGGCTTAGAAGCTATGGCTTGTGGTGTTCCTGTGATTTCAAGTAATTCCGGTGGATTACCAGAAGTGAATAAAGATGGCTTTTCAGGATATTTAAGTGATGTAGGAGATGTTGCTAAAATGAGTAGCGATGCTATTTCACTTTTAAAAGACGAAAATAAGTTGGCTCAGTTTAAAGTTAACGCTTTGGAAACGGCTAAATTATTTGATATTCAAAATATTATGCCTTTATATGAACAAGTGTATTTTAAAGCTTTAAATTCGTAATAATGATTAAAATTTTACCTTTATTAGTACTAATAATGTCTTGTAGCGCTCCAAAAGAAGTTATGGATAATTCATTCTCTGTTATTTACAAAAGTGAAATGGGTGGAGCTGAAAAATCAGGTCATCTATTAATTCAAGATAATGAAATGTATATTCAATTCATAGAATCACTTAAATTAGATGAAACTGAATACGCTAAATTTTTAGCAGTCGATTTTAAGAAGAAGAATGTTTTGGTTTTGTATCAAGGACAAAAAAACTCTGGTGGATATGAAATAGATATTGAATCTCTATCAAAGAGTAAAGAGTCTATTATTGTTAAGAAGAAAGAAACTGGTCCTAAAAAAGGAGAAATAGCTACAACAGTTATAACAGCACCTTATTGTATAGCTTTAATTCCAAAAGGAGATAAAATAATAATTGAATAAAAAAAGTCCCAATTTAATTGGGACTTTTTTTATTTATTTTAGTTAAATTTATAACGTATACCTAAAGCGATATCTGGACCAAAACTATCTTCTCTAAACTGGTTATCACCACTATTGTTTAAATAGAATTCAGGTCTAATGTCTAAAGATAATTGAAAAGGAGCTTCTTGGAAGTTATATTCAATACCTAAATCTCCAGCAACTAAAGCAAATGTTCCGCTGTCGCTAAATCCATTTTTGTCATAACTCCAACTACCAATACCAGCACCAACACCAGCATACCAATTGAAACCACCTTCAATGTTCCAAACCCATTGATATAAACCAACTAATTTTAAAGCATCAACATCTTTGCTGTTTCTCCAACCTAAATCAAATTCTAAACGATTGTTAGAACCAATTCCTCTTTGATAAGAAATTTCTCCTCCGAAACCATCATTATCTCCAATACGTAATCCTAATGCATTTTTTGAAATGTCCTGAGCTTGTGCGCTAAATGCTAAACCTAGTAGCATAATAGCAGATAAAATTGCTTTTTTCATATAAATCTGTTTTTACAAATATAGGTATAGTTTTACAAAATCTATGCCAAAATATAGTTTATTATCAGTTTATAAGATAGGTGTCTAAAAATTCTTCTTGTGTTTGCGTATCAGTAGCAGGTAATCCAAGTTCACCTGCAATAAAGCTATTGAGATTGTATGAAGTTGCAGTACTAGTGTAAACAACACCAATTCCATCAGCTAAATATTGTGTAGAAACTAATACATCTTGAGCCGCTAAAGCAGTAATGGTTTGTGGAGATCCTAAAACCGTAATAACAGTTGTAATACTGATATTTAATTTAATTTTAGTTGATTTAAATTTGTATACGTAATTCCGTTAGTTGTGAAAGATGAAAGAGTTTCTCCTCTATAAGATTGTAAAGAATAATTTATTGAAAGTGGATAACCATTTACGGTTTCATTAATTGTTCCCGTTTTTGGAGAACTGTTTAATACCTGATTATTTGAAGCATTTTTGTTGAAAATTATAAAATCATTTAAGGTTAAATCTAAATCAATAGGAAGTGTTACACCTGCTGATATAGCTAAATCACCAGTTAACAATAATTTACCGTTAGATTCTCTAACTTTATTATTTCGAAGTGCAGAAGAATAAAAGCCTGTAGCAATATCATCTCTTGTTTTAAAAACGTTATATGTATTACTATTAACTGTTGTTTCTGAATCTATAAACAATGAATCTCTACTACTTCCTGATTGAACTTCAACATCATAAGTCCAATAACTTCAAACAGTTAAAGGCGTTAAAAAATTACTCGAATTTTCTGAACTAGAATCATCACTTGAACAGGAAAACATTATTGAAATTAATAGTACACTGACAATAAAATGTACATTTTTCATTTTTTTACTTTTTTAATTATGCTGATATAAAAAAACTCTTTAATTGATTTTTAGTTTTTTATTATTTCGAAAGAAATTAGTTACTTAATTATGCTAAATTTGTAATTGATGAAAAAATAAAGCTATGGCAGGAAATACTTTTGGAAAATTATTAAAATTAACGACTTTTGGTGAATCTCATGGAGAAGCTTTAGGAGGAATCATTGATGGGTGTCCTGCGGGAATTCATTTAGATTTTGATTTTATTCAAGCGGAAATGCAAAGAAGAAAACCTGGTCAATCTTCTATTGTTACTCAGCGAAAAGAAGAAGACGAAGTACAGTTTCTATCTGGAATTTTTGAAGGTAAAACTACAGGAACTCCGATTGGTTTTATTATTCCAAATACCAATCAAAAATCAAATGATTATTTACACATAAAAGACTCGTATCGACCAAGTCATGCCGATTATGTATACGAACAAAAATATGGTATTCGTGATTATCGTGGTGGCGGAAGAAGTTCGGCTCGTGAAACAGCAAGTAGAGTAGTAGGTGGCGCCATTGCAAAGCAAATTATTTCTGATATTAAAATAAACGCTTTTGTTTCATCAGTAGGCGAAATTTTTATCGATAAACCATATCAAGATTTAGATTTCTCAAAAATTGAATCTAATGTAGTTCGTTGTCCAGATTTGGCGACAGCTCAAAAAATGGAAAATCATATTAAAGAAATTAAAAAACAAGGTGATACTGTTGGAGGAACAATTACTTGTGTAATTCAAAATGTGCCAATAGGTTTAGGAGAACCTGTTTTTGATAAATTACATGCCGAATTAGGAAAAGCAATGCTTTCTATAAATGCAGTAAAAGGATTTGAATTTGGAAGTGGATTTTGTGGTGCTAAAATGAAAGGAAGCGAACACAACGATTCATATAATTCAGATGGAACTACAAAAAGTAATCTTTCCGGAGGAATTCAAGGTGGAATCTCAAATGGGATGGATATTTATTTTCGAGTAGCATTTAAACCTGTTGCAACATTGATTCAAAAACAAGAAGTTTTAACTAATCAGGGTGATATTATAGAGCAGCAAGGAAAAGGTAGACATGATCCTTGTGTAGTTCCAAGAGCCGTACCTATTGTTGAATCAATGGCAGCTCTAGTAATTGCAGATTATTTTTTATTAAATAAAATGTATTCATAAAAAACTATGAATATCTTTATTTAAGATTCGGTTAAAATGTAGATTTGTTTTAGAATAAAACGCACAATAAAAATAAAAAACCCTGTAAAATAAGTGCTTTACAGGGTTTTCTGTGGAGCAGAGTAGAGGTGTTTCGAACTTTTTTAAGGAAGATCTGAGACAATTATATTTGATATTTCTAAAATTCCAATGACAAAATCAATTGAAAACAAGAAGAAATGACCTTGGTCTTAATTCGTTTTCTTATAGCTCCACACAGCTAAGCCATTAATTAATATTGCAAAAATTAAAATTACTACTAAATTAGGTAGTACTTCTTTAAGGCCAGCACCTTTTAATAAAACCATTCTTATAAACTCAACGAAGTAACGAATAGGATTTAATAAGGTGATGTTTTGAGCCCATTTTGGCATACTTTCAATAGGTGTAAATAAACCACTCATTAATATAAAAATTACCATAAAAAACCACGCAATAAACATCGCTTGTTGTTGTGTTTCAGTGTGGTTAGAAATATAAAGTCCAAATCCTAAAATTAAGAGTAAATAAATAGAAGTAAATCCATAAACTAAAAGAATACTTCCTAACATTGGAACATTAAAAACTACTTTTGAAATAACTAATCCAACACTCAATATAATAAGTCCAAGCACCCAAAAAGGGAATAATTTTCCAATTATGAATTGATATTTTTTAATAGGTGTAACATTAATTTGTTCTAAAGTTCCTAATTCTTTTTCTCTAACAATATTCATAGCTGAAAGAAAAAGCGTTAGCATTGTTACCAATAAAACTAATATTCCAGGTACCATAAAGGTCTTGTAATTTAAAGTGTTATTATACCAAAATGAGGGTATAGTTTCAATCCTACTAAGAATAATTTGATTTTCAGTTGTATTATAAATTTTAACAGCAATATCTTGATTTACTTGTTGTACTATTTGAGAGACATAAACATTTTGAACTCCTGCTGTAGCAGCATCTATGGCATTAATTTGGATTTGTAATTCTGCTTTTTTTTCGTTTTGAAGCATTTTTTCAAATTGATTGGGAATTTCTATCACAATGTCTGTACTTCCTTTTTGTAAAAAATCTAAACCTTCTTTTGGGTTTGTAAGTTCTTTAGTCACACTAAAATAACTGTTAGCATTAAATTTATCTTTTAAAACACGTGAAGAAATAGAATTATCTGAATCTATAAATGAAATTCTAATGTTTTTGACATCAAAAGTTGCTGCATTAGAAAGGATTAATAGTTGTAATATTGGTAATATAAATATCAATCTCAGCATGCTTTTATCTCTAAAAATTTGCTTAAACTCTTTCTGTATTATGAATAAAATAGTTCTCATTTTTTAAATTTTTATTCTAATCGGGTTTTGTAATTTTTGATACTTAGCCCAATAAAAATCAATGTCATTAATGTCAAAATCAATGTTTCTTTGATAATATAGCTTATTCCTACTCCTTTAAGCATAATTGATTTTACAATAATAATAAACCATTTTGCGGGAATTATATTACTCATAATTTGCATGGGTAATGGCATGGACGAAATAGGAAAAATAAACCCTGAAAGTATTATAACAGGAAGCATTAACCCCATTAAAGAAAGCATCATTGCGGTTTGTTGCGAATTTGAAACTGTTGAAATCAAAATACCTAATGAAAGTGCCGTAATGATAAATAGAATACTTTCAAAAGCTAATAAAAAAAGACTTCCTCTTATTGGCATTCCAAAAATAAAATAGCCCATTAAAACAATAACAACGGCATTTATAATTGATAAAAAAACGTAAGGAAAAACTTTTCCAATAATCACCTGAAAAGGTTTTAGAGGTGAAACCAATAATACTTCCATAGTTCCTAATTCTTTTTCTCTTGTAATAGAGATAGAGGTCATCATGGCAGAAACTAACATTAAAATCACTGTCATTACACCAGGTACAAAGTTAAAAACGCTTTTTAGTTCAGCATTGTATAACATTCGAGTTTGCATAACAATTGAAACACTTTGTTCTTGAGTTGTGTTTTTTTGATTTTGATAATTTTGAATTATTGATTGTGTATAGTTTGTAATAGTATTAGCAACATTAGGTTCTGTTGCATCGGTAATAACTTGAACAGTTGCTTTTTTTTGATTTTCTAATTTTTTTGCAAAGTCTCTTTCAAATAGTAATACAGCTTTTATTTTTCCATTTTTGAATTCGGATTCAATAGCTTTTTCATTATCTATTTGATTCTCTATATTAAAATATTTTGATGCTTTTATTTTTTGGATAATTTTCTCAGATTCAGCATCTTTTGCATAATCTAAAATGGCAATATCTACATTGTTGATTTCGTTTGTTATAGCAAAGCCAAACAGTAAAATTTGAGCAATTGGCATACCAAATAGGATAAACAATGATCGTTTGTCTCTAAAAATATGGTAGAATTCTTTTTTTACAAAACCTTTAAATCGTTTCATAGTATATATTTTTATTCAATATTTCGAGCTAATTTTAAGAATACTTCATTCATAGAGTCCACATCAAATTGCTTTTTTAAGTTTTTAGGTGTATCCAAGGCTTCAATAACACCGTCTACCATAATAGAAACACGATCACAATATTCGGCTTCATCCATGTAATGTGTGGTTACAAAAATAGTGGTTCCTTTATCTGCTTCCGTATAGATAAGTTCCCAAAATTGTCTTCTGGTTATAGGGTCTACACCACCTGTAGGTTCATCTAAAAAAACAATTTTTGGTTCATGTAACAAAGAAACTGAAAAAGCTAGTTTTTGTTTCCATCCCAATGGTAATGATCCTACTCTTGATTTTGTAATATCTCCTAATTGCAATTCTTCAATAAGTTCAGCTGTTTTTTTCTTAATTTGTTTTCTTGAAAGACCATAAATTCCTCCAAAAAAGGTAATATTTTCCTTAACAGTTAAGTCATCGTACATTGAAAATTTTTGGCTCATGTAGCCAATACTTTTTTTAACTTCGTCGCTTTGGGTATGCACATCAAAACCCGCCACGTTTGCATTACCGCTTGAAGGATTTGAAATACCTATTAGCATTTTCATTGCTGTAGTTTTTCCTGCGCCATTTGCTCCAAGAAAGCCAAAAATTTCGCCCTTATTCACATGAAAAGAAATTCCTTTTACAGCAGTAAAATCACCAAATTTTTTGGTAAGATTTTCTACTTCTATGACTTTTTCATTACTAATATGGTTTACCATTTTTTCATTTTTTATAAATCCATAAAAACATCTTCAATTGTTGTAGTTGCTTTTTGAATAATAATATTTGTATGCTGTTTTTCTTCGAGATAAATTTTTAATTTTTGAAGATCTAATTCGATATTATTGTCGATGTAATGCACATACTCGCCAAATGCAAAAACACTATATTGAGTTGGGAATTTTTTTAAATGTTCAATCAATTGATGCATTTTATTGGTTTTTATGTCATAAATCGTTTTTTCGTATGAGCTAACTATATTTTCGGGGGTATCAATTTTTAGAATTTCACCTTTTTGAATTAAGGCGATTCGGTCACACAAAACCGCTTCGTCCATATATGGAGTAGATACTAAAATTGTAATTCCTTTTTGTTTTAAGCGTTTTAGCATTTCCCAAAATTCTTTTCTTGAAACGGGATCTACACCAGTTGTAGGTTCGTCTAAAAATAATACTTCTGGTTTGTGAATTAAGGCACAACAAAGCGCTAATTTTTGTTTCATCCCACCTGATAATGCACCAGCTCTTCGATTTTTAAAAGGTTCTATTTGCACGTAAATATCTTCAATCAAATCGTAATTTTCTTCAATAGTTGTTCCGAAAATTGTCGCAAAAAAAGCTAAATTTTCAGCAATCGTTAAATCTTGGTATAACGAGAATTTTCCGGGCATATAACCTACTGAATTTCGAATTTCTTTTACGTTTTTTATTATATCGTGCCCTGCAACAATAGCATTACCTTCGTTTGGAATCAATAATGTAGTTAAGGTTCTAAAAAGCGTTGTTTTTCCAGCACCGTCGGGACCAATTAAGCCAAACAATTCTCCGCTTTTCACTTCAAATGAAATGTTTTGTATGGCAGAAACATTTTTAAATGATTTTGATATGTTTTGTACTGAAATACTCATTTCGCTTTATTTTATCAAAAGAAAGTTACTTTCTTCATGAGCGTCAATCCAATGTTTTATGTTGATAGGAATATTTACATAACTACCAGATTTTAGATTTATTTTTTCTCCTTTTTCATCATTATAAGTTGCATTTCCAGATACACAAACTAAGAGTGCTGGTACTTTTGTTATATGCTCTGCTAATTGTTCATTTTTTGCTATTTGTAATGAAATTACTTTAGCCTCTGTTGGTTGAAATAAAATTTGAGTTTGTACTGCTTTTTGTTCAGTATGTAGGCTTTTTAAATTCATAGTATTTGTTGTTTTTAAATTTGATTCAGATGTTTTACATCCAATAACTATTGATAATACTGCGATTATGGCAATTTGTTTCATTCTTTTATTTTTTTTGATTAATTAATACTATTTATTTTATCCAGATTTCTGCAGGCATTCCAATTTTTAAGCTTCCATCATTTTTTACTCTTATCTTAACTGCATAAACCAGATTAGCTCTTTCTTCTTTGGTTTGTATAATTTTCGGCGTAAATTCTGCTTGTGAACTTATCCATATAATGTTTCCAATATACTCTTTGGTTTGTTCAAAATCATCTATTTTTACTTTAACTTGTTGTCCAATTTTAATACTTGATAATTGAGTTTCTGAAATATAAACACGTAGATTCATTTCTTCAAGATTGGCAATCTTGTAAAGTGGTTTTCCAAATGTTGTAACTTCATTAGGTTCAGCATACTTAGTTAAAACAGTTCCTTTAATAGGGTTTACTAAATTGCATTTTTTTATTTGATCGTTAATTTTTTCAATTTGCACCGAAAATGAATTGGCTTCATTTTTAATAGGTGCATTTTGAGTTCCCACACCTTTAATTTGTTCTTCAATGACTTTTACTTTTCCATTAATTTCATCAACTTGCCTTTTTGTAGCAGCATTTTCTGAAAACATATTTTTAATTCGGGTTTGTTCTATTTTTGCTGTTTTTAATTGTTCTTGTAAAACTTGTTTTTGAGACAACACATTTCCTGATTTTGAACTAACTGTTTTTTGAGATGCTATAAGTTGCATTTTAGTATAATATAATTGCAAAGTATCAATTAAACCAACAGTTTTACCTTTTTCCACAACGTCACCCTCTTCGAGGTTTAGAAACTCAATTTTTCCATTACTCTCAGACGAAACAGTTATTTCTGTAGTTTCAAAATTTCCATAAGCATCTGCTTTTTCATTATTTTTATTGCAACTTATTATAAACATTGCTAATACAAGTAAGGCTATATTTTTCATTTTAATTTCCTTTAATAATTTGATAATTTGCTTGAGTTAATTGTAGCTGTATTTGGTGTGATTTTTGATTGTTTTTTGATTCAAAAAGTTTATCAATTTCATTTAAATATTCCGAAGTTGTAATAACACCATTTTTCATTTGAGCTTCAGACGATTTTACTATTTTTTGGCGTAAATCAATTATTTCTTCATCCGATTTTAGTTGTTGATTTATTTTTTGAATTTCAAAATCTGTTTCTTGTAATTGTCTATTTAAGTTTAATTGAAAAGTTTCTTTTTCAGATGCTATTAATTGTTTTGATATTTCAAGAACTTCTTTTTCTTTTTTTGTTTTATTCCAATCAAATAATGTCCAATTCAATCGAATTCCTGCCACATAAAAAGCTTCAAATGAATTATTTAGCATGTTCAATGCGGGGTTTCCGTAACCGCCTTGTATAAAAGCATTTAATTTAGGGAGATTTGATTTAGAAACGATGATTTGTGAAGCTTCTAATTGCTGGTTTTGTAAATTAAAAAAATCAAATTCAGGACGTAATGCTTCTGTAGTTTCTAATGATATTGAATTTTCTAAAATTGTATTCTCATCAAAATTTGTTGCGGTTAATTTTTCTAGATGATACAGTAGTTTTCTTTTATCAAATTGTAAATCGTTTATTTGTTGTTGAATTTTAATGATTTCAGCTTCTAAAACTTGCTCAGAAGCTGGCAATATTGCACCGAATTTAACAGCCGTTTTCACTTCTTTGTTCTTCTCTATTAATAAACTCATTTTTGATTGCAATAATTCATTTTTTTCTTGCAATAATAAGATGCCAAAAAAGTATTGGTTAACAATATTTTTTAATTGATATAGAGACACTTCAATTTGTTGTTGTTGTGTTTTAAATTGAATTTCTTTTAGTTTTGACTGAGCATTTAACAATCCACCATTATAAATCAGCTGATTGACATCAAGAGTTGCTCTGTATTGGTCTTTGTTTAATGGCTCTACAGTTGCATTAGGTATTGAAAATGGAATTTGTGTTACTTCTGACTGATAGGTTGCTTGAGCGTTTAATGATACTTTTGGTAATTTATCTAATCCTATTATTTCATTTTGTAATTTGAGCTGAGAATTTAAAGCTTCATTTTGTTTAGATAACGGATAATTAATTCGTACTAATTCATAACATTTATCAAGAGAAATTTTCTCTTGTGCATTTGTATAACCATACAAGGTTACAAAAAAGATTAAGATTAGATTTTTCATTACTTTTTAATTGAGGTGATAATTTGTTCGTAAATATATTTTTTACGTTCTTCCATTAGTTGCATAAATTCTTCATTAGATACCTGAATCATACCTTTAAGCAAAGCTTGAGCTGCAAAAGGAAAAACTGTCATTGAAAAAATATCTATCAATAATTGTTTTGGATTAATTGGTTTTAGAATACCTAACTTGATTTCATTTTCAATTTGATGAATTAATTTTGTTGGATCTGGTCGATTCTCTTTTTTAAGAAATTTTGTAACAAACTCAGGGTTATTATTCATTTCCTGAATTATGAATTGTGGTAAGAATGGATAATTCATTACAAATGAAATATAACTATCAGTGAATTTTTTTATCTTTTCAAAGATGGAATCTTGAGATTTAAATATTTCATTTATTTGTGGAGCTAATTTTCCAAATGCATTCATAAATACAGCTTCAAATAATAACTCTTTGTTTTTGAAACAATAGTGAAGCATGGCCTTATTTATACCTGCTTCATCTGCAATTTCTTGCATTCTTGCTCCTTTAAACCCTTTTAATTGGAATACTCTAAATGCAGCCTCAAATATTTTTTCTTCTGTTGTCATAAGTTAACTATTTGGTTTAACCATTTGGTTAACAAATGTACTTTTTTTATTTCAGTTTAACTATTAATAAATCATTTTAATATTTTTTTAACTTTTTTTTGAAACATGATTTTTATCATATTAAAGGATGTTTTTGTCTTTTAATTTTGACCTATAAAATGATAGTAACGAAACTATTATTTAAACCAATATTTAAAACTAATTTTTCTACCATGAGTAATTTTATTAAAAAAGTTTTGGTATTATGTGTAGCTTGTGCGGCAAGTATAGCATGTAAACAAAACGGTGACTCAACCACTAATTATGCTGATATTGCAGTTGGTGATCAAATGATTGCAGAACTAACAGCACCTCCATTTGTTCCAAAACCTATTGGAGATCGTCCTGCTAAAAAATTAATTGTAAACATGGAAATCAAAGAAATCGAAGGAGAAATGGCCGACGGTGTTAAGTATGTTTACTGGACTTTTGGAGGTAGTGTTCCAGGAAGTTTTATTAGAACTAGAGTAGGTGATGAAGTTGAATTTACTTTGAAAAATCACCCAGACAACAAATTGCCTCATAACATCGATTTACATGCCGTTACAGGTCCAGGTGGTGGAGCAGCATCTTCTTTAGTAGCGCCAGGACATGAAAAAACATTTAATTTTAAATGTATTAATCCTGGATTGTATGTGTACCATTGTGCAACAGCTCCTGTGGGAATGCACATTGCAAACGGAATGTATGGTTTAATTTTGGTAGAACCAGAAGGTGGTTTACCTCCAGTAGACAAAGAATACTACGTAATGCAAGGTGATTTTTATACGAAAGGTAAATATGGAGAACCAGGAATGCAACCTTTTGACATGACAAAAGCAGTAGATGAACATGCGGATTACGTAGTCTTTAACGGAAAAGTAGGTGCTTTAACAGGTGATAAAGCTTTAACCGCTAAAGTAGGTGAAACAGTTAGAATTTACATGGGTAATGGTGGTCCAAACTTAGTTTCATCCTTTCACGTTATTGGAGAAATTTTTGATAAAGTACATATAGAAGGTGGTGACATGATCAACAAAAATGTACAAACTACTTTAATTCCTGCTGGTGGTTCAGCTATTGTAGAGTTTAAAGTGGATGTTCCTGGAACATTTATTTTAGTAGACCATTCCATTTTTAGAGCATTTAATAAAGGAGCCTTAGGAATGTTAAAAGTAGAAGGAGCCGAAAATGCTAAAATTTACTCAGGTACAACTCAAGAAGGAATATATCATCCAGAAGGAGGAACCATCCAAAATATGCCAAAAACTGGTAATGGTAAAGAAGTTGTCGTTAATAAAACTTTAAGCCAACAAATGACAGATGGTAAAAACATTTATTCAAGAACTTGTTTTGCATGTCACCAGTCAGAAGGACAAGGTATTCCTGCAGCGTTCCCTCCGCTATCTAAATCAGATTTTTTAAATGCAGATCCAAATAGAGCTATAAGCGCAGTACTTCATGGTTTAAGCGGCGAAATTACAGTGAATGGTAAAAAATTTAATTCAGTAATGACTAGTCAAAACCTTACGGATCAAGAAATTTCAGATGTTTTAACTTATGTATATAATAGTTGGGGAAACAACAAAACAAAAGTAACTCCAGAAATGGTTAAAAATCAGAGAGCAAAACCAGCACCAAAAACAAAAGATATACATTAATATAAAAAAAATAAAGAATGGAAGCTCAATTTATTAAACGATTTCACTACTGCCTAATTTTATTATTTTGGGTTTCCATTTCTTTTTCTCAGGTATCCGAAGATATGGTAACCATAGGAGCAGGGAGTTATGTTCCTTTATATGGAACTGCAGATAAAAAAACAGTCTACATCAAATCCTTTTTGTTAGATGTATATCCGGTTACAAATCAAGAATATTTAGAATTCTTAAAAACCAATTCGGCTTACCGAAAATCAAAAATCAAACGTCTTTTTGCCAATACTACTTACTTATATGAATGGAGTGGCGATTTGAATTTCGGTAAATTAAATCCAAATGCGCCTGTTACCAATGTTTCTTGGTTTGCTGCAAAAGAATATTGCGAATGCCAAGGTAAAAGATTAGCAACATTAGATGAATGGGAATATGTAGCCATGGCAGACGAAAAAAGAAAAGATGCTCGTTCACGAGAAGAATTCAATAAATACATCTTGAGTTGGTACGAAAAAAACAAAACCTATAATAATTCTGTTGGGAAAACATTCAAAAATTACTGGGGTGTTTACGATATGCACGGACTAGTTTGGGAATGGACTTTCGATTTTAATAGCATCTTTTTATCAGGAGAATCTAGAAAAGATAAAGATACCGATAAAGATTTGTTCTGCGGAAGTGGTTCTGTCAACGCAACCGATTTAATGAATTATGCCGCTTTTATGCGCTATGCTTTTAGAGGCAGTATAAAAGCGAATTACACTACAAAAAATTTGGGCTTCAGATGTGCCAAAAACATCTCTAATTGAGTTTTCAATTAAAAAAATATGTCATGAAAAAGATAATTTTACTAGTAATTGCCTCTATTTTTATTTTAGGATGCAATTCAAAAGAAGAAAAACAAAATATAAAAGATAAACCTATAACCGATTTATCAATTTATAATTTGCCTGAAAAATGGACCAATCAAGACGGAAAAGATATTGAGCTGAAAGATTTGAGAGGAAAAGTACTAGTTATGGTGATGATTTATACTTCATGTAAATCTGCTTGTCCAAGATTAGTAGCTGATATGCGAAATATTGAATCTAAAATTCCGGAAGAATACAAAGATAAAGTCCAAATGGTTTTAGTAAGTATCGATCCAACAGTAGATACTCCAGAACGATTAAAAGATTTTTCTATCGAAAATAAAATGACTGGAAATCAATGGGTTTTCTTACGTTCTAATGAAGAAAACACTAGAGAGTTTGCAGCGGTTTTAGCAGTAAATTATAAAAAAATATCTCCAATTGATTTCTCACATTCCAATATAATTAGTGTATTTAATGCGGAAGGTGAATTAGCATTCCAACAAGAAGGTTTAGGAGTTAGTTACGATAAAACGGTTTCAAAAATCAAAGAAGAAGCAGAGAAAGTAGAGTAGTGGCTTCCAATTCAAAATCTACAAAAAAACATGAAACTTCACAATAAATTTATGGTTGCAGTTGCTTTTGCAATTTCAACAGCGGGTTCTTTTGCTCAAGAGTTAGAAGTTAACCTACAAATAAGACCTCGTTTTGAATACCGAAATGGATTCAAAGAACTAATGAAAGATGATTTTTATCCAACTTCGTTTGTTTCCCAACGCTCGAGAATGATTTTTTTCTACAAACAAGAAAAATTTAAAGCCAATTTATCACTTCAAAACGTAAGAGTTTGGGGCGATGTGGCTACAACTTCACCATCTGATAAAAATGGAGTGGCTCTATTCGAATCTTGGATTTCGTATGATTTCAATACAAACTGGACAGCTAAATTCGGTCGACAAGTGCTTTCATACGATAATCAAAGAATTATGGGTGGAATCGATTGGTTACAACAAGGCCAAAGTCACGATGCGGTTTTGGTTACAAATAAAAAAAATAACTACCAAATGGATTTCGGAGCTGCGTTGAATAATAACAATGAAGCTCTTTACGAATCTGCATATGTGACGAACTATAAAAACATGCAGTTTATTTGGTTCAACCAAAAATTTTCAAAACTAAGTTTGAGCTTTTTAGCGTTGAATAATGGCTATCAATATGAAAATTTAACCGAAAATAAATTCCAAGTAGCGTATTTGCAAACCCTTGGAACTTATGGAAAATGGGATACTTCAAAATTCTATGGTGATTTCGGTTTGTATGCTCAAACAGGTGAAGCTGCTGTTACTAACGATAAAGTTGATGTTGGTGCGTATTATGCGGGATTTAATTTAGGATACAAATTCACAGCTCCATTTAAAGCCGAATTAGGTTTTGAATATTTATCAGGAAAAGATCAAAATGAAACTGATACAAAAGTAAAATCATTCACGCCAATATTTGGAACCAACCACGGCTTCAATGGTTTTATGGATTATTTCTATGTTGGAAATCATAAAAACTCAGTAGGATTGCAAGATGTTTACACTAAGTTTATTTACGATAAAAATAAATGGCAAGTAACGTTATCTCCACATTTATTTTATAGTTCGGCATCAGTTTACAACATGACTACTTTAGAAGAACAAGACAATTATTTAGGAACAGAAATCGATATAACAGGGACTTATAAATTAGATAAAAACTTTATAATTTCTGGAGGTGTTTCTAAAATGTTTGGAAGCAACACTATGGAAATTTTAAAAGGAGGGAATAACAACAATTGTAACAATTGGGCTTGGGTAATGGTATCATTTAATCCGCAATTGTTTACATATAAAAAATAGGTTAATTAATTATAAATAGGGTTATTGTTAATTAAAAAAGGACTGCTAATATAAAATTTAGCAGTCCTTTTACTTTAAAAAGAGTCGCCATGTAATTATGACGACTCCGTTTAAAGAACCTAATTAACTAATAAAACTTATCTTGTAAAACAACGGCACTTGGAAACAAAATATTATTTTCTAAATGAATGTGCGCATGTAAATCTGCTTCAAATTCTTGTAACATTTGGTACGTTACTTTGTACGTGTTACAAGCATCTGCAGGCGGTATATAATTGTTTGATAATTCTACAATTTTTTCAAATCGTTCACCTTCATTTTCATGTTCTTCCATCATCATGGCAATTGGGTTGGCTACAGAACCAAATCCAGGAATATTTATAGGTGAATTATTTCTATTGGCTTCCACCATTTTTTTGATGAATGGAAATAAAATTAACTCTTCTTTTTTCATATGTTGAGTTAATTCATCAGCACTTCTTTTGAATAATTTTTTAATTTCAAAAAGTTCTGGATGTTGTGCACCATGTACTTGCTCTAGCTTAATTAAAAACGAAAGCAATTGCGGGATTTTCTCTTCCACATAACGATGGTGTTTTTTTTCAATATAATCAATCAGTAAATCTAATTCCCAAGATTTAAAATCAATGCCTTGATTATTGTTGTTAGATGTTACTCTTTCTAATTCATCTAAAAGAGTAAATTTATCTATCCCTTTTTTTGCACATACTTCATCAATAGTTCGGTTCCCTTTGCAACAAAAATCGATACCTAGTTGACTAAAAACACCTGCGGTTCTGTAATCGTCAGCTACTATTGTGCCTACTGTTTTGTTTGAATCTATAACCATATTTCTATATTTAATATTATAAAAGACAAATTTATCCTTAATTTAATTTTCATTATATGATTTTAATCATATTTAATGTTTTTTTTTGGTGTTTATTTTGCTGTATAATTAAAAAGGATGAAAAAGTCCTTAATTATAAATTATTCTTAACTAATATCTAAAATATGTTATCAAAATCACAAGCACGAGCATTTTTTTTAGGCGGAACAGTAGTTACCTTTTTAGTCTTTATTGGCTTAACTATCTATTCGTTCATGCCTAAAAATGATCAAACTTATCATGATAAGATTGATGCAAAAGTTATTCGAGGAAAAGAAATTTGGGAATCGAATAATTGTATGGGTTGTCATACCATACTTGGTGAAGGAGCGTATTATGCTCCTGAGCTAACAAAAGTTATAGAAAGAAGAGGAGAAGGCTACGTAAAAGCCGTTTTACAATCTCCTGTTCCTTGGGGACCAAAAGGCAGAAAAATGGTCAAATACGAAATGAATGATGCCGATGCAGAAGCGATGGTCGCTTACTTTAAATGGATTGGTAACATTGATTTGAATGGTTTTGATCGAGTGGTTTCTCCTTTAGCTAAAGACAAAAAATAATCCAAAATATAGAGTTATGAAATATAAATCACAAAAAGTAGCGTATTGGTTCTTTGGATTATGCATGTTATTATTTGCATTACAAATTATCTATGGTTTTATTATGGGCTTTGCCCGAATTGGAATGGATGGTCTTCATGACTTTATTCCGTTCAATACAGCGAGAGCCGTTCACACTAATTTATTAGTAGTTTGGTTATTAACCGGTTTCATGGGTGCCGCATATTATATTATTCCTGAAGAAGCGCAACGAGAATTAGTCAATGTGAAATTGGCTTATGTACAGTTGATTTCCTTAGCAGTTGTTGGAGTTTTAGCTATCGTTGGGTATCACTTTAATATTTGGGAAGGCCGAAAATTCCTTGAAATTCCAAGAGAATTAGATATTTTGGTTGTTATCAATGTTTTACTGTTCTTAGGATTAATCCTCACCACTTTATATAAAGCAGAAAGACGAACAACAACCTCTTTGGTTTTAACAATGGGATTGGTTTTCGCAGCATTGTTATACTTACCTGGTATGATTTGGTTCGATAGTCAAGTTACCGATTCATTCTTCCGTTGGTGGGTAGTGCATTTATGGGTTGAAGGAGTTTGGGAACTAATCATGGGCGGTATTTTATCGTACTTATTAATCAAACTTACTGGTGTTGACCGAGAAGTTATCGAGAAATGGTTGTATGTAATCGTTGGTTTGACATTCCTTTCAGGTTTATTAGGAACGGGTCACCATTATTACTACATCGGAGTAAATAAAATTTGGTTAATCGTAGGTGGAATTTTCTCAGCATTAGAACCATTAGCATTCCTAGCTATGGCATTATTCGCAGTGTACATGTATAGAAAAGGTGAAAAATCACATCCAAACAAAATTGCTTTATTCTGGACAATCGGCGCTTCTATTGTATCTTTTGTAGGAGCTGGGTTATTAGGTTTTGCACATACATTACCACAAACGAATCTTTACACACACGGAACATTAGTAACGGCAATGCACGGTCACTACGCATTCTGGGGTGCTTATGCTATGATTGTTTTAGCAATAATCAGCTATGCGTTGCCCAATTTAACAGGAAGAAAACGTTACAACAATACAAGTGGTCATATGGCTTTTTGGTTGTCAAATGTGGGAATGTTAGGAATGACGGTAGCTTTTGGAGTTGCTGGTGTTGCTCAAGTATATTTAGAACGTAAAATGAAATTAGATTTCATGGATGTGCAAAATGAAATTGCAATTCACTTCGTAGTGTTACTGCTTTGTGCAACACTTTTTACAACAGGAATTACATTATTCATTATTGAGTTTATCAAATATGGTAAACCCACAGATGAAGCACTTGTAAAAGAAGAATAGTTATTAATTATTTTGGTTAGAAATTTAAAATTAATAGCTAACCGAGACCAAGTGCCCAGAGTTGTCGCTGCCAGCATTTGGTTTCGGTTTTTTTTAAAATAAATTGTCATGATAGTAGCAGAAAAAACAATATTTTATAAAGCAGTAGGTTCAGAAATTGAAGTTTTCAATCAGATTAACCAATTGCAATTACCTTTATTATTGAAAGGACCAACAGGTTCTGGAAAGTCTCGTTTTATCGAATACATGGCGAATGAATTGAATAAAACATTAGTCACCGTAAGTTGTCACGAAGAAACTTCAGCAACCGATTTAATTGGGCGTTTCATTATCAAAGGAGCCGAAACCATTTGGATTGATGGACCTTTATCCATAGCCGTAAAAAACGGATATATTTTATATCTAGATGAAGTTGCCGAAGCACGACCAGATGTCATCGTAGCCATTCACTCCTTAACCGATCACAGAAGAGAACTTTTCATTGATAAATTAGGAGAAACTATTAAAGCACATCCTGATTTTTTATTAGTCGCTTCGTTTAATCCTGGCTACCAAAAAGGATTTAAAGAATTAAAACCATCAACTCGTCAACGATTTGTAGCACTTTCATTCGATTATCCTAATACAAAAGTTGAAACAGAAATTTTAATTAACGAAACAGGAATTGAAGCTGATATTGCTCAAAAGTTAGTTACTATAGGAACTAAAATTAGAAATCTTACCGAATTAGGTTTAACCGAAACCGTTTCTAC
>Ga0209373_10002369_pt1 | contig 19086 bp, 12 predicted proteins | sample Higcelweek5metaG_FD_187173 | JGI IMG/M metagenome (GOLD analysis project Ga0209373, IMG submission 187173) | Freshwater pond sediment microbial communities from the University of Edinburgh, under environmental carbon perturbations - High... | ecosystem: Environmental > Aquatic > Freshwater >... | reverse complement strand
CGGGCGCCTGCTGCTGGCGTGCGTGCGGCCGGAAGTCGCCCAGGTGCTGGAGATGGCGGGGCTGCGCGAGGCATTGAACCTGCGCGAAACCGTGGCGGAGGCGCAGGCCGAGATCCGGCAGCTCGACCGCAACGCCGATTCCTCGGTCGAGCTGGCTTGGAACGGCGCCGCCGTGCAATGGCGTTGGCTGGAGAACCGGCGCGAGCCGGCACGCTTCTGGTGCGGCGCCGACATCGCGGGCTACGACGAACTCGGCTTCGCGATCGGGATCGGCGCGCCGGCCGAGAACACCGACTGCGCGAATGAGCCGCAGGGCTGCTTCGTCGCCACCGGACGCTGCGCCGGCTTCGTGTTTCCCGGGCCGGACTCCTCCACAGACTTCCGCGTGACGAACGACCCGCGGCAGGCGGGCATCCATCTCTCGCGTGCGTGGACAGTGGGCACGCGACCGGACGCCTGCGTGCGCTGGACAAAGCCCGCGGAGTTTCGCCTGCGCGATGTGCAGCGCCTTCTGGCGGAGTTGCCCGGGCTGCTGGCCGTGTCCTCCAGAATCACCGGCGCGATCCTTCTCGATCAAAACCCCGCAGGCGCCGCGCTCGCGGTGTTGCCCGTCCCCGATTCGCTCGCGGCACTGCGCGGCAGTCCCGGAGCCAGTGCGACGAACGGGCTGCACGGCATCGCCTTCAAGTTGGAGCGTGCGCCGGACTGCGGCCCGTCGACCACGTTGGACGAGTTGCTGAAAAAGGCGCTAACGCTCGAGAACATCGTCGCGGTGGCGCCGCTTGACGACGCGGCGACGTTGGTAAACCCCGTGCTCTGGCTTTTCGCGGCCAACGAGGCGCAGCCCGCCGACGCGATCCGGCGTCGGGTGACCGGCGACGCCGAGTTCGCCGCGGCGCCGCACAAGGCGTTCCTCGCGCGCCGCCTCTACGCCGACTCGGCGAGCGTGGAGGTGAAGACATTGCACGGCGGGTACACGGCGCAGACCTACCAGGCGACCTCGTACGACAGCGCCGGGCGGCGGCTGCGGCCCACGGTGCTCAAGCTGGCCAACCGGGCGATGATCGCACGCGAGTCCGAGCGCTGCCGCAAATACGCGATGCCCTACATCTTCAACAACAGCGCCTCGGTGCTCGGCACGGAGTTCATGGGCGACGTGGGCGCGCTGCGCTACAACTTCGTCGGCATCGGCGGCGAGCAGAGCCAGTTGCGCTGGCTGCGGCACCATTTCGAGAACTGGCCGCTCGAGAAACTGGAGCCGCTCTTCGACAAGATTTTCCTGCAAATCCTCCAGCCGTGGTACGGGCAGGCGGTGCGGCAGACGATCAACCCGTTCCTCGACCACGATCCCACGCGGACGTTCTTCCCGCAGTTGGCCGCGACGGCGCAGGCGGTTCTCCACACCTCGGCAGCCGATCCCGAGATCGAGCTTCCGGAACTCGGGCGGCGGATCGTGAACCCCTACTGGTTCCTGAGCCACGAATATCCGCGGCGCTACGGCACGGCGCTGGAATACCCCACGGCGATCTGCCACGGCGACCTGAACATGCAGAACATCCTCGTGGACGACGCCGACAACGTCTACCTGATCGACTTCTCGGAGACACGCCCGCGCTCGGCGGTGTCCGACTTCGCCCGGCTGGAGGCGATCTTCCTGATCGAGTGCACGCCGGTGCGCGACGAGACCGAGTACCACAACCTGGTGCAACTGATCGAGCGCTTCTACAACGGCGACGGTCTGGATCGCCCTCCGGCGATTCCCGAAGGGCTGGACGCGACGACACAACGCTGCGTGCGGCTGGCGCTGAAGATGCGGCGCTACGCGTTGCAGTGCGTGCAGGGCGATCCGAACCCGCTGCCCTACTACCTCGCGTTGCTCGAGTGGATTCTGCCGATCGTCTGCTACGGTTCGTCCAGCATGCTCTGGCCCAAGAAGCTTTCGCAGGTCGCCAGTGCACTGTTGTGCGAGCGCGTGCAGGCCGGCTTTCCCGCACCGAGTGCAACCTGAGCTGCGACGCGACATGTCATCACCCGACGGCAACCTTCTCCACCCGCTCCCCGCAAATCTCGACGCCGAGGTTTTCAAGGACGTTCTCCGCGCGAAGAACGTCCGCATCGAGCGCATCCTCTCCCGTGGGCAGACGTCGCCCGCCGCCGGTTGGTACGACCAGGAGGAGAACGAATGGGTCGCGGTGCTGGAAGGCGCGGCGATGATCCTCTTCGACGACGGGCGCGAGGTGCGGCTCGGTGCCGGCGACCACCTCGACATTCCCGCACACCGGAGACACCGTGTCGCGTGGACTGACCCCGAGCGAGTCACCGTCTGGCTCGCGGTGTTCTACCGATAAGTCGAGCCACGCATCACTTGCGCGCCAGCCACAGCCGAGCGGCGGCCTCGTCGGCAAAGACCCGCATCTCCAGATTCGGTGTCCGGTTCAGCGTTTTGAAGACGGCGGCAAGCGCCTCGCCTTCCTTGGTGGTGACCACCATCGCCGCCCGGACAGGATTGGGAATCTTCGCCTGTTTCTGCCGAAGCGAATACTGGTAGGCCGCAATCGGCTCGAAGCTGAACCCCGTCGTCTCCGCGAAGGTGTGGAGCACGTCCGGCGCGAATCCGAGCTCTCGCCCGATGCGCGGCATGTCCTTCGCAAGGGAATCGAAGTCCTCCTTGGCGATCACGCCGCTCCAGCGCACGTGTACGATCCGCTCTCCGATGGTGTAGGTGTAGGGCATGGTTCGCGTCGTGGAACGAAGTGGCCGCATTGTCGTGTCCGCCCCCTTCGCGACAAGCGCGTTCTCAGCAGCTCTCGAACTCCACTCGGCAGAATGGACCGCGTATTTCGAGGGTGGACATTCTTCCGCGCGGAAGAACCTGCGTCGCTTGGCCGGAACTCCGGACGTGATGCTCCGCACGAACCGCGCCGCGTAGAGACGGCCCGGCTCGCGTTCGTAGACGCCTAGTCGGCTGTCGACCGAAACCATTGAAGCCGGCGCTTCAGGAACAGGACGATGACGCCCGCCAGTAGCCAAACTGGCAATGCACCACCACCACCGCCGGAGGAGCCGCCACCGGTGCTACCACCGGTCCCGCCGCCAGTGGAGCCGCCGGAAGAACCGCCCGAGGCGTTGACGGTCATGAAGACCGGCGCGCTGACGATGTCGCTTCCCGTGGCCGTGTTGGTGACGACGACCGTGTAGGTGCCGGCATGGCTGCTCTGCGCACTCGTCACGGAATAGGCAGCACCGGTGGCCCCGGCGATGGCGGCGTTGTTGAACCGCCACTGGTATTGGGATGCTGTGAACCCGGTGGCACTCGCCGTGAGTGTGAAACTGCTGCCGGCGGTCACCGTGCTCGAGGGGACGGAGATCGCCGCGGAGAGCAGCGCCGGCATGGCCGAAGAGGCACCGGCCACGTTTCCGGCCGCGGGCGACGGCAGAGCGGCGTCGAGGGCGGCGGGAAGCTGAGCGGGCTGAGTCAATTCGTAGGAGTAGCTGGGCACGAACACCGAGTCGGTCCCGGCATCGGCCGTGCCGGTCGTCGCGGTGAAAACATTGCCGATGGAGTGGATCAGGCCGCCGGCGCTCTTGGCGAGCGGGTTGGCGGTATTCGAAAACAGGTTGTACTCGGCGAGAAGCTGCGAGTTGGCGAGTGCCGCTGCGCCGGCGGTGTTGCCCGCGACATCGTAGCAGTTGCTGTAGAGGTGGACGTGGCCGTACGTGGCGGCGGGCAGATACTGGTCGGCGTGCTGCGACCAGAGGTTGTGGTGCAAGGTCACGCGGAGCGGCGCGGTTTCGCTCGCTCCGATCCGCACGGCCATGCGATGCGCGGCGGTGCTCGTGGTGTAGTAGAATTCGTTCCACGAGACGGTCACGTTGCTGGCGGAGTCGGCGATACTGAGCAGGTAGCCGGCGCAGTCGAAGATCGAGCAATGCGTGATGTAGACGTTGCTGGCGCCCGAGATGGCGATGCCATCGCCGGTGGGGTTGGCGATGGTGAGACCGCGCACGGCGACGTTGCTCACGCCTTGGCCGATCCCGATGCATCCGATGATCCCGGAGTCGGCGTCACGGCCCTGGATGGTCTTGTACGAGGTGACGTTGATCACGCCGGCGGGCGACAGAGAGCGCAGGTCCAGAGTGCCGACGATGGTGATCACCGCCGAGCCGCTCGCCTCGGCACGTTGCTTCAAGCCGGCGGCGGTGTCGACGACGACGGCCTCGGCGCTGCCGCCGCCGGTCGTAGCGGCGGCGAACCCGTCGGGCCGCAGCGAGGCCGGCACGGCAGCAATAACCAGTGTGCCGCTGGTGCTGCCCGTGTAGCCCGGCATGGTCACCGTGGCGGTCACCGCGTAGCTGCCCGGCAACGTCGGCGCGGTCGTGCTGCCGTTGTAGGTCACGGCGACCGCGAGATTGGAGGGACTGACGGTATAGGTGACGGGCTTGGGCGTGCCGTCGTAGTTGGCCGTCAACTGGCCGAGAGTGATTGCCCCACTGTTACTGGCGACGGTCATCGTGACCGCCGTGGTGGTCGTGCCGGCGGCATTGGTGGCGCCGAGCGTAACCGTAAAGTCGCCAGCGGCTGTGGGCGTGCCGGTGATGGCGCCGGTGGCGGCGTTCAAGCTCAGGCCGGAAGGCAGACCGGTCGCGGAAAACGAGGTCGGCCCGAAGGTCGCATCGATCATGTAGCTGGTCGCCACGCCTTGGGTGAGCGAGGCGGTGGCGGCGTTGCGGATCACCGGGGCCGATACTCCGTGAAAAGTCACCACCGACTGCGCCGGGACCGCGTAGGTGAACGCCGCGCCCGCGGTGCCGACAGCGGCCTGCGTTTCGAGCGACTGCGTGGCGGAGGTGACGACCGGTGTGAGCGCCGCCATCCGCAGGTCCTGCAACTGGAAGCTCTGCGTCACGGGCTGCGTGGAATCGTTGACGGCAACGATCGCGCAGCGGCCGGTGGCTGGATCGGTGAAAGCGGATACGACGAGCGCGCTGGTGCCGCCCGTCACGCCGACGCGATAGTCGCCTGGGCGGACGTAGCGGCTGAACTGGGCCATGACGTAGCCGCGGCGCTGGGGCTCGGCCGCGTTGTTGAGCAGGCCGTTGGCGTCGCCGATGCACTTCCACCAGATGTAGGCGCTCATGTTTGCCACGGTGAGGCAGTTGGTGATCTGCCGGGCGGTCGCGAGGGATGAGGCGAGCGTCTGGTCGTTCTCGAGGTACTCGGTCATCCAGAGGTGTTTCCCGAGCGAGCGCGCGAGCGGATAGTCGGTGATGGTGGTGACGCCGTAGAGATGGCCGCCGATGTAGTCGACGTTGGCAGCGGCCACAGCGTCGTTGAGGGTCGGATCGGAGAGCGACTGATCGAAACGCAGGGACTCCGGCATCATCACCGGCACGGAGATGGCACCGGCGTTCTCCCGGCAGAAGATCCGCAACTGCTCGGCGGTCCACCCGCAGGATTCGTAGTCGGGCTGCCAGTCGGGCTCGTTCTGGACGGAGATCACGGCCAAGGGGGCGTTGTTCGCCGCCATGTGCTTGGCGAAGTCGTCGAGATATGTCGCGTAGGCGGCGTACTGCGCCGGCAGGAGCGCGCCGCCATTGATGAGGCTGTTGTTGTTCTTCATCGCGGCCGGCGGAGTCCATGGAGTGGCGAGTATCTTCGCGCCGCGCGCATGCGCCCGCTGGCCGTCAGTCACGGCGGCGGTGTAGTTGCCATCCGGGGGGATGCGAATCCGGATGATCGTCAGGCCGAACTGCGCACCGCTCGTGCCGAACAGGGTGTCCATCTGTGCCTCGGGGAGCGGGTCCTGCCCGTCGTAGAGGAAAGCGACGCCGGCCCCGAAGCCGTCCATCTGCTGCTGGAGGCTGGAGGCAACGACCGTGCAGGTCTCGGCGAAGACCCGCTGCGAAAGAACCGCAAACAGCACGCCGATAACGGCGACGGCTCGGGGTAGACAGGAGGAAAGGCGGTGCATCGGGGTACTCATGTTCGGGGGGTGGTGACACGGCATCGACTGCCGGCTGCGCTGGAGAATACCACCGACCGTCATCCAAACAGCGGCCGCCGCATCATAACTGTTGACCACGCAGTGCAGTCAGGTGTGCCGCCCCCGAGTTCACCCGCAAATGCCGCCCGGCACTCCAGCCTGGGGAGTCTCAACAGCGACGTTCCGCCTCAGGCATGGCCACCCGCTACGCAATCCCGGAGGCGCCGGCACGATACACCCCGGCAAGTGATTCCTCACACGGCCACTACGCCCCGCTGGCCATCGCCGCATCGAGGAACAGATCCGGTTCGCAGCACACGGGCTCGGCAAGCGTGCGTGCGACTGCATCGAGCAGACTCCGCGACGTGAACGGCTTCAGGAGCACCTCGCGCACGCCCATCAATTCGAGTTCGCGCAGGTTCGCATCGGTGCCCTGCCCGGTGGCAACCATCACGCGCAGGTCGGGTTTGCTGCGACGCAGCGCCCAGACCAGCGTGAAGCCGTTCATGCCGGGCATCGCCAGATCGGTCAGAACCAGACTGATCTCGGTGCGATGGCGCATGAACACGCTCAAGGCCTCGCGCCCGTCGCTGGCAACGAGCACCTCGTAGCCGGCGCGTTCGAGAATGCGGCGGCTGAGCGTGAGGATCGAATCCTCGTCGTCGACGACCAGAATCCGGCCGATGTCCCGGCGTGTCATCTCCGGGCTCGATTCGGCCGCGGTCGCCGGCGCCACATCGCCACGCGGGAAATACAGGCTGACCCTCGTGCCTCTCTCCTCGCGGGCGTGCATCTCGCCGAAGCCGCCGTGGCTGCGCAGCACCCCGGCCACGCGCGACAATCCCAATCCGGCCCCCTGCCCCATTCCCTTCGTCGTGACAAACGGTTCCCACGCGCGCGTCGCCACGTCGGGATCGACGCCCGGTCCAGTGTCTTCGATGCTGATCTCGACAAAATCCCCCGGCACAGGATTGAAGAACGGCAACGACGGCAGCGTCTGCATCGTCCGGTTCCTGGCGCTGATCGCGATGTGGCCACCCTCGGGCATCGCGTCGCGCGCATTGAGCAGCACATTGACCAGCGCCTGATGCACCTCGGCGGGATCGCCGACGATGCTCCACAGCGTATCCGGCAACTCGGCTCGCACGCCGATGCTCGGCGGGAAGATCTCGGCCGCGAGCCGGGCGACCTCGCGCAACAGATAGCAGGGCTGCAACACCATCTCGCAGTTGTCGCTGCCTTGGGCGAAAGTCAGCACTTGGCGGATCACGGCGGCGCCGCGTTCGGCGCTGTGCTCGATGGAATGAACCAGCTCGCTGTTCTCGTCGGAGAGCTGCTGTTCGCCGAGGATGCTGGCCGCCATCGTAATCGGAGAGAGGATATTGTTCAGATCGTGGGCGATGCCGCCGGCGATCGCCGCGAATAGCTCGTGCCGCTGCGCGGCCGCGATGTGCTCCGGAGTCTGCTCTTCCGCGGTTGTCGATTCCTGCCGCATCACGACGTACCACGACGAGCCATCGTCACGTGCAAGCTCGGCGATCGAGAGCCGCTGCAGGGGCGTGGCAGTCCCGTCGGTCGCGGCCGCGATGCTGCCGCGCCAGAGCCGACCGGCATGCAACGCTTCGTGGACCTCGATCCAGCGATCCTCGCCGACCGGCCACAACCGGGCCTCGCCGGCCTCGATCGGCTCGGGCGACAAGCCGGCCAGCTCGCGATAGACGCGATTGGCCCACCGAATCGCCCCCCCGTTGTCGATGATCGCCAGCGCAACCGGCGCCTCGCCCATCGCGCTCTCCAGCCATTGCAAGCGCTGTTGCCGCTCTTCGTGTGCCCGCACTTCACCTATACGGTGGATCTCGCGCGCCAACGTCGGAGCCAGGAGCGACAACGCCTCGACCGGCACGACACCGGTGATGCCGGTCTTCACGACTTCGAGGATGCGGGGCAGTTCCTCCGCCCCAGCCACCAGCAGGATCGGCAACGAAGGCTCGCGGCGCCGGGCCTCGGCCAACGTGTGTGCCAGATGCATCTGCGACACATGCGACGTGAGCAGCACGGCATCGGCAGACGCCTGTTCGAGCGCCTTCACCATCTCGGCACCGCTGTGCACCAAGATGAGTTCGGCCGTCTTGCCGGCATGCTGCAATGCTTCATGAAGAGGCTTCAGCTCCGCATCACGACTGGCGACAACCAGGATTTTCCAAGGGGTAGACACCTGAATGATCCCGAGTCTGACGAGGTAACTAGGCGGCAGACCCGAGGACCGCTACAGTGGATTGCACGGTTTCGTTCTCAACTGCCGCGCACGATTTTTCTCCTGCTTTCTTACCCTAGGTCCAATGGCCCTACCCTTTCCGCAATTCGGCCGGAGCCCACACGCACCGCCAACGGCAATAGCAAGCGGCCACGGCTCAGCTCAATGTTCGAGCATCCGCACGCGCTTGTGCTTCAACGGAAACTGGAGCGTGATGACCGTCCCCACGCCTTCGCGGCTGTCGATGCCGATCTGCCCGCCGTGGTCTCGCATGATGCGGTGCACGATCATCATCCCGAGCCCGTGCCCGTCCTTCTTCGTCGTGTGGTACGGCTCGAACAGTTTCGCCATATCCTCCTGCCGGATGCCGCTGCCTGTGTCACCGAAGAGCAGGTACACACTCTCGTCATCGCGCTTCGAGCGCACCCGCAACGAGCCGCCGGGCTGCATCGCCTCCGATGCGTTCTTCACGAGGTTGAAGAAGACCTGCTTGAGCTGGTTGCGGTCCGCCAGGATCAGCAGCGGCTCGGCGGGCAGCTGGACATCGACGCTGATCCCTCGGTTTTCCAGTTCGTTGCCCTGGAAGCGCAGCACCTCTTCGAGCACTTCGGCGGGATTCACATCGCCGAAATCCGGCGGCTTCGGCCTGATGGCTTCGAGAAAATTGGAGATGATGCCGTCGAGCCGGTCGACCTCCTCCTGGCAGATGCGCAACGACTCGCGCGCCGAATCGCCATCGTCGATCGAGCGCAGCTTCTTCAACTTCCGGCCGAGCAGCTGCAGGTGGATCGTGAGCGAGTTGAGCGGGTTGCCCAGCTCGTGCGCCACGCCGCCGGCAAGCAGCAGGATCGAGTTCACTTTCTCGCTCTCGATCCGTTCCTCGGTGGTCGTCTTCTCCTGCGTAATATCGGCCAGGATCGCAGTGAACCGCCGCGGGCCGCCCTCATCCGACGCCTCGCGGTCGAACGGCACGAAATGCAGCCGCAGAAAACGCCGCTGCGGGTAGCTCACTTCCAACTCGCGCGAAACCACCTCCGGTCGCGGACCGTTGTGCTGGAGCGTCGCTTCGAGGGTCTGCCGCAGTCCCGGCAACAGGCGCCAGAGCTGCTCGCCGGCCAGCGCCCCCTCGCTCACGCCGAGCAAGCGCGCCGCGGCGGCGTTGCCGTATTCGATCGTACCGGAGTCGGCGATCACGAGCACGCCCTCCTGCACGGTGTTGAGCACCGCCTCCAGCAAGCCGCGCTCGCGCGCCAGCCGCTGGACTAGGGTGGTCAGGCCCGCCGAGTCGAGATGATCGAGCCGGCCGAGCAGACGATCGAGAGGGGTGTTTTTCTTCGCCACGACGCCACTCTTGTGCGCGGCTCCCCGGCGGTTTTCAACACCGCAGGCGGCGAGGTTAGCCTGATGGTCTTCCTCAGTACGCCCCGATCGGCCGCAACTCGACCAGCCGCAACACAGCGCTCTGCGCCGCGCGCGACGCCGCGAGATCCACGGTGAAGACCAGCTCCCAGTCGTTCTGCTCCTCGGGATCGACGAGCACCTGCGCGACCGTCAACTCGCCGGCCTCGCGGTTCTCCTCGACCCAGTGCGTGTGTCCCGCCGCACGCCCGGCTGGATCGAGCCGGAACCGCCCGCGCGCCTCGAAGTATGGCGCGAACCGCTCCTCGAGCTGCCGCACCGCGACCTTTTTCGCCAGCTCAAGGCTCTCACCGAGGGAGGCCGCCTGCGGCATCGCTTGCGTCGTCTGCCCTCCGTCGTCTGCCCTCTGTCGTCCGTCTTCCGCCAGCCGCTCCGCTGCCGCTTCCCAGTCGCGCACGTTCACGTCCTGGAGGAACGCGAAGATCGCCGCCCGGATCTGTCGCCGGAAGGCCGGCACGTCGCGCGTGAGGTCGTAGCTCGACGGCCGCGCCGGCTTGTCGCCGACCTCCTCGGCCACGAAATCGGGGTTTCGCATCTTCTCCCACTCCTCGAGCAGCGAGGAGTCGATGCCGCGGATCAGCTCGCGGAAGTAGGTCTCCATTTCCAAGACCTCCTCCGTCTTGCACGACTCCGGAACCGTCTGCGACAGCACCTTCCACGTCTGGGAGAGATGGCGCAGCAACAGCCCCTCCATGCGCTCCAGCCCGTAGTCGCGCACATGCTCGGCGAACGACTGGTAGCGCTCGAACATCTCGCGCGCGATCGACTTGGGCCGGATGTTTTCGCCCTCGATCCACGGGTGCGCGGCGGCGAAACGGTTGAACGTGTCGTACACGAACTCGCGCAACGGCTTCGGGTACTCGACCTGGTCGAGCTTCTCCATCCGCTCGTCGTACTCGACTCCGGCGGCCTTCAGCTCGGCGACGAGCTCGCCCTTCAGCTTGCTCACCTGCTGACGCAGGATCGCATCCGGATCCTCGACGATCGACTCGCACAACGTGAGCACATCGACGGCATACGTCGGCGACGCCCGGTCGAGGAGCGGTAACGTGTCGAGCAGCCAGAGCGAGAGCGTCTGGTGCAGCGAGAAATCCTCCTGAAGCTCCACGTTCACGCGCAGCTTCCGGCCGTTCGGCAACGGCGGCACGAACTCCACGATCTTGCGTTCGATGAGCGAGCGAAAGAGCTGCCACGTTTTCTTCCGCAGATACGCCTTCCGCGGCGCCGTCTCGTGGCACGCCGCGATGATCGCCCGCATCGCGCGGCAACCGTCGCCGTCGCGCGCGAGCACCTGCAACAGCATGCGATGCGAGACGTCGAAATGCGACGTGAGCACCTCCGGCGGCGCCGTGCGCAAGCGCTCCAACGTTTTCTGGTCCCAGCCGACGAAGCCCTCAGGAGGGCGCTCCTTCACGAGTTTCTTCTGCTTCTTCGGATCGCCCGTGGCCTTCTCCTCGGCGCGCTTGTTGGCGATCATGTGCTCCGGCGCCTGGATCACGACATAACCGACATCGTCATACCCGCGCCGCCCGGCCCGCCCGGAGATCTGCCGGAAATCGCGCACGCTCAGGATCGCCGACTTCTGGCCGTCGTACTTGAAGAGCTGGGTGAACGCTACGGTGCGGATCGGCACGTTGATGCCCACGCCGAGCGTGTCGGTGCCGCAGATGACCTTGAGCAGACCGTGTTGCGCGAGCTGCTCGACGAGCACGCGGTACTTCGGCAGCAGGCCCGCGTGGTGCACGCCGATGCCGTGGCGCAACCAACGTTTCACCTCTTTGCCGTACGGGCTGTTGAACTTGGTCTTCTCAAGCTCCACCCCGAGCGCCGCGCGCTCCTCGCGCGTGCAGATGTTCAGGCTCATCAGGTCCTGCGCGGCTTCGCTGGCCGAGCGCTGGGTGAAATAGACGAGGTACACCGGCGCGCGATTTCCGTCCAGGAGCGCCTGCACCTTCTCCGCCAGCGGCGTCTCCGAGTATTCGAACTCCAGCGGCACCGGCCGGCGATCGCCGCGCACCGTGACCGATTCGACACCGGTCAGCCGCGTCATCTCCTCCTCGAAGAACGTCGTCGACGAGAGCGTGGCCGACATGAGCAGGAAGCGTGCGCCGGGCATGGTGAGCAGCGGCACCTGCCAGGCATAGCCGCGCTCGCGGTCCGAGTAGTAGTGGAACTCGTCCATGATCACCGCGCGGATGTCGCTCTCGTGGCCGCGGTGCAGCGCGATGTTCGCCAGAATCTCGGCGGTGCAGCAGAGCACCTTCGCCTGCGGATTCACCGAGGCGTCGCCGGTCATCATGCCCACGTTTTCAGGACCGAAGTCGCGGCAGAGCGAGAGGAACTTCTCGTTCACCAGCGCCTTGATCGGGCAGGTGTAGACCGAGCGCTCGCCGGTGCAAAGCGCGCGGAAGTGCAGCGCCGCCGCCACGAGCGATTTGCCCGAGCCTGTGGGCGTGTTGAGCACGACGTTCTTGCCGGCGAACAACTCTAGGATCGCCTCCTCCTGCTCCGGGTAGAGCGAGAGTCCGCGTTCCGTCATCACCGCAAGAAAACGGTCGAGCGTCGCGTCGGCGTTGTACGGGCCGGGCAATGGCGCGAGCGGATGGTTCTGGGCGGCGGCAGTCACGCCCACCAAGACGCACGCTCCGCGCGTCGCTGTCGAGCGCGAGGTTCGCGTTCGACAGCGACGATACGAGACCGCAGCAACCGGCACCTGTGCGAATTTCGCCCTCTCAATTTTTCGCTGCATTTCCGCGGCGCACGGCTCAATTTTCCCACCTCATGCCCCACCGGACTCTCTCGTTCGAGGAGGTCGCGGATTATCTCCACCTTCGCCCTGAAGACATCCAGCGCCTGCTCAAAACCGCCGATATGCCGCACACGATGCGCGGCGACCGGCCGGTGTTTCTGCGCGGCGACATCGACGCGTGGGCCTCCTGTCGCATCCTCGGCCTCCCCGACCGCCGACTCGCCGCGTTCCACGAACAGAGCACCACGCAAGTCCGCCGCATCCGCGAGGAAGATGCGTTGATGCCCGAACTCCTGCGCACCGAGTACATCAAGCTCGACGTCGCCTCGCGCACCAAGTCCGCCGTCATCCGCGACATGGTCGACTTCGCCGCCACCACCGGCCGCGTCTACGATCCCAAGGCGCTGCTCGCCAGCGTGCAGGAACGCGAGGAACTCTGCTCCACCGCCCTGCCCGGCGGCATGGCCCTGCTCCACGCGCGCCACCACGAGGAATATTGCTTCGACGGCTCGTTTCTCCTCCTGGGCCGCACAATCGCCGGCATCCCCTTCGGCGCGCAGGACGGCGGCCTCACGCGCCTCTTCTTCATGCTCTGTTGCCAGGACGACCGGATACATCTGCACACGCTCGCACGGCTCTGCCTGATGGCCTCGAAAACCGATCTCCTCGCCCAGCTCTGGCACGCGCCCGACTCCGATTCCGCCCACGCCATCCTCGGCGAGTGTGAGCAGACCACGCTCTTGGGCAAGAAGCACGAGGAAGCCGAGATGGAGACGTAATCAACCACACAAGCACACTCGTGAATCCACTAGCTGTTGCGCCTATTCAACTCATGCAGGCAGTCGAACACGCCCTTGCTATTGAGCAGTCGCTGCAAGACTGGAGTGCCGTAGAACGGTATGACTGGCTTACGGAAGTCGAACTCGCTGCACGCGTCAGGAATAGCATTGTTACCGTTTCATCATTACAGCAGGCAGAAATAAAGATCCAAGGATCGGGCCGCAGACCCAAAGGCGCTACTGCCCTACCTGACATCGTTGTCGGAAAGAACGGCATGACACAGATTGAGGTTGTATACCTACATGCCAAGGCAGCTCCATCACCAGGCAAACCGCTCTCTGACGACCTGCAATGGTTGAGAGGCGGCACAGGCAGGCATGTCATAGCATTCCTCCCCAGAATGCGCAGCGGCTATCGGATCACCAACCATCTGACACCCTACGGGCTAGACCATAAAGAGCTCTCACTTGAACAAGGTATAGTGCTCCTGACCGACTGCCTCCAGATTGGAGGCCTAAGCCAAGAAGCGCTTTCCCTGTGTAGCGGACTTATCGTTTCCGTCACTACCCCCAAGGCGGGGCAAAGCAAGAAGCGATGGTCGCTATCAGAAACATTCTCGCAACTTCCCGACAAGTCAGTCCAACGGCAGATAGCCAGCAAACCTGATATGCCGCTGTGGGCAATAATCTGGAGTAATCCAGCGTAAGGCAGAAACGTGCGGTTCCCACAACTAGCATCTCATTCCCCACTACACGATCTGACTCAATCGCCATCGGGCAGCCCGTGCCTCGTGAACAGCGCGATTGCAACACTTCGCCTCGCGAACCCGAAACGGCCCGACCTGCAGCCGTTCGAGGCGGAGGCGTTGGCTGACACCGGATCCCTCTTTCTCTGCCTACCTGACGCGGTACGCGTGCAACTCCAGCTCGAATCGACTTCGCAGAAGGACGTAACCACCGCTGACGGCAAACGCGTGCTCTGCGACTACGTCGGTCCAATCCGCGTGACCTTCGAAAACCGCGAGTGCTATGTCGGTGCGGTCGTGCTGGGCGACGAAGTTCAGCTCGGCGCCGTACCGATGGAGGACATGGATCTGGTGGTCGTTCCCTCAGCTCGGCGCGTGATCGTGAATCCACAGCACCCCAACTTCGCCAGCGGTCCCGCAAAAGGTTTCGCCGCACCGCACTGAGTTCGGCCCTTCGCCGCCAGCTCTCGCGCCGCAAACTTCCCGCTTCCCTCCTAACCGACCCCACCCCAGCCTGCGCGCGTCGTAACTCCGCGCCATGCTTCCCTACAAGATCAGCGTCCTCGTCTTCGTCGAAAACCGCGCCGGTGAGCTCCTGCTGATCGAGCGTACCAAGGCGCCCAACGCCGGCCTCTGGAGTCCCATCGGCGGCAAACTCGAGATGCACCTCGGCGAGTCGCCGTTCGAGTGCGCAGCCCGCGAAGTCGGCGAGGAGATCGGCCTGAAGATCGTCGCCGAGCGCGACCTTCATCTTTTCTCGATGATCGCGGAAAAGGCCTACGAGGGCCAAAGCCACTGGCTGATGTTCCTCTTCCGCTGCCGCGTGCGGATCGACGCCCTCCCGCCGACCATCTCCGAGGGCCGCTTCAGCTTCTATTCGCGCACCGCCATCGAACGGATTCCGATTCCGAAAACCGACCGCCAGGCCCTCTGGCCGATCTGGGACCGCCACCGCGACGGCTTCGTCGCCATGCGCGCCGACTGCAACCCCGCGCAGAAGCTCGACGTCGTCATCGAACAGGTGATGGCCAACCAAGGTCCGGCCTGATTCGTCCGTAGCCGTCATTTCGACAGTCTTGGACTTGCCGGCTGAGGGGAAACCCTCTGTCGCATAGCGGCAGGTGCTGCGCTTTGCGTAACTTCATCCGAAGTGAGATCTAGGTGTTTCTACCCATTTTCAGGGTAAGGTAATCACATTATCCTTGAACCAGATACTTGGTTGTCAGCAGGATGCGGTCGAACCCTGCCACGAACTCCATGCCCATCACCCGAAGCACGTTTACAGCACCGTTTTCGTACAGACGCGGTATCTTCGCCGTCATCGTTTCGCTAGCCATGTGCGGCTCCACTGCACTCGGTCAGATGACCGAGCAGCAAGCGCTCGGATCATTCTACTACGGAGCGCGTGAGTACAACCTGATCACCTTCGGGGATTACGATGCCAACGGACAAGATACGTGGGGCGCAGTCGCTGTGGGCGGCAATTTCTCCGACAGCGGCAGTATCACATTGGGCGAGAAATCGTGGTGCGCTTTCACGAACACTATTCGAAGTTCCGTAAACGATCCATTTGTCCTGATTAACGGCAGTATCACCCTCACCAACGGGGCGACTCCCAAGGTCAAACTCGGTACGCTTGCCATCAACCCAACGACCGTTGCTGATGGTGTACTCGCATCTGATCGGTTTCGTACCACAAAAGCAGAAAGCCCATATATCCTATACTCCAAAGGGTTCGCAGACTGGACAGCGGCCTCTTCGGTAATCCAGTTTGCTGCACTTAAGGATAAGCTCACGTCCGCAAGTAGGGTTTTCGATGATCAGGCTAACACTGGATCCATGACTTCCTCCAGTATAACCGCCACAGGAACCGGCGTGAAGTACTTGGACGTGAAGGCGAATGCATTCAATAACTGCGACCTAAACCTATCAGTGTCGGAAGATGCGTTCCTCGTTATAAATCTGCATGTTAGCACCGCCAATGGGCAGATATTCTCTCCGACAAACGTCAAAGTTGACGGAATTGATGCCAGCAACGATAAGGCACTGACCGATTCCAGTGCGAATCGAATTCTCTGGAATGTGGTCTTCGATGATGCCGCGTATAGCTCACTTAATGTAAATACTCATGATATATATGGTTCGTTTCTCTCGATCGGGACCATTGATGCAAATGGGAGAATCTGGGGACAAGTCATTGCGGATGCCTTTACTCAAAGCTCACAATACGAAGTCCATCAGGCGCTTATGCAAGTGAGCATGACGATGATTCCGGAGCCTTCGACGATCGCTCTTGGTATGGGCGCTCTTGCCTTGGGTTTCGTGTTCTGGCGCCGGCGCCAGCAACATCAGGTGTAATGCGAAAGGCGTTCTCGGGGTTCAGGGGACGCCCGCCCATTACGAAATCGTCTGCCCCCGCCACTTCGCCAGCGCCTGGCCGGTGACGGAACGCGGCTCGGCGAGGATGCCTTCCCTCGGGCCGGCGTAGATCAGCTCGCCGCCGGCGCGGCCGCCGCCGGGGCCGAGGTCGATCACCCAGTCGGCGAGATTCATCACGTCGAGGTTGTGCTCGATCACGATGATCGTGTTGCCGGCGTCGCGCAGCTTGTAGAGCAGATCGAGCAGCTTCTGCACGTCGATCCAGTGCAGCCCGGTCGTGGGCTCGTCCAATATGTAGAGCGAGCGGCCCTGCTGTTTCTTGCTCAGCTCCAGCGAGAGCTTCAGCCGCTGCGCCTCGCCGCCGGAGAGTGTCGTCGCCGACTGGCCGAGCGCGAGATAGCCGAGGCCCACGGCCTCCAGCGTGTCCAGAATCTCGGTGATGCGCTGAAAATTGCGAAACAACTGCCGCGCCACGCTCACCGACATCGCGAGCACGTCGGCGATCGAGTAGCCGTGGAAACGAATCTCCAGCGTCTCGCGGTTGTAGCGCTGGCCACGGCAGCTCGGGCACTCCGTGTAGGCGTCGGCCATGAACTGCATGTCGAGGCGGATCTGGCCGTCGCCCTGGCAGCGTTCGCAGCGACCGCCGCGAGTGTTGAACGAGAAACGGTTCGCCTTGTATCCGCGCACCTTGGCCAACGGCACCTGCGCGAAGAGGTCGCGCAGCCGGTCGAAGAGCTTTGTGAACGTCGCGGGATTCGAGCGCGGGCTCCGCCCGATCGGCTCCTGGTCGACCTGCACGACCTTGTCGAAGTGGTCGAAGCCCTCGATCGCCTTGTGCTTCCCCGGGATGACCTTCGCGCCGTTGAGCCGACGCAAAGCCGCCGCCGCGAGCACGTCGTTCACGAGCGTGCTCTTGCCCGAGCCGCTCACGCCGGTCACGCACGTGAGCACGCCCACTGGAAACGCCACTGTCACGTCGCGCAGGTTGTGCTCGCGCGCGCCGCGGACGGTCAGCCAGCGATCGTCGGCCGGATAGTCCTTCGCGTCCTTCGAGACCGACATCTTCCGCGCTAGGAACGGCCCGGTGCACGACTGCGACATCGGCAGGCGCATGCAGTCGGCCGGCGTACCGGAAAACAGGAGCTTCCCACCCTCCGCGCCCGCGCCGGGCCCGAGTTCGATCAGCCAGTCGGCGTGGCGCATCGTGTCCTCGTCGTGCTCGACGACGACCACGGTGTTGCCGCGGTCGCGCAGCTCGACCAGCGACTGGAGCAGCCGCTCGTTGTCGAGCGGGTGCAGGCCGACGCTGGGCTCGTCGAGGACATAGACGACGCCGGTCAGCCCCATGCCGAGCTGCGTGGCCAGCCGCACGCGCTGCGCCTCGCCGCCGGAGAGCGTCGAATACTCGCGGTCGAGCGTGAGGTAGCCGAGCCCGGTCTCGTTGAGAAAATGCAGCCGCTGGCGAATCCCGCCCACGACTTCGCCGTGCGGCGTGGCCGCCGCCGCAGCTGAGTTGCCGTCGAGCGTGGAGACGAACGCGAGCGCCTGCTCGACATCGAGCGCGAAGAAATCCGGCAACCGCGTCCCGGCGACGAGCACCGCCGCGCTGGCCGGCGCGAGCCGCGCACCGTGGCAGGTCGGACAGTCGCCGGCGATCTGGTACGTCGCCAACCGCGCCGCAAAGCCGTCGCTGCTGGTCGTACGGCGCGCCTCGTCGAGCAGCGCGAACACGCCGGGGAACGCCTTCGTCTCGGCCGTGGCGCCGCGGCGCAGCCGGAAGGTGAACAGCCGCTCGCCCGCGCCGTACAGCAACGCGTGGCGCACGTCGTCGGGCAGTTCGCGCCACGGTTTCTCCGGGTCGAACGGCAGCTGCTCGGCGAGCTGCTTGAGCAGCGCGTTGTTCTTGATGATGACGTTTTTCCCGCCGATGCGTAGCGGCTTGAGCGCGCCCTCGCGGATGCACTTCGCCGGATCGGGCACGACGAGTTCCTCGGCGAACTTCAGCGCGCGGCCGAGCCCGCCACAGGTCGGACATGCGCCCTCGCTGTGATTGAAAGAGAAATGCCGCGGGGTGAGTTTCTCGAATGTGTCGCCGCAGAGCTCGCACGCGAGGCTCTGGCTGAGCCCGTGCTCGATCCACGGCGCGTCGTTGCCGGCCTGAGTCAGCGCGAGCGCCCTGCCCTGCCCTTCGCGGAACGCCAGTTCCATCGAGTCGGCCAGCCGGCTGCGCTGGTCGTCTTTGAGGACGAGGCGGTCGACGACGAGTTCGACCGTCGCCTCCTTCAGGCCGGCGGGCAGCAGGTTGCGGTCGTCGAGATCGACGATCTCGCCGGCGATGCGCACGCGCTGGAAGCCGCGTTGGCGCAGTCGCGGGAGTTCGTCACGCAACACGGCGGCCTTCGCGGTGATCACTGGCGCGAGGAGCATCGCGCGCTGGCCGGCCGCGACAGCGAAGAGATGCTCCACGCACTCGTCGAGCGTGTGCTGGATCACGCGGCCGCCATCCTTCGGGCAACGTTGCTCGCCCTTCAACGCCCAGAGCAGGCGCGCGTAGTCGGCGATCTCCGTCACCGTCGCGATCGTGCTGCGCGGCGAATCGCCGCCGGTGCGCTGCTCGATGGCGAGGACAGGCGAGAGTCCGTGGATGAAATCGACATCGGGCCGCTTGAGCTGTTCGAGCATCTGGCGTGCGCCGGCCGAGAGGCTCTCCATGTATTTGCGGTAGCCCTCCGCGTAAAGCGTGTCGAAGGCCAGCGATGACTTGCCCGAACCG
>Ga0209373_10002368_pt1 | contig 19087 bp, 15 predicted proteins | sample Higcelweek5metaG_FD_187173 | JGI IMG/M metagenome (GOLD analysis project Ga0209373, IMG submission 187173) | Freshwater pond sediment microbial communities from the University of Edinburgh, under environmental carbon perturbations - High... | ecosystem: Environmental > Aquatic > Freshwater >... | reverse complement strand
TGATACACTTCTGATGACGAAGACTGCCGGTATTGAGGGCGCATACATAGCGGCGTCGCAGTTTGCAGACAGGCTGAGCGATCTTACACAAGAAGAACTGCAAACGGCAAAGGATTTTTTCGCGATGCTAAGTGTTGTACGAGAAGGTGTTGCGGCGGCCTCTTGTATTTCAGAACGGACAGATGAGATGGTTCCGCGAGCATCGGCAGTTCATATGATGCACGACGTGACCGAAGGCGGCGTATTCGGAGCCGCATATGAGATGGCAGAACTCTCATGTTGCGGAGTATGTATATGGGCGGACCGCGTTCCGATTCATCCCGTAACGAAACGGATAACCGACATTCTCGGGATTGATCCGATGCGATTGATCTCTTCTGGCTCGCTACTTATCGCGACTGCGGAGCCGGATAAGGTTGTGGCCCGGCTGAAGATGGAGAATGTTGACGTCACTCCGATCGGTGTTTTTACAGAGAGTGGAATGACGCTTACACAGGATGATGGCAACTCGATCAAGCTCGATCCGCCGCGGGTTGACGAACTTTATTCTCTCTATGCATAATGGAAACCCTGGTAAATATGTTAATCCATTCTCATTAGGTCAGCGCTTTACCACTCGAACGAAAACAAGTACAATAGCATTGCTTTGATAAAATTGTTCACAGTATCGGAGGAAAAGAAATGTTTGAACACATCAAGTCTCAGGATCCCGCCGTCTATCAGGCGATCATGCAGGAAGTTAATCGTCAGCGCTCGAAGATCGAGCTGATCGCTTCGGAGAATTTCGTATCCGAGGCGGTTCTCGAAGCCGCAGGAAGTCCGTTGACGAACAAGTATGCGGAGGGTTATCCGGGTAAGAGATATTACGGCGGTTGCGAATATGTGGATATCGTTGAGACCCTCGCGATCGAGAGAGCCAAGCAGATTTTCGGTGCCGATCACGTGAATGTTCAGCCTCATTCCGGCGCGCAGGCGAACACGGCGGTATATTTTGCCGTCCTTGATCCCGGCGATGTGATTCTCGGCATGGATCTCTCCCACGGCGGTCACCTGACACACGGCATGAAGCTCAATGTGTCCGGCCGCACCTATCACTCGGAATTCTATGAGGTTGACGCTGAGACAGGCTTTATCAACTACGACAAGGTTATGCAGAAAGCGCTTGAAGTGAAGCCCAAAATCATCGTAGCCGGTGCATCCGCATACCCTCGTATCATTGATTTCAAGAAGTTCCGCGAGATCGCCGATGCGGTCGGCGCCTATCTTTTCGTCGATATGGCTCATATCGCCGGCCTTGTCGCTGCGGGATTACATCCGAATCCGGTTCCCTTTGCTGACTTTGTAACCACAACGACGCACAAGACGCTGCGTGGACCTCGCGGCGGTATCATCATGTGCAGAGAAGAATACGCCAAGAAGATCGATTCGGCGGTATTCCCCGGCCAGCAGGGCGGACCTCTGATGCACATTATCGCGGCGAAGGCCGTAGCCTTCCAGGAAGCGCTTACGGATGAATTCCGCGCGTACCAGGGGAATATTATCAAGAACGCAGCGGCTCTCGCCGAAGCACTCCTTGCAAATGGAATCAATCTTGTTTCCGGCGGTACAGATAATCATCTGATGCTGATGGATCTTCGTGGCACGGGTGTGACCGGCAAGGAGATGCAGCTTCGACTGGATGAGGTCAACATTACATCAAATAAGAATACCATTCCGTTCGACCCGGAGAAGCCTTTCGTGACGAGCGGTGTGCGTCTCGGCACGGCAGCGGTTACATCCAGAGGTATGGACACAGAGGATATGAAGGAGATCGCTGCATTGATCACATTGACCCTGCGCGACTTTGATGCGAAGAGGGAAGAGATTATCGCCCGCGTTGACAAGCTTACCTCCAAGTACCCGCTCTATCCGGAGATCTGATCGAGGTGAAGCATTTTGCTTGATTATTCCGTGAAGGAACCGTTGGCCTACCGAATGGCCCCCCGTTGTCTCGACGAATACGTCGGACAGGAGCATATTCTCGGCAAAGGAAAGATGCTACGAAGGATGATTGAAGCCGACAGGTTGACTTCAATCATCCTTTTCGGCCCTCCCGGTACCGGGAAGACGGCTTTGGCGCGCCTGATTGCGCATACGACAGCCTCAGGTTTCTCGAAAATAAACGCGGTTACGGCGGGCGTCGCGGAGATCAAGAGGATTATTCTAGACACGCAGAATCCGATACTCAATCCGCAAGGCCGAACGGTTTTGTTCGTCGACGAGATTCACCGTTTCAACAAACTCCAGCAGGACGCGCTTTTGCCGCATGTCGAAGACGGCACTCTGATTCTTATCGGTGCCACCACGGAGAATCCTTTTTTCGAGGTTAACAAGGCTCTGATTTCACGATCGACGGTTCTTGCTCTGAAGCCATTGACTTCCGACGATATTCTGCGAATTCTTGCGATGGCGATTCGTGACAAGGAGAGAGGCCTAGGCAACGAGAGTCTTCTGTTCGTCGATGGTGCACTCGAACGGATCGCGGACATGTCGAACGGTGACGCGCGTATCGCTCTGCGCGCCCTGGAGCTCGCCAGTGTCACGACGCCTCCTGACGATACCGGAACGATATCGATCGATGCGGCAGTCGTCGAGGACTGCATGCAGAAGCGAAGCATCGCTTTTGATAACGGCGGCGAGAGTCATTACGACAACATCAGCGCATTCATTAAGTCGATGCGCGGATCAGACCCCGACGCCGCTGTGTTCTATCTCGCACGAGCGATTCATGGTGGCGAAGATATTGAGTTTCTCGCGCGAAGAATTCTGATCTGCGCTTCCGAAGACGTCGGAATGGCAAATCCCTCCGCGATTACGGTCGCGATGGCCGCTTACCAGGGGATCATGGCCGTAGGAATGCCGGAAGCGCGTATTCTCTTGTCGCAAGCAGCAATCGTCGTCGCGACGAGTCCGAAATCGAATTCGGCCTATCTGGCGATCGATAAAGCTCTCAAGGATGTCGAAGAAAAGCGGACAGGTGACGTCCCCATGCATTTGCGTAACGCCCCCGCAAAGGGTATGCAGGATCTTGGCTACGGGGTCGGTTACAAGTATGCGCATGATTATGAAGGACATATTGTCGACCAGCAGTATCTGCCGGACGAGATGGTCGGTACAGTCTACTATGCCCCGACGACCCTTGGCTATGAACAGAAAATTGCAGAATGGCTCAAGAAAAGACGCCAAAACTGACAATTCCCATAAAAATGATAAGATTAACAACGAGTGTAACATCTGTTACGCTCGTTGTTTTTTGAAAGGTATAAAGTATCCATGAAGCAAAAGACCATGTGTCTCGCTTTGAATTCAATGAAAGGCATTCCGGTGCACATATATGGCAGATCAATCAACAAGAGTCTATTTGGATAATGCAGCGACGACGATTGTTCGCAAGGAAGTTCTGCAGGAGATGATACCGATCTTCACGGAGAACTTCGGGAACGCTTCTTCAATCTATCAGGAAGGTCAGAAGGCGAAGGCAACGCTTGAAGAAGCGAGAGTGCGAGTAGCCAATGCTCTACATGCCGAACCCTCCGAGATCTATTTCACGTCCTGTGGTTCTGAATCCGATAATTGGGCGATTAAGGGTGCCGCGGATCGACATAAGAACAAAGGGAAGCACATTATCACCTCCGCCATCGAGCATCACGCCGTGCTTCATACCTGCGCTTATCTTGAGAAACAGGGATACGAGATCACGTACCTGCCCGTCGATGAGAACGGTCTGGTATCACCTGAACAGGTGGAAGCCGCTATACGGCCGGATACGATTCTGGTCACGATCATGGCCGCGAATAACGAGATCGGAACGTTGGAGCCGATCGCCGAGATTGCGCGCGTCTGTCGCGAAAAGAAGGTCCTGTTTCACACCGATGCCGTCCAGGCAGCCGGGTCGATTCCTCTTGACGTCAAGGAACTCGGGGTTGATATGATGTCCCTGTCCGGACATAAGTTATACGGTCCCAAAGGCGTCGGCATTCTGTTTATACGCAAAGGCGTTGTGATCGCGAATTTCATGGAGGGCGGCGCTCAGGAGCGTGGAAAGAGAGCGGGAACGGAGAATCTTGCCGGCATTGTCGGTTTTGCGAAGGCTCTTGAGCTCTCTGTCTCTGAAGTCGAATCGCAGAGCCCCCGTATCGCAGAGATCCGTGACCGACTGATCGAAGAAATGGCAGCGAAGATTCCGCATATTCGCCTCAACGGTCATCCTTCGAAGCGTCTCCCCGGAAACGTCAATTTCTCCTTCGAATTCATCGAGGGTGAATCCTTGTTACTCCTTCTCGATCACATGGGCTTCTCCTGCTCGAGCGGATCTGCCTGTACATCTGGATCTCTTGATCCGTCGCATGTTCTGCTCGCGATTGGTCTTCCTCATGAGATTGCACATGGTTCCCTACGCATCAGCATCGGGAAGTTCAACACGGAGGAAGAGGTCATGGCCATCGTCCCCGCACTGGAGACCATTGTTGCCCGCCTCCGCGAGATGTCGCCCTTGTATGAAGATTTCGTCAAAGGGAAAACAACTGCCTATACCGTCTGTGAGAAATGTAATAAATAATATACCGGCCGGCCGGTGAAAGGGAATCAATATGAAATACAGTGATAAAGTTATGGACCACTTCATGCACCCGAGAAATGTCGGCGAGATCGAGGACGCTTCGGCGACCGGAACGGTAGGTAACGCGAAATGCGGAGATATCATGAAGGTTTATCTGAAGATTGAGAACGACGTTATCGTTGATGCGAAGTTCAAGACATTCGGCTGCGGCAGTGCAATCGCAACGTCGAGTATGGCTACGGAGATGATTATCGGGAAGTCTCTTGATGAAGCTCTGAGCCTGACGAACAAGGCGGTTGCGGAGGCACTTGATGGCCTTCCGCCCGTAAAGATGCATTGTTCTCTTCTTGCGGAGCAGGCTGTCAAGGCAGCCCTCAAGGAGTACTATGAAGAGCACGGCGGAATTCCCGAGAGCAAGCAGAAGTTTTTCGAGGTCCTTGACGAAGACGAACACGCACATGATGCGGAGTAAAGTCCGTCAGCGAGGGTTGATGTGACATGCAAAGCGGCATGTCTCGTCAGCGTATCGTATCCGTCTTTTCTTTACGAGAGACATAGGACGTGACATAATCAAATCCCGCTTCCTTAAGCAACTTGAGAATCTCACCGAAATAAATTCCCACGGTGCTGTTGTCGTGCGAATCTGAACCGAGTGTTATCCGTGTGCCTCCGGCTTTGCGGTACGCTTCCAATATAGAAAAATCCGGCAGAGCGTCTGTACAGCCGGATATGCGGAGTTTATACACCGATCGGGTATTGATTTCCAGAGATTTCTTCTTGTCAATGATAGCCTCAAAAAGGCGGTCAAAGGACTTGTTTGCATCTGCGTATCGCATCTTGAAATCCGTGTTCTCAGAATATCTCGCGATGTAATCGTAATGACCGACAATATCAAAATCGCGGCAACTCTCAACCATTCCGGTCATCTCGTCGATGTAGGCAGAAAACAGATCTTCCTTCGGCAACTCGTAACAACCCCGATAGAAGTACGGATCTTTTCCCTGAAACAGATGATTCGACAGAATGATCGAATCGAACGGGTAATTGGACGCGATTTGATCAAGCCTGGCGGCTAAGTGCTTCTGGTATCCCAACTCAATTCCCGAAAGCAGGGTAACCCCGCTGTTATTCTCGTTCTTCCAGATACAAAACTCGCGAAAAAACTCGTCAATATCGAAAATCATCGGAGTACTGACGGGGTGCGGGAAATCCAGTTCGAGATGTTCGGTAATGACAACACTGGACAAATGTTTCGCGGCTGCCGCGGATAGGAGCTCAGGGGCCGTCATTTGAGCGTCGGCGCTGAACTCGATGGTATGATTATGACTGTCAGTATACATATCCACCTCTTACTCAGAAGATATCAAAAGACTTTTCTTCATCGTTTATTCCACTTATGGTATCATATTATCAGATTTTTCGTGCGTTACGCGCTTACATCAAGGAGGTTCACATGGTTCCGAAAGATAAGAAGTTAACATCAAACGACGTGCCCGCTAAAGGGGCGAAGAAGAATAAGGAAAAGTATAAGGAGCTTCTCGCAGATTATCCGAATTTGTGGGAGGACAGAAGCGAGGATGACTTCACGCACGCGTATGCGATGTCTGAGGAGTATAAGAGATTCCTCAACGAGGGCAAGACCGAGCGTGAGTTCGTCGCTTTGACGATTGATTCCTTGAAGCAGCTTGGGTATGAAGAGATCTCGTCCGTTAAGACCCTTCGCGCGGGACAGAAGGTCTATCAGTCGATCAAGGATAAGGGCTTAATGGTCGCTGTTGTCGGCAAGAAACCGATGTCCGAGGGCGTGAATATCCTCGGCTCACACGTTGACTCGCCTCGTCTGGACCTGAAGCCGAATCCTCTTTATGAGGAGAGCCAGATGGCTTATCTGAAGACGCATTATTACGGCGGAATCAAGAAGTATCAGTGGCCGACGCTTCCCCTCGCGATGCATGGCTTCGCGGTCCGCAGAGACGGCTCCCGTATCTCCTTCACGATCGGTGAGAAGGACGAAGATCCGGTGTTCTACATCACAGACCTGCTTCCTCATCTTGGAACAGAGCAGATGCAGAAGAAGGCCTCAGAGTTCATTACGGGAGAGGACCTTAATCTTCTGATCGGCGGAAGACCCATCGAAGATAAGGACGCATCACAGCGCTACAAGCTGAATGTTCTCCAGTACCTTTATGACAACTACGGCCTGGTCGAGAAGGATTTTGTCAGTGCCGAGATTGAGATTGTACCGGCGATGAAGGCCAGAGACGTCGGTTTCGATCGCTCTTTTGTCGCATCTTATGGACATGATGACCGGGTCTGCGCGTTTCCGGCTCTGATGGCAATCATGCAGCAGGAGCGTCCGGATAAGACGTGTGTCGTTATGCTTTCGGACAAGGAAGAGATCGGAAGCTATGGCAATTCCGGCGCCCAGTCCGCACTCTACGAGAACTTCCTGATCGAGCTTTTTGTGAAGACGAACGGCGTATATGATGAACTCGCGTTCCGCAAGACCATCGCCGCCAGCAAGATGCTGTCCGCGGATGTTACCAACGGTTACGATCCGACCTTCGCTTCCGTTCATGACCCGAAGAACAACGCATACGTCTCAAAGGGAATTACCATGTGCAAGTACGTCGGTTCCCGCGGCAAGTCGGGTACCAACGACGCGAACACGGAGTTTGTTGCGGACATCCTGTCGGCCTTTGCCAAGAATAATATTCCGTGGCAGACCGGCGAACTCGGCAAGATAGATGCCGGCGGCGGCGGAACGATTGCCGTATACATGGCGAAGATGGGTATGGATGTCATCGACTGCGGCGTTCCCGTTCTGTCGATGCATGCGCCGTACGAACTGATCAGCAAGATCGACCTGTATTATACCTATCTGGCCTATAAGACCTTCTTGGAGTGCTTGTAATTTTTCTGACTTTGCCTATAATTGATCTCTAAGTCCCGTAGTATGGTAGTTGCCCGCGTTGGGCAGAGAAAGTAGGAGTAAATGATCATTGTCGTTAAGCCAGGCGCACCGGAAGATCAGGTGCGGGAGATTCTCGACCAGTTGGAGAGTCATGGGCTCAAGGCCCACATTTCGGAAGGATCGGAGCGTATGATCATCGGAGTAATCGGCGATAAGAGCCGACTTTCCGTTGATTCTCTGGAAGTTCTTCCCGGGGTCGAGAAGATTGTTCCCATCATGGAGTCCTATAAGCTCGCGAGCAAAGCTTTTCGCCCGGAAGGGACTGCCTTTGCTGTGAAGGACGTTCTATTAGGAGGTCCGGAGATCGTTATGATGGCCGGTCCTTGTGCGGTAGAGAGTGAAGAGCAGGTAGATATTGTCGCGGCGAGCATCCGTAAGAGTGGTGCTAAGTTCTTGCGTGGCGGAGCGTATAAGCCGAGGACATCCCCCTATGCCTTTCAAGGACTCGAGAGGGAAGGCCTCAAGATTTTGCGCCAGGCTGCGGACCGCCACGGTCTGCTTGTGATCAGTGAGATCACCTCAGAGACGGATATCGAATACGCCAGTGATTACGTCGATATGATTCAGATCGGTGCCAGAAACGCACAGAACTTCCGACTCTTATCGGCGGTAGGTAAGTCCGGCATTCCGGTCCTTCTGAAGAGGGGCATCGCGGAGACGATCGACGAGCTTCTTGGCTCAGCCGAGTACATTATGAGCGAGGGTAACTATAAGATTGCGCTTTGTGAACGCGGCATACGAACCTTCGAGACAGCGACGCGCAGTACATTGGATATCAGCGCGATACCGGTCTTGAAGAGCAAGACACATCTGCCTGTTATCGTTGATCCGAGTCATGCCGCGGGCAAATCCAAATATGTCGCCGCACTTTCGCGGGCTGCGATCGCGGCTGGCGCTGACGGATTGATTATTGAAGTTCATCCGAATCCGAAATGTGCTCTTTCCGATGCGGCACAGCAGTTGACGCCGGAAGCCTACCATACGCTGACCGAGGAGATCAGGGCGATGGCTCCGATTCTCGGGCGGACATATCCGGTCTGATTCCGGATAGAGGATTCTTATCGACGGCCGCGCGAAGCGAATCGTCGTCGACGTGGGTGTATATCTGCGTCGTCGCGACGCTTGCGTGGCCGAGAATCGTTTGGAGACTTCGAATATCGACCTGTCCATACTTGTACATCAATGTCGCGGCGGTATGCCGAAGCTTATGAACGGAATAGACACGTGTGTCGATGCCGGCTTCACGGAGCAATCGCTTGACAATATTCTGAATCATCGGATTGCTCAAGCGGTTGCCGATCCGGCTGACAAACAATGCCTGGGGATCTTTGAGGCCGACGCGTGGACGAACCTCGATATATCGGCTGAGAGCGGTCATACAGGCGCTGTTTAGATAGATCGTACGCTCTTTGTTGCCTTTGCCGATTACGGTTAAGGTATTTTCGTGAATTGCATAGAGATTGATTCCCGACAATTCGGATAAACGCATCCCACAATTGAGAAAAAGTGTCAGTATCAGATAATCGCGTTCGCGGCTTACCGTATCAGAATGAGACGCAGCTCCGAGGAGCTGAACACTCTCATCGAGTGACAGGTAATGCGGCAACCTCTGCGCGATTTTCGGTGAATCCAATTCGTACGAGGGATCTTCGCGTATGATCTTGCGTTTGGCGCAGAGATATTTAAAAAAAGACTTGAGCGTCGCGACCTTTCTGGCACGAGTCGCAGCGGCGGCCTTGCGTTCACGCGAAAGATAAATAAGAAATACAAAAAGATCATCCGTGGTAATGCTCTGAAGAAAGGCTTCATCGATCTGATGGATCGGTATCTTCGAGAATTCCGATTCATATGGAACGCTGTTCCTGTCGCGAACGAGAAACCGAAAGAACATAACAAGATCATAGCGATATTCCTTCATCGTGAGAGGAGACCTCTCGCGAACGGCTTGCATATAGCTCATGTATTGATCGAGAATCGGGAATCGATCCATCGGTACCGAAGCATCGCCTCTTGTCTTATTGCTCATTATATCCTCCGTGAAAGTCCTATCGATATTCTATCACAGCGTGTTCCGATACGTAGAATTGATCGAAAAAACCTGCTTGCAAGCGTGTCGATGATATGATAATATACTTCCATGAAGCACAAATGTCCGCGGTGGATGGACAGCCGCATCGCAGACGGATCAAAATTCACAACAAATTTTGGGAGGAACATATATGGAAGCGAAGCTGAAGGTTGGAATTATCGGGGCGACTGGGTATGTCGGGCAACGATTCGTATCGCTGTTACAGAATCATCCCTGGTTCGATGTAGCTGTTGTTGCAGCTTCTCCGCGTTCCGCGGGAAAGTCCTACGCACAGGCAGTTGAAGGTCGCTGGAAGATTGACGCAGTGATGCCGGAGTATGTCAAGGAGATGATCGTCCACGGAACGGATGACATCGAGGGTATTTGCTCCAAGGTCGATTTTGTTTTCTGCGCCGTTGACATGAAGAAGGATGAGATTCGTGCATTAGAAGAGAAGATAGCTCGCCTCGAGACTCCTGTTGTCTCCAATAACTCGGCGCATCGCTGGACACCTGATGTTCCCGTGATCATTCCGGAGATTAACCCGGATCATGCCGCAATTATTGAGAAACAGATGAAGCGCCTTGGAACGACTCGCGGATTCATTACCGCCAAGCCGAATTGCTCAATTCAGAGCTATGTACCGGCACTGGCTCCGTTGGTGGATTTCGGGATCGAGAAGATCTCTGTCTGCACCTATCAGGCAATCTCCGGAGCGGGGAAGACCTTCTCGGATTGGCCGGATATGGTCGAGAATCTTATCCCCTATATCGGCGGAGAAGAGGAGAAGAGTGAGAAAGAGCCCTTAAAGATTTGGGGCCACATCGAGGGAGATACGATCGTTTCCGCTTCGGAACCCGTTATCTCTGCTCAGTGTTACCGCGTTGCTGTACAAGAGGGACACACTGCGGCGGTCTCTGTCTCATTCAAGAATCGTCCGAGTAAAGAAGAGATACTTGCGCGATGGGCCGCATTTGAGGGCGAACCACAGTCATTACAGCTTCCGAGCGCACCACAACCTTTCCTTCGCTATCTTGAAGAGGATAACCGTCCGCAACCGAAGTTGGACGCAATGTTTGAGAATGGCATGGGAGTTACGATTGGACGCTTGCGTGAGGATAATATCTTTGATTATCGCTTCACATGCTTATCACATAACACCCTTCGTGGAGCGGCAGGCGGAGCTCTTTTGACCGCTGAGCTTCTGACAAAGAAGGGTTATATCACAAAGAAGTAAGTCGACGCGGCCTCTTCCACAGCGAGCAGATCGTTGCGGAAGAGGCCGTATTGATAAATTCGTATCATAGACAAGCAAAATATGACTTGACGTGTCGACGAGATATGTATATAATCCTACTTGCGCTTCGGATTCTGCTGGTTTGATCTAGACGATTTCGATGGCATGGGCCTTTAGCTCAGTTGGTTAGAGCAACCGGCTCATAACCGGTCGGTCCCGGGTTCAAGTCCCTGAAGGCCCACCAATTGCACTTTTACGTATGTATATATATGGGAGGATTCCCGAGCGGCCAAAGGGAACAGACTGTAAATCTGTCGTCAGTGACTTCGGTGGTTCGAATCCACCTCCTCCCACCAGAACCCCCGGTACAGCAATGTGCCGGGGGTTTTTGAATATTTCAAAAGAAAAATTCCCATGTTCGAAATTCTCTTGTTGAGAAGTAAACATTGTTGACGATTAACAGTATCTATGTCAAACTATCTAAAAGTAGTACCGAAACGTTTTGCTCTTGGGCAAGAATATTTTTTCTATAAAGAAGAAGGTAGCTATGTCTTTATCCGCTGTCGCAACCTTACTCGTCATCCTCGTGATAATCGCCATCGTTGCGGTTCCTTTGGTGTTTGCGATTATCTTCATGATTCTCTATTCGCAAGAGAAGAAGAAGGCAAGGACATTCCGGAAGTACCTCCATTTCATCGAGTTTCTCCGCGCTCAACAACGAATCAGCGAGGAAGAGTATCAGAAGGTTGTCGGAACGGTATCGGAGACGTCTCCCAACGCTAATCGCAGCCTATCACAGCCAGCATCCACTCCGCCTCGGACATCGTCGTCTTTGCCTGCGATTCCGGTTCCCGTTGCACCAACAATTACTATGGACCCGAATCGCGAACTACCTTCCCAGACAATATCTGTACCAACAGCGAAGCCGGTTTTCCTTCCACCGCGCGCCCCTGTGGCGACTGTTTCGGAAGCAAGTTCGGCGCAAGCCCCCGTGGCGACTGTTTCGAAAGCAAGTTCGGCGCGAGCGCAAGCGCATGTTGCTTCGAAGACAACGGATGAAGAATTGTCCGGATCGAATCCTCGTGTCCGCGAGCAGATCGAGTCCAGCAAGCCAGTCGAGACGAATCCGAAGGGAATGTCGGTCGGGCTTCTGAACACACTCATCATTGTCGGGGTATGCTTTGTTGTCCTGGCCGGCGCTGTTTTTGCGACGACCACCTGGTCAAGTCTATCGAGCGAGGGAAGAACAGGCATTGTGTTCTCTCTGTCGATTCTATTCTTTGTAGCTTCGTTTGTTGCAGATCGTGTTCTCACGATTCGTAAGACTGCCGTTGCCTTTCATGTCATGGGAAGTATCTTTCTTCCGATAGCTGTTCTCGCGGTTGGATTCTTCAGCCTGTTAGGAGAATATCTGTCCTTTACGGGCTCAGGGAAGTACCTTTTGGGACTGGCCGGCTGCTTGCTGTCCGGCGGGGCGCTTCTTTTCGGATATTTACGTTATCGCTATCGTGTTTACGCGGCCATTGCTTTGTGTTTCCTAAGCGGAGCTGTCGGATTTCTTGCCGCATCGTTCTATCTGCCTTTGGAATTCACGACCCTGTTTTGGTATGTCTATGTTGTGATTCTGGCAATCTGGGCAAAGCCGTTTCGTGGATATGAGCCCAAATCGCAAGACCGCAAGGATATGGCCAGCGTTCTCTCCGTTTTTTCGATCACCCACATGATTGTTATTGCCGTCTTCGGAATGTTCACAGGAATCGGCTGGATCCAGGGAATTTCTGCGATTGTTTTCGCGACGTTTTTCTTCTGTCCACTTTTACGGGACCGCAAGGATTGCCCGGGAGCCTATCTCGGTATTCTTGTGGCGATCACAGGTGTTCTTCGCATCGCGATCGTGCCCGATTTTCCATTGTGGATTTTGCTCTCAGGATTGCCGATTCTTCCGGTAATTGTCGCGGTTCTTCTTCCGGTTTTATCACCGGAACTTCGCAGACACCTGCGAAATGCCGCCGGAATCTTCTCTCCTTTGTACCTTCTCGTCTACCTGATCATGGGAGTGGCCGGAGTAGCCCAATCGCCGGTTTTCCTTCTGGGTATCCTCTGCCATCTTGCGATTCTCGGAGCGGTACATCTAAAAGATCGGAGAACCGTGTTTTTCTCGGCTGTTCTCTCTTTTGGATTGCTTCGTTTTTTCTATGCCACGGCGTTTCAGCTGACGGATCGATTTCTCATTGCCGCAGCGATCGTGAGTTTTCTGGCGATCATAACGTTTGCGGTTCGTTTCGTTTTTCGCGAGAAGAAGATTTCGATCTTTGCGGCGAACTCCGCTTCCGATGTGATCCTTATGGTCGAGATCTTCGCAGCGGGTTTCCTCTCCGTGTTCACAGAGAGAATGATGGGAACCGGTTACGACGTAGGAATACTCTCCATCGTTGTACCGATGATTATCTTCTTCGCTTTATGCGTTATGGCCCTTCTCCTGACGTTTCGTAAAGACTCCACGCCCAATAGCGCAATATGGGGGGGACTTGCTCCGGGATTTCTCCTTCTGGCGGAACTCCCACTTGTTATGCATGTAACGGAACATACGCTGGTCATGCAAGTGATCATGATCTTCACGTGGATTCTTTTCCTTGTTGGGTCTATTGCCCGTATCCTGTTCCGTACGAACACGAGAATGCGCCCCGTATTCATCGGCATTCGATTCTTTCTGGGCGTATCCGTATTTTGGGGGCTAATCTCCTCGTTTGAAGCTCCACGTCAGGATAACTTCCTCGCGTTCTCCAGTATCATACCCTTGTATCTCGCAGTCGAGGCATGGGCGCTTATCAAGGAAGGGAATCGGTTGTCCTCCTATCGTGCGCTGTTCTATACCGCATCCGCATCTGTATTCGGCAATCTTCTAATGGGAACAATGATCTATCAAATTGTACCTAGAGTTACAGATGCCGTTCTTCTTTCAACATTATTCTCTGTGATCCTCTGCATTCCGGTGACGTTGAGCTTTTTGCGAAAAGTCCCATTGCCGCAGGCGTTGTCTCCGCTCTCACGTGTTGCGTCAGCTTCGATCATGATTTTGTCGACGACCTTTGTCCTGTGCATCGGATTGGAATCAACGATTCCTCTGGCGTACGCGATTCTTGCCATCGTATTCACATCATTCTCGGCTCTGATGAAGATCTATGATCGCAAACTCTTCCGATTCACGGGATTTATCGAACCCGTTCTCTTATTTTCCCTTGCCCTTATCCTGGCGCGTGCCGTTCCCGCGCAGGCATCGAAGGCCGTGTCTGTCATTGCCGTGACATTGCTCTGTCTGGGTTTTGCCGCGCTGGGTCGATTCATCTTCCCGCGATATAGCCGCTCGATCGGGGATTCTGTTCCATCACAGGATTCGACGGACTATTTCACCGTTTCAGCATTTCTGGGACTCTTGATTCTCTTGTTCCAATTCGAATCGTTTGCAGTATTCATGACCTTCTTTATTGCCGCAATTCTTCTTCTGATACAACTCGGTAAGCCTTCGGGGGAGAACGCGAAAGATCGCATTCTCGCACTCGCCGCAGGCGCGTTTGCAATATCGCTGTTTGTGCAGCCATTCGGCGCACTACCGGCACCTATAGTCGTAAAATACGATCTGTTTATCGTACTTGCTTATCTCGTTTTTCTGCGGTTTGTCACGTATCAGGAGAAGACAAAAACGACGGGATTATTGCTGTATATCACCAGCTGTGTCTCCTTTTTCGTTTTGCTTATGGAGGCTTTGATCGGAAGAAATCCCGGTGATGCTCTATTTATCGGTGTGGCGGCAATCGTTATGGTTATTGTCGGGTTCCTGACGAAGTGGACGCGGTGGTTCACTTTGGGAGTGGTTTCGAGTGCACTCATCGTGTTAAACCTTACGTGGTCGTTCTGGACAAGCATCGCCTGGTGGATCTATCTTCTCGTGGCAGGTATTCTTCTGATCACCCTGGCCGCAGCCAACGAATGGTCGAGACAGAGGGGGGAATCCTTGCTGAGTCGAGTGCTCAATGCACTGCGGGATTTCTACCGGTCCTGATTCGACGCCTGCTACCGGTAGGGAATTGTTCAAACCAATCGAAATAAACATAAATTCTTACGTGCGACAACCGAGATTGTACAAGAGAAAACCCCGCAACAGCCGATTGACGGTCGTTGCGGGGTTTGTTCTGGTGGGGATGATGGGACTTGAACCCATACAATCTCTCAATTGGCAGATTTTGAGTCTGCTGCGTCTGCCGATTCCGCCACATCCCCGAAAAATTGTACGAACAAAATATTATCACAGCATCTTGAAATATGTCAATGAATCGTTTATGATTCTTAGGAAGAAGATCCTTTTAACTCGAATCCAGAGAGGTTCGGAATGGTGATCATCACGGTGCCTCGGGTAATATCCCGGGTCTAGTCGTATGCATACATTGCCTTCCGATCAATAAGAGCGGAGGCATTTTTTCTGCCCTTTGCGGATTCGGACTGACAAAGCAAGATAGGGAGGTATCCATATGGCGGAGATTTTCGAGAAGGCATTACTGATGGATGACGCAGCCGTGAAGCGCGCGTTAACGCGAATTGCACACGAGATTGTTGAGAAGAACAAGGGCCTCGAGAGCGTCGTTCTGATCGGGATTCAGCGCCGGGGGGTTCCGATGGCGCAACGGATTGCCAAGGCGCTGGAACGCATTGAGGGACAAGCTCCGTCATTAGGGGTTCTGGATATCACTTTCTACCGGGATGATCTCTCCAAATTGTCTGTACACCCCGTGGTAAACGGTACCGATATTCCCTTTAACATAAATGACAAGACCGTGATTCTGATCGATGATGTGCTTTTCACCGGTCGCACCGTGCGAGCCGGAATTGAGGCGATTTTCGACATGGGTCGACCGGCGGCGATTCAACTTGCGATCATGATCGATCGCGGACACCGGCAGCTGCCTTTTCGACCGGACTATGTCGGCAAGAATATTCCTACGTCTAACACCGAGTCCATCCATGTCGAGCTTGTAGAGATCGATGGATGTGATCGCGTGATGCTGTGTGATGAGGTGCGCGTATGAGACTCAGGAACAAGGACCTTCTCGGAATGAAGGAACTCGAGGCGGAGGAGATCGCGGAGATTCTCCGGACCGCGGAGATGATGAAGATGGTGATGACTTCCGGCAACAAGAAGACCTCTCATCTGCAGGGGAAGTCGGTGGTGACGCTTTTCTATGAGAACAGCACGCGGACACGTCTCTCGTTTGAGATGGCTTCGAAGTTCATGGGCGCCTCAAGCGCGAATATCTCCGCATCCGGAAGCAGTGTAAGTAAGGGCGAGTCACTTCTCGATACAGCCCGGACCATTGACGTCATGTCCACGGACATTATCGCCATGCGCCACAGCCAGTCCGGTGCGCCGCATTATATCGCGAAAAACGTCAAGGCATCGGTCATCAACGCCGGTGACGGGATGAACGAGCACCCGACGCAAGCTCTTCTTGACATGTTTACGATGAAGGAGAGACTTTCCACACTCGACGGGATTGAGGTCGCGATCTGCGGTGATGTATACCACAGCCGTGTTGCCCGCTCTAATGCGATCGGCCTCGCGAAAATGGGTGCAAAGGTGCGAATTGCCGGCCCTTCGACGATGATGCCTCCGGGAATGGAGAAGCTCGGTTGCAAAGTGGTCCGCCGTGTCGAGGACGCGGTCTATGGGGCGGATGTCGTCATGGGACTGCGCTTGCAGCTTGAACGGCAGACGAAGTCACTTTTCCCTTCGGTGGCAGAATACGCGAGGTACTACGCGATTACGCCCCAAATGTTGGCTCTGGCCAAGGACAATGCCCTGGTTATGCACCCGGGACCTTGCAATCACGGTGTGGAGATGCCTACGGTTGTTTACGACAGCCCGCAGTCGGTCATTAACGAACAGGTAACCAACGGTGTCGCAGTGCGAATGGCCGTCATGTATCTCTTAATGGCAAGGAGGAATCAGGAATGAAGATTTGCTTAACTGGAGGAAGAATTCTCGGAGAGGGATCTCCTGTCGATCTCTATATAGAAGACAATATGATGGTGGAGAAGCTCTCCGGAACGCCGGATCGCGTCATCGATCTTCATGGGAAGGCGGTTTTTCCGGGACTTATCGATGCGCACTGCCATCTGCGAGATCCGGGGTTTGAGTATCGTGAGGACATAGCCTCCGGGACGCGAAGCGCCGCGAAGGGCGGTTTTACATCCGTTTGTCCGATGCCCAATACGATGCCGGTATGTGATAATCCTTCTGTCGTGCGAAGTATTGTCGCCAAGGCCAAGGCGGTCGCATCCGCGAACATTTTCCCGATCGGGGCGGTAAGCAAGGGATTGGCTGGCAAGGAACTCGCGGAGTATGGCCTGATGAAGGAAGAGGGCATCGTCGCGGTTTCCGACGACGGCAAGCCCGTCGCGACAGCGGACCTGATGCGCAAGGCGATGCAGTATGCCTCAGACTTCTCACTGATCGTCATGAATCACTGTGAGGAGATGTCTCTGGCGGACGGCGCGATGAATGAGGGAGATATATCCACTGAAATGGGGCTGCGAGGAATACCTACAGCGGCTGAAGATATCATGATCGCTCGCGATATAACGCTCTCCGAATATCTTGGGCTACCCGTTCATATCTGCCATGTCAGCACCAAGGGCGGTATAGAGATGATCCGGGCCGCAAAGGCGCGCGGCGTCCAGGTGACCGCAGAAACGTGCCCTCATTACTTTGTACTGACGGAGGATAGCTGCAGAGGCTTCGATACGAACGCGAAGATGAATCCGCCCTTGCGTAAAGAAGAAGATCGCCTGGCGGTTATCCAAGGTCTTGCGGACAAGACCATCGATATGATTGTCACCGATCACGCCCCGCATCATCCGGACGAGAAGGACATCGAATTCGCCCTCGCAAATAATGGAATTGTTGGGTTTGAGACCGCTTTCTCTCTCGCATATACCTATTTGGTGAAGCCCGGACACCTTTCTATCGCGGATCTTTCTGATGCGATGTCAGTTTTCCCGTCGAAGCTTCTATTGTTGAACCGAGGAAGCCTTGACTCGGGTAAGCCCGCGGACGTCGCGGTATTTGACCTCGAGAATCCCTACATCTTCCGCAAGGATCAGATGCTTTCGAAGGCGAGAAACACGCCTTTTGACGGATATGAACTGTATGGAGAGACCATGCTTACGATCACGGGAGGAAGAATAACATATGAGAAACTTTGCTGATCGGTTAACAGAGCGCATTACCGCATGCAAGAACCCTACGGTTATGGGGCTCGACCCCCTGATCGAATACGTTCCCAAGCATATCCGGGATGTGTATGACCATAATTTTGCCAATAAAGAAGAGGCAACAGCAGAAGCTATTTTCGCTTTCAATTGTCAGATGATTGACGCAGTGTCCGACATCATTCCGGCGATCAAGCCGCAGTTCGCGTACTATGAGAAGTATGGCCTCCATGGTCTTGCAGCTTTGAAGAAGACGATTTCGTACGCGAAAAGCAAGGGGATGCTCGTCATTGCCGATGCAAAAAGAAATGACATCGGCTCGACAGCCGACGCGTATTCCAGCGCGATCATCGGATCTACAACACTCATTGACCAATCTACGGTCAGGATGCTGGAAGCGGATGCGATTACGTTGAACGCATATCTGGGTATCGACGGAATCAAGCCATTCCTTGACACAGCCAAGGCGGACGGCAAGGGCATGTTTATCCTTGTCCGCACATCGAATCCCTCGGCTGGCGATTTTCAGGACCTGATCACAGAGGGCGGTAAGCCACTCTATGAGCGAGTTGCGGAGAAGGTAGCCGAGTGGGGGGCAGATCTACTGGGCGAGTCAGGGTACAGCTCTGTAGGCGCTGTAGTCGGAGCAACCTGGCCGGAGCAAGCGAAGACACTGCGCCAAACGATGAAGAGCGCCATGATCCTTGTACCGGGCTATGGAGCACAAGGAGCGGGCGCAGATCAGGCTGCCCAGAACTTCGACGAGACCGGACGCGGTGCGATAGTCAATGCCTCCAGAAGTCTGATGTGCGCCTATATGAAGCGACCTGATCTCGCACCTATGGATTTCGCGGTCGCTTTGGTTGACGAGGCCGTCCGGATGCGAGATGATCTTAATCAAGCGATTGAGCGAAGAAACGCATAAGAATTGGACTTGCTGGAGATCTC
>Ga0209373_10002367_pt1 | contig 19088 bp, 17 predicted proteins | sample Higcelweek5metaG_FD_187173 | JGI IMG/M metagenome (GOLD analysis project Ga0209373, IMG submission 187173) | Freshwater pond sediment microbial communities from the University of Edinburgh, under environmental carbon perturbations - High... | ecosystem: Environmental > Aquatic > Freshwater >... | reverse complement strand
CGGACGGGGCGATGATGGCGTATTCGTCCGACAGGCCGTTCTGCGAGCCGAGGCTGATCGTGCCAAAGCTGCCGCTGACATACATGTAAGCGCGGTCGGCCTGGGTCGTGCGGTTGTTGGCCTCCTGCACCAAACGCAGGCGGGCGCCGTATTCCAGCCCGTTGTCGGCCTTGGCGGTCGGCGACACGGTCAGGCGCAGACGGTTGCGGAAGTCGGTCGAGCGCAGATTGCTGTCGCGGTCCTGGCCGACGACGCCAGCCTCGAAATAGGCGTCGCCGCCGACCACGATGTCAAATTTCGATTTCGATTGCGCCATGGCCGAACCGGACGCGAGCGCGACCGTGGCTGCGCCGAGCAGCAGAGCAAAACGTGACATTGGCATTGTCCTCCAGACTTGACGGATAGGCCGCCCCGTCCGCCGCCGCCCCGTCCGCAACCGCAGTGTCCGCAGTCGATGGGGCCGCTGGCGTTCATCGTTGCGATGAATCGGGGGCGGGGCATGGCCCGTGGGAAAAGGCCGAACCGGCGACGCCGATCCAGCCCGTGGCGGAAGCGCGCGACCGCGCGCGCCCCGTCCGTGGCCCGCCCGTCCCGGCGTTTGACGATTGCCGGGAAGGGCGGAAAACCGGCGTGGTGGGCGGCGTTACTTCGCCAGATCGACGGCTTCGGCCAGCTTCTTGACCGCGTCTTGCGAGGTCATGGAGGAGTTGAAATGCGAGGTCACGACGTCCAGGAACGCGCCGCGCACGGCGCCGGGAACCGCCATCTCGTGGGCCATCGACGGCACCAGACCGTTGGCGGCGACCGCCGACTTCAGATCGTCCATCGACTTGACGGCGCAGTCGTCGAACTTGTCGCGCGCCATGTCCTGGCGGGCCGGGATAGACCCCTTCAACACGTTGAAGGTTTCCTGGAACTTCTGGCCAAGGATCAGCTTGGCCAGCAGGGCCTGACCGGCGCTGCGGTCGGCGTTGCCCGACTTGAACATCACGAAGCTGTCGGAATTGACGATGTAGCCCGCCTGACCCGGCATTTCGGCGCAAACGAAATCCTTGCCCGACACCTTGCCAGCGGCCAGCAACTCGCCCTTGGCCCAGTCGCCCATGATCTGCATGCCCGCCTGGCCGTTCATCAGCAGGGCGGCGGCGCGGTTCCACTCACGACCGGGGAAACCGTCGTCGATGAAGCCGCGCAGCTTGCGCATCTGGTCGAACACCTTAATCATGGTGTCGCCGGTCAGCGCCTTCTTGTCCTGTTCGACCAGCGCCTTGCGGTAGAAGTCGGGACCGCCGAGGCCCAGCACGACATTTTCAAACAGAGTGGCGTCCTGCCAGGGCTGGCCGCCATGGGCCAACGGGATGACGCCCGCCGCCTTCAGCTTGCCCGCGACCGCGTTGAACTCGTCCCAGGTCTTCGGCGCGGAGACGCCGACCTTGGCGAACACCTGCGGGTTGATCCACAGCCAGTTGACGCGGTGGATGTTGACCGGGACGGCGACGAAATGGCCCTTGTATTTGACGACGTCGAGGATCAGCGGCGGCAGGATCTTTTCCCAGCCCTCCGCCTTGGCGACGTCGTCGAGGTTGGCCAGCTTGTCCTGCGCCGCCCAATCCTTGATGTTCGGCCCCTTGAGCTGCACGGCGTTCGGCGGATCGCCCGCCAGCACGCGGGAGCGCAGAACGGTGCTGGCCGCGTCGCCGCCGCCGCCCGCCACCGGGGCGTCCATCCACTTGCCGCCCGCCGCCTCGAAATCCTGGCGCAGGGCGCCGGCGGCCTTGGATTCGCCGCCGGAGGTCCAGTAATGCAGAACCTCGACGGTCGGCTCGGCCTTGGCCGGAGCGCTCAACAGGCCACAGGCCAGCACGGTGGCCAGCGCGGTCATCGCAACATGCGGCGTACGCAGAAAGCGCATTTTGGACGTTCCCCCTAGACGTTGTTCATTGGATTGCGCCATCGCGGCGTGGTGATCGGCGATGGGGCCGACCGCCGGGCGGCGCTTGAGGGGAACTCTAATCGCTGGGCCGTTCGATGCACGGACAATTTGGTAACAATGCCTTTTCACCAAAGCGCCGTTGTTACACAGCCGTTACAAAGCCGCCCGCGCGGTTGAACCGGCAAGCGTCCTATGATCGCCCTCGCGGATGATTCGCCAGACGCGCTAGACTGACGGCGCTGCTGATCGGGATTGAGGACAGACCGAAGACCATGGAACGCGCCCGCCACCTGTTGATCGTGGACGACGACCCCGAGATTCGCGACATGCTCTATGACTTCATGGTCAAGAGCGGCTTTCGCGTGTCCACCGCCGGAGACGGGCGGGAGATGGCGAAGGTGCTGGCGCAATGGCCGGTCGATCTCATCATCCTGGATCTGATGCTGCCGGGCGAGGACGGCACCAGCCTGTGCCGGTCCTTGCGCGCCAAATCATCCACCCCGGTCATCATGCTGACCGCCATGGGCGGCGAGGTGGACCGCATCGTCGGGTTGGAGGTCGGGGCCGACGATTACATCATGAAGCCCTTCAGCCCGCGCGAATTGCTGGCCCGCATCCGGGCGATCCTGCGCCGCTGCGGCAGCGTCGAACCGCCCAAGGAGCGCCCGCGCGTGCTGGGCTTCGCCGGATGGTCGCTCGACCAGGGACGACGGGAGCTGCGGACGCCCGACAATGTGGTGGTTCATCTCAGCCACGGCGAATACGCCCTGCTCTCCACCCTGCTGGGGCGGGCGCAACAGGTGGTGGAGCGCACGGAGCTGCTGGAAAAGCATCGCGGCGACACCTCGATCCCCTTTGACCGCAGCATCGACATTCAGGTCAGCCGCCTGCGCCGCAAGCTGGAAGAGGGGCCGAGCGGACAGGCGCTCATCAAAACGGTGCGCGGCATCGGCTATCAATTCACTGCGACGGTCGCCGATCTGGGCGAATCCGGCGCGGCGGTCGCCCGCCATGCCGGTTGACGGCGGCTGATGGCGGCGGCTGATGACGTTTGAGCGGCCCTTGGTTGCCGCCTTGCGCGACCGTCTGCGGTCGGCGCGGCTGCGACACCGCATTTTGCTGGCCTTCGGCGTTCTGCTGCTGCTGACCCACGGCGCGGCGCTGTTGGCCAACCGGATTCTGGACGACCGCGCGCATGAGCTGCTGACCGCCCATCGCCTTGGCCCCGCCATGGCGGCGGCGGTGGAGGCGGCGGAGCGCGCGGTGTTGGACGGCGTTCCCCCCGGTCCTGCTCTGGCCCTGACCGATCTGCCGGACCTGACCGTCGGCTGGCAGCCGCCCGGCACGCCGACCCCGCCGCCCCAGTGGAAGCTCGACATCGTGCCGCTGGCCCCGCGAATCGTCTTCGTGGCAGGGGAGCGGGCGATGCCGCCGCCGCGCCCGGCCCCGACGCCAACCCTGGCCATGGCCCTGTCCACGGTCGCCGAAGACGCGGCGGCGCAGTTGCGCGACGCGCGGGTGTACGCGCAATTGAGCGACGGCGGTTGGTTGGAATTTTCCAGCGCGCGTTATTGGCGGGCGCGCGCCACCCCCTTTGGCCTGCTGCTGGGCGGGGTGGGGGCGGTCGGGCTGGCGGTGGCCCTGCTGCTGTGGCTGACCGGGCGTCTGGTCCGCCCGTTGGAGGCGATGGCCGAGCAGGCGATCCGCCCCGACGACCGCCTGCACCCGCGCCCCCTGCCGGAAGACGGGCCGGAGGAGGTCGCGGCCATCGCGCGGGCCTTCAACCGCACGCGCGGCGTTCTGCGCGACATGATGGAGGGGCGCACCCATCTGCTGGCGGCGATCAGCCATGATCTGCGCACCCCGGCCACCCGCCTGCGCCTGCGCGCCGAATATGTCGAGGACGAGGCGTTGCGGGCCAAGATGATGGCCGACATCGACGAAATGGCGGCGATGGTCACGGCGACGCTGGAGTTTCTCAGCGACGACGTGCTGCGCGAGGACGTCGAGGTCGTCGCCTTCGCCAGCCTGCTGCAAAGCCTGTGCGACGATTACGCCGACACCGGATCGCCGGTGATCTATCAGGAGCCGCCGCCGCTGCAATTCACCGCCGTGCGCACCATCTTCGGCGGCGGCGGCCCCAGTCCTGACCGTTTCGACCAGCCGCGCCCGCTGCGCCTGTCCGGCCGCCCGGCCAGCCTGCGACGCGCTTTCGCCAACCTGATCGACAACGCCCTGAAATACGGCGAGCGCGCCTTCGTGTCGGTGGACGCTGACAGCGCCGAAATCACCGTGGACGTTTGCGACGAGGGGCCGGGCGTTCCCGACGCCGACTTGCACAATGTGTTCAAGCCCTTCGTCCGATTGGAAGGGTCGCGCAACCGCAAAACCGGCGGCAGCGGCCTGGGCCTGTCCATCGTCAAGTCGATCATCGAGACCCACCAGGGCCGCATCGAGCTGTCCAACCGCGCCGACGGCGGCCTGCGGGTGCGGGTGACGCTGCCCCGGATGCTGTGAGCGTCACGCGGGTCCGCCCCGCCCCTCCAGCAAATCACGCTCGCCGCCCAGCGCCACCGCCATGAAGTCCAGAAAGGCGCGAACCCGGCCCATCATCCGCAGGTCGCGGTGAGTCAGCAGCCACATTTTGATGTTGGTGTCCTCGACCGGCGGGCCGACCCGGCGCAGATCCGGCATCCGGTCGGCCAGAGCGCAGGGCAGCAGGCCAAAGCCTAAACCCGCGCGCACCGCCTCGACCAGCGCCGCCACCGAATTGACCCGGTAGACGACGCGATCCGCCGTGACCGTTCCTTTCATCCAACGCGCCATGCTGGTGTGGTCGAAACTTTCATCCACCCCGGCCCACCAGCCTTCGGCTATCGGCGCGCCGCCGTGACGTTCGGCGACCGGAAGGGCGGCGTAGGGGGCGAAGGCCAAGCCCGACAGCGCGCGGCCAACCAGCGTGTCGGGCGGTTGGTCGATCAAGCGGATGGCGATGTCGGCCTCCCGCCGGGTCAGACTCAGCGAGGCCTCGGCGATGGTCACATCGACCCGGATGCCCGGGTAGCGCTCGCGGAACGCCGCCAGATGCCGGGGCAGGACGTGCATGGCGATGATGTCCACCGTGGTGACGCGCAGCGTGCCGTCGATCTGGGCGTCGCGCCCTGACAAGCGCAGGCTGGCCGCCGCCAGCGTTTCCTCCATCGCCAGCGCGGTGCGGTGCAGATCCTCCCCCGCCGCCGTCAGGACGTAGCCGCGCGGCAGCTTGTCGAACAGGCGGACGCCCATGGCGCTTTCCAGGGCGGCGATGCGGCGCAGCACGGTCGAATGGTTGACCCCCAGCAGCCGGGCCGCCGCCGACAGCGACCCCTGCCGGGCCACCGACAGGAAATAGCGGACGTCGTCCCAATCATTCTGTGCATTCATGCAGACACCATATGCGCCAAAACTGAATTCCCGCTTATTTTCGCACAGTGTAGCGTCTGTGGGAATAACGGAGCGCACAGCGGCGTCTCAGCACGACGCGACTGCGTTTCACGATCACGACCCATGGTTCCGTCATGTCCGATTTGATGAGCGATCCCTTTGTGCAATCCAGCGTGCTGCCGCTGCTGCTTGGCCTGCTGGCGGTCGGCGCGCTGCGCCTGATCGGCGGGCGGGTCGGGCGGCTGTGGGCCAGCGGCGGAATCGCCCTGGCCTTTCTGGCGCTGTTCATCCTGGTGATCGGTCTTCCCGCCTTTCCGCCGCCGTCGAGCATGGGCAAGCTGTTCTGGTCGGTCGCCGCCGGTCTGCTGCTGGGGCTGGCCGCCGACGCGCTGAGCCTGCGGGGCCGCGCGGCCTCCGCGCTGGTCGGCGGTTGGTTGCTTCTGGCCTTGGTCTGGATCGCTTGGCCCGGCCTGGATTCGACCCGCGCCTTCGTCACGCTGGCGGTGTTGGCGGCGGTCGGGCTGTGGGCGTCCTTCGCCGGTGCCCTGTCGGGGACGGACAAAACCACCGCGCCCGCCGCCGTTCTGCTGGCCCTGGCCCTGTCGGTCGGCGTCACCGCGCTGATCGGCTCCTCCGCCTCCATCGCCCAATTGGGGCTGGCGCTGACCGCCGCGACCGGCGGCTTCCTGCTGTGGAACTGGCCGACGGAGCGTCACGTCTGGGGCGTGTCGGGCCGCGTCGCGCTGGTTCTGCCGTTGCTGATCGCCGCCGTCCTGACCCTGTTCACCCAGGCCGAATCCGCCACGCTGCTGCTCGCGCTGCCCGCCCTCGCGGCGGAAAGCCTGCGCCGCCGTCTGCCCATCGGCGAGGGCCGTTTCGCCCCGGCTCTGGCCACGGTCGTCGTCACCATCCTGGCGGTGATCCCGGCGCTGGTCGCCATCGCCGCCGCCTATCTGCTGAGCGGGGGCGAGGCGTCGCCTTACTGACCCTCTCCATCCGCCGTCAAAGCATCACCGAACATCCCCTATCCTCAACCCCTCATGATTTGGAAAGCCTGACTCCATGAAAAAGATCGTTTCCGCCGCCGTCCTGTTCGCCGCCCTGACCAGCGCCCCGGCCTTCGCCGCCCCGGTCGCCTACAAGGTCGATCCCGGCCATCTCAGCGTCGCCTTCATCGTCAACCATCTGGGTTTCTCCAACCTGATTGGCCGTTTCAACACGGCCTCGGGCGACGTCAGCTTTGACAAGGACGCCGTGGACAAGAGCAGCGTGTCGATGACCATCGACGCCGCCAGCGTCGACACCAACCACGCCAAGCGCGACGAGCATCTGCGTTCGCCCGACTTCTTCAACGTGAAGGAGTTCCCCAAGCTGACCTTCAAGAGCACGAAGATCGTCAAGACGGGCGAGAAGACCGGCACGCTGACCGGCGACTTCACCATGCTGGGCGTGACCAAGCCGGTGACGCTGACCGTCACCTTCAACAAGGAGGGCGTCAGCCCGGCCACGAAGCTGGAGACCGTCGGCTTCTCGGCGCGCGGCACGCTCAAGCGCACCGATTTCGGCATGAAGTACGGCGCGCCCTACATCAGCGACGACATCGAACTGTTGGTCGAAGCCGAAGCCACCAAGTAAGCGTTTGAACCGACAAGAGGCGCGGCGGCCTTCGTCGCCGCGCCTTTTTTTTGCGGAGACAGGGCATGCCGGAACTGGTCAACGGGGTGTGGGTCAAGGGCGACGTCGCCGCCAGCGAGATCAAGAACGGCGCCTTTCACCGGGAGCCGACCCGCTTTCGCGGCTGGATCACCCCGACGGGCGAACCGGATGAGCGCGGCGAGGCGGCGCGTCCGGCCCAGGCCGGGCGCTATCACCTCTATGTCTCCTATCTCTGCCCGTGGGCCTCGCGCACCCTGATCGTCCGCGCGCTCAAGGGGTTGGACAGCATCGTCGGCGTCTCGGCGTCCAGCCCGGTGCTGGGCGAGGATGGTTGGACCTACCCAACCGACGAGGACGCCGGGCCAGCCCTGCCGTGTTTCCGCCATCAGCACCAGCTCTACACCACCAGCGATCCGACCTACAGCGGCAAGGTTTCGGTGCCGGTCCTGTGGGATCGCCAGGACGGGCGCATCGTCAACAACGAATCCGCCGACATCATCCGCATCCTGAACAGCGCCTTTGACGGGTTGACCGGCAACCGGCTGGATCTGTACCCGGCGGCCCTGCGCGCCGACATCGACGCCTGGAACGGGCTGATTTACGAGACGGTCAACAACGGCGTCTACCGCTGCGGCTTCGCCAAGACGCAAAGCAGCTACGACGACGCTTTCGACGCCCTGTTCGCCACGCTGGCCCGGCTGGAGGACCATCTGTCGCGCAACCGCTATCTGGTCGGCGAATGGCTGACGGAAGCGGATTGGCGGCTGTTCGTCACGCTGGTCCGTTTCGACGCCGCCTATCACGGCGCCTTCAAATGCAACCTGCACCGGATCGCCGATTGTCCGAACCTGTCGGGTTATCTGCGCGAGTTGCACCAATGGCCGGGCGTCGCCGACACGGTGAAGATCGCCGACATCAAGGCCGGTTACTATTCCATCGCCACGGTCAACCCGACCGGCATCGTGCCCAAGGGGCCAATCCTGGATTTCACCAGCCCGCACGGGCGCGACAATTTGCCCGGTCGCGGAATCGTCACGCGCGGGTGACGGCGGGAGCGGCGGCGTTTCCGCCATAGCCACGGCTTTCCCTTTTCCCCTATTCTGGCGTCCCGCCCACCCCAAGCGCCCCCGTCGCCAAGGTCCAAGGACGCCGCCATGGCCACCGTCGCCGAAGCCCTCGGCCTTGCCGCCGACCATCACCAGTCCGGGCGCTTGGCGGAGGCGGAAACCCTTTACCGGCGGATCCTCGACATCGACCCGGACAACGCCGGGGCGCTGCATCTGTTCGGCGTGCTCGCTGCGCAATGTGGGGCCTTCGCCATGGCGGTCGAGTTGATCGGGCGGGCCATCGGCCAAAATCCCGGCGTCGCCGAGTACCACCGCCATCACGCCATGGCGCTCGACCGGCTGGGCAACACGCAGGAGGCGGCGGACGCCTACGGCCGCGCCGCCGATCTCGCCCCCGACCACGCCGACACCCAATTCAACCACGGCGTTTTGCTCGATCGGCTGGGGCAACGGGCGGCGGCGGCGGCGGCCTTCGGGCGGGCGTTGGACGCCAACCCGCGCCACGCGGCGGCGGCCAACAACCGGGGCCTCGCCCTGCGCGCGTTGGGCCGGACGGAGGAGGCCGCCGACAGCTTCGCGCAAGCCGGGTGGGCCGATCCCGGATTCGGCGCGGCGTGGTATCATCAGGCCTTGGCGCTCGCCGCGTTGGGCCGGTTGGACGACAGCGCCGACGCGCTGCGCCGGGCGGTCGTCGCCGATCCGTCCCTGGTCGGCGCCCATGTCAATCTCGGCAACCGCCTGCCGGAGACCAGCGACGCCGGGCTGCGCCATTACCAGCACGCCCTTGCCCTCGACCCCCGGCAGGCCGGGGCGTGGCGCGGTCTGGCCCAGCAGCGCCATACGCGCGGCGAGCAGGCCGAAGCCGCCGCCGCCTTCGCCGAGGCCATCCGTTTGGGCGGCGGCGAACCCGTTCTGTGGAACGCGTTGGGCACCTGCCGTTTGGCGGCGGGCGACGGCGCGGGCGCCGCGCGGGCCTACACCCAATGGACCGTCAGCGCGCCTGACGACGCCGAGGCTCAGTTCGCCCTGGCGGTGGCGAGCGCAAGGCGCGATCCGGCGCTCGCCGAACGGGCCTATTGCCGGACCACCCGTCTGGCGTGGCGCGACCATCGCCCCTGGGTCAATCTGGCGCTGCTGCGTCTGGCTGAGCAGCGCCCGGCGGAGGCGTTGGCGCCGCTGCGCGTGGTGGTGGCGCTGCGCCCGGATCTGGCGGAACCCTATTTCAACCTCGGCCACACGCTGCGCAGTCTGGAGCGGGCGGGGGAGGGGGTGGAGTCGTACCGTCGCGCTCTGCGCCTGACGCCCGACGACGTCGGCGCCGCCTTCAACCGAGCGCTGGATTTGCAGGAGCTTGGCCGGATCGACGCGGCGGCGGCGGGCTATCGCCACACGCTGGCGCTCGACCCCACCCATCTCGACGCGCTGTGCAACCTCGCCAGCGTCGTCCGGGCCACGGCCCGTTACGCCGAAGCGACGGCGGGCTATCGCCGGGCGCAAATCCTTCAGCCCGACAGCGTCGCCGCCCACCGCAATCTTCTCTCCTCCATCCTCTATGATCCGGGATGGACGGAGGCCATGCGCTTTGCCGAGCATCGCCGTTTCGAGCGTCTGCACGCCTTGCCGCTTTCCCCGCTGACCAAACCCTTCGGCAACAGCCGGGAGCCGAATCGCCGTCTGCGGGTCGGCTATCTGTCCGCCGATTTCCGCAACCATCCGGTGGCCCGCAATCTGGAGCCGGTGCTGGCCAACCACGATCACCAGCGTTTTGAGATCACCGCCTACGCCCATGTCGCCCGTCCCGACGACGTGACCGAACGCTTCCGGGGCATGATGGACCGCTGGCGCGACGTCGGCGCCTTGAGCGACGCCGAGGTGGCGGAGCAAATCCGCGCCGACGCCATCGACCTGCTGGTGATCGTCGCCGGGCGTTTCGACGCCAACCGTCCGCTGGTCGCCGCCCATCGCGCGGCCCCGGTGCACATCAGCCTGTATGACGGGGCGACCAGCGGCCTGTCGGCGATGGACTACATCCTCACCGATCGGGTGATGACGCCGCGCGGGCGTTGGGCGGGCGCCGCCACCGAGCGTTTCGCCGAACGCCCGATCCGCCTGCCGACCCTGTTCGCCTATTCCCCGATCACCGACGCGCCCGCGCCGGTTCCGCCGCCGTCGCTGACGCGGGGATTCGTCACCTTCGGCAGTTTCAACAACCCGGCCAAGCAGTCGGACGAGGTTCTGGCGCTGTGGGGCCGGGTGCTGCGGGCGGTTCCCGGATCGCGTCTGGTTCTGAAATACAAGAACCTTTACGCTGCGCCGGACCTAGCCGACCGCGCCCGCCGGGTGGTCGCGCAGCAAGGCGTCGATCCCGCCCGTGTGCTGACCCCCGGCGCCTTGCAGGACCGCCAGCATCATTTGGCGCTCTATCACGGAATCGACGTCGCCCTCGACCCCTTCCCCTTCTGCGGCGCGACCACCAGCTTTGAAGCCTTGTGGATGGGGGTTCCGGTGGTGACGCTGCCGGGCGGCAACATGATGAGCCGCTGGTCGGCCTCGCTCCTCTCCGCCGTGGGCTTGCCGTCGCTGATCGCCGACAGCGCCGACGCCTATGTCGGACTCGCCGCCGCTCTGGCCGCTGACCCGGAGCGGTTGAGCGCCCTGCGCGCGGGCCTGCGCGCCCGCGTCATCGCCGCGCCTTTCCTGAACGGCCCGCACAAGGCCCGGCAGATGGAACGGGTGTACCGGGCGCTGTGGCGGCGGTGGAGCACTGCGCAGTGAGAGGAGCCTATATAGCAAGGATCAATACAGGCTGAATTAGATTTATTCTCCGATGGTGTTGAATTTACGCCACTTTAATTAAATATGAACAGACAATAGACGAAATTCCAACCATGGAAAATATTGTTCCAGAAGCGTTCATGGATTGCTTAATATGCTTCCCAGTTATCTTGCCTGATTTTGGTAAAGGAAATAAAAACATTGATATGTAGAAATCCACCGAATTCCTGAGATTTTTAGGGGATACTCCTCGAATTATTACGTAAGATACAAAAAAATAAATCATAAGCAATGAAAAAACACCATATATGGTTATGATTTCGTTCCACTTCATATCGTGGTTTATATTCCCTTTGCTCAAGGAAAATATATTAAACCACAATATTTCCAAAACGTACAAAGCTGATATGAAAATTATGGTCAAGGTTCGAATAATTTTTACATCTCTCTCGGGAATAATAGGATTAAGTATAAGTGGCGTGAGATACATTTTCTCAAGGACATCGTCATCATGAAGCCGAGGAGTGGAAAGCATAGACCCGCCAAGGAAAGCTAAAAAAGCACCTGAAAATTTCAGAAAAATATCTGTATATTCTGAAATCATAACGAGCATATTAACCATTATGTAAAATTTCCTTATTTTGATATATTTAACTCCGGCGCAGCAAGCGATAAGAGTAAATTAAACTTCAATTGATCTCGGGGTTTCTTAAAAATCACCCTAAGATAGCATTCAATTTCTCGCCGCGCCAATCAAAAATTCCTTGTTTCCCTCCGGCCCGGTGATCGGGCTTTCGGTGACGTCCAACACGCGCCAGCCGTCCAGACCGTCAAGCCACGCCCGGATTCGGTCGCAAACCTCTTGATGAAGTTCGGGTTCGCGCACCACGCCGCCCTTGCCGACGCGGCCCTTGCCGACCTCGAATTGCGGCTTGATGAGGGCGACCAGACGACCGCCGGGAACCACCAGGGCCAGCGCCGCCGGGAGAACCACCTCCAGCCCGATGAAGCTGGCGTCGCACACCACCAGATCGACCGGATCGGGGATCTCGGCGTTGGTCAGACGGCGGGCGTTGGTTTTTTCCAGCACCACGACGCGGGGATCGGTGCGCAGCTTCCAGGCCAATTGGCCATGGCCGACATCGACGGCGAAGACCTTGGCGGCCCCGCGCGTCAGCAGCACGTCGGTGAAGCCGCCGGTGGACGCGCCGACGTCCACAGCGGTGAGGCCGGTCGGGTCGATGGCGAAGACGTCCAGCCCCTTGACCAGCTTCAGCCCGCCGCGCGACACCCAGGGGTGATCCTGCCCCTTCAGCGCCAGCGGCGCGTCTTCGGCCAGCAGGTCGCCCGCCTTGTCGATGCGCTTGGTGTCGGAATAGACCAGCCCGGCCAGAATCAGCGCCTGCGCCTTGGCCCGGCTGTCCACCAACCCGCGCTCCACCAGCGCCACATCGGCCCGCAGCTTCGCCATTTACGCCCGCGCCGCCGCGTTTTCGAGGCCCAGGGCCTGCATGGCGGTCGCCACGATGTGGCGCGCGGTCAGGCCCGCCGCCTCATACTGTTTGGCCGGGGAATCATGGTCGAGATAGAGGTCGGGCAGCACCATCGGGCGGATTTTCAAGCCGCGATCCAACAGGCCGGACGTCGCCAGAAACTGCAACACAAAGCTGCCGAATCCGCCGACCGAGCCTTCCTCAATGGTGATGAGCACCTCATGCTCGCAGGCCAAGCGGCGGACCAGATCCTCGTCCAGCGGCTTGGCGAAACGGGCGTCGGCCAGCGTGGTGGACAGGCCGCGCGCGGCCAGCTCCGCCGCCGCCTTGCGGGCCTCGGCCAGACGTCCGCCATAGCTGAGGATGGCGACCTTGCTTCCCTCTTGCAGGACGCGGCCCTTGCCGAGCGGCAGGACAGACCCGCGTTCCGGCATCTCCAGCCCCACGCCTTCGCCGCGCGGGTAGCGCAGCGCCGACGCGCGGTCGTCGATGGCGGCTTGAGTCGCCACCATGTGCATCAGATCAACCTCGTCCGCCGCCGCCATCAGCACGATGTCGGGCAGGCAGCCGAGATAGGCGACGTCGAAGGCCCCGGCGTGCGTCGCCCCGTCCGATCCCACCAGCCCGGCGCGGTCGAGCGCGAAGCGCACCGGCAGATGCTGCAACACCACGTCGTGGATCACTTGATCGTAGGCGCGTTGCAGAAAGGTGGAGTAGATGGCGCAAAAGGGCTTGAACCCCTCCGTCGCCATTCCGGCGGCGAAGGTCACGGCGTGCTGTTCGGCGATGCCGACGTCGAAACAGCGGTCCGGGAAACGCTCGGCGAACAGATCCAGCCCGGTGCCGGAGGGCATCGCCGCGTTGATGGCGACGATGTTGGGATCGGCTTCGGCCTCTTTGATGAGCGATTGGGCGAAGACGCGGGTGAAGGTTGGGGCGTTGGATTTCGGCTTGGCCTGCGCGCCGGTGACGACGTCGAACTTGGCGACGGCGTGCAGCTTGTCCGCCGAGGCTTCCGCCGGGCCGTAGCCCTTGCCCTTTTTGGTGACGACGTGGATCAACACCGGCTTGCCGTCGTCGGCGTCGCGGACATTCTGCAAAACCGGCAGCAGATGGTCCAGATTGTGGCCGTCGATCGGGCCGATGTAGTAAAATCCCAGCTCCTCGAACAGCGTGCCGCCCGTGACCATGCCGCGCGCGTATTCCTCCGCCCGGCGGGCGACGTTGCGCAGCGGGCGCGGCAACTGGTCGGCGATCTCCTTGGCGAGATGGCGCAGGCTGAGATAGGGCTTGGACGAAATCAGGCGCGACAGATAGGCGCTCATCGCGCCGACCGGCGGGGCGATGGACATGTCGTTGTCGTTCAGCACCACGATCAAACGCGATTTGGTCGAGGCGGCGTTGTTCATCGCCTCATAGGCCATGCCCGCGCTCATCGCGCCGTCGCCGATCACGGCGATGACGTTGCGCCGCTCCCCCTTCATGACGCTGGCCACCGCCATGCCCAACCCGGCGGAGATGGAGGTGGAGCTGTGACCGGCGCCGAACGGGTCGTACTCGCTCTCCGTCCGCTTGGTGAAGCCGCTCAACCCGTCGCCCATGCGCAGGGTGCGGATGCGGTCGCGCCGTCCGGTCAGGATCTTGTGCGGGTAGCATTGATGGCCGACGTCCCAGATCAACCGATCATAGGGCGTGTCGAACACGTAATGCAGGGCGGCGGTCAACTCAACCACGCCCAGCCCGGCCCCCAGATGGCCGCCCGTCACCGACACGGCGGCGATGGTTTCGGTGCGCAACTCGTCAGCGAATTGCCGAAGCTGTTCGGGCTTGAGCGTTCGCAGATGGGCCGGAGTCGGACACAGGTCGAGCAGCGGGGTTTTGGTGACGGTCACGTCGGTTGTTCCTCCGCTCAGGCGCGCCGCGCGACGACGAATTCGGCGACCGCCTTCAACAGATGGGCGCGACCCTCGAAAATGTCCAAATGCGCCACGGCTTGCCCGGCCAGCATGTCGGCCTGGGCGCGGGCGCGGTCCCGGCCCAGAATGGAGACGAAGGTCGCCTTCCCGGCCTCGGCGTCGCGCCCGACGCTTTTTCCGGTTTCCGCCTCGGTTCCCTCGACGTCCAGCAGATCATCGACGATCTGGAAGGCCAGCCCCAGATCATGGGCGTAGGCGCGCAGGGCGGCGCGTTGCGGCGGCGGCGCCTTGCCCAGAATTCCCCCGGCCTCGCAGGAAAAGGCGATCATCTCGCCGGTTTTCATGCGTTGCAAGCGGGTGGTGGTCCCCAGATCGAAGGCTTCGCGTTCGGCGATCAAATCCAGCATCTGGCCGCCGACCATGCCGTGACCGCCCGCCGCCTTGGCCAGCGCCGCGACCAGTTGGCAGCGGATGTTGGGATCCTCATGCGTCGCGTGGTCGGCCAACAGCTCGAACGCCAGGGTCAACAGGCCGTCGCCCGCCAGAATGGCGGTCGCCTCGTCAAACGCCTTGTGGCAGGTCGGCTTGCCGCGCCGCAGGTCGGAATCGTCCATCGCCGGAAGATCGTCGTGGATCAGCGAATAGCTGTGGACCATCTCCACCGCCGCCGCGACGCGCACGGCGCAATCGGGGTTGACGCCGAACAGATCGGCCGATTGCAGGACCAGAAAGGGCCGCAGCCGCTTGCCGCCGTTCAGGCAGCCATAGCGCATGGCGTCGAACACCCGCGCCTCGGCCAGATCGGTGGAGGGCAGCAAACGACCGATGGTGTTTTCGACGGCCATCGCGCAATCGGCCATCGCCTGTTTCAAAATGGTCTGCACGTCAGTCAATCCGGGCGGGTTCGGCGCCGATGGTTCCATCGGCGCTCACGGTGATGCGATCGATCTTGGCCTGGGCGTCGCGCAGCTTGGCTTCGCAATGGCGTTTCAGGGCCGTGCCGCGCTCGTAGGACGAAATGGCGTCGTCGAGCTTGCCGCGCCCTTCTTCAAGTTGGCGGACGATCCGTTCCAACTCGGCCAGGGCATCCTCGAAGCTGAGGGCGGCGATGTCCGGCGGAATGGGGGCCGAAGACGGGGCGGAGGCGATCATCGAAGAAGAGGACATGGCTGAACCGTGGTGAACCTGCGTTGGCGAAGGTAGGCTCCCCCTTCGTCCGGCGCAAGACCCGTGGCGGTTCGCCATCCTGTCCACAGGGCGTGGCGGGCCGCTTTTCGGGCGGCCTCACCCCGTCAGCAATACATCAACTCGCGCACATGGGCCGCGCTGGCCGAGGCCAAAGCGCGCAGGTTGTAGCCGCCTTCCAACACCGAAACGATGCGGGCGCCGCAATGGGTGCGGGCCAATTCACCCAGCTTGCGCGTCGCCCAGACGAAATCATCGTCAATGAAGTGCAGCCCCGCCATCGGATCGCGCGAATGGGCGTCGAACCCCGCCGAGATGATGAGCAAATCCGGTTTGAAATGGTCGATGGCGGGCAAGACGATGTGGGTCATCGCGTGGCGGAATTCCGGCGATCCGGCCATGGCGGGCAGGGGAGCGTTGACGCAGTTGCCATATTCGCCCTTTTCGCCCGCGTCGCCGGTGCCGGGGTAGAGCGGCGATTGGTGGGTCGAGCAATAGAGCATGTCGGGATCGTGCTGGAAAATATCCTGGGTGCCGTTGCCATGGTGAACGTCGAAATCCATGACGGCGACCCGCTGCAAGCCATGAGCGGCCCGCGCGTGGAAAGCGCCAACGGCGGCGTTGTTGAACAGGCAGAAGCCCATCGGCTTTTCCCGTTCGGCGTGATGCCCTGGCGGGCGAACGGCGCAAAAGGCGTTGCGCGACTGGCCGGTCGCCACCGAATCCACCGCCGCGACCACCGCGCCCGCCGCGCGCAAGGCGGCCTCGCCCGAACCCGGCGACACCACCGTGTCGCCGTCGATGCCGACATGCTCAGTCGCCGGGATGGCGCTCATCACCCGATCAATGTGCGATTGCGGGTGAGCGCGCAAAAGCTGTTCCACCGTGGCGCGCGGCGCTTCCTGCCGTTCGAGCATGTGGAACTCCTCCGTTTCCAGCGCGGCCAGCACGGCGCGCAAGCGGTCGGAGCATTCCGGGTGGCCAAGACCAGTGTCGTGATCCAGGCAAGCCGCGTGGGTGAACAGGGTGGTGAACATGGCGGTTCGGTCGTTTTTCGTTGGCGTTCAGGACGTTTCCCAACACCATTCTTCCCGCATCGCTGATGAAAGTACAGGTGGAATGCAGGACGATTCGTCACATCCACAACCGGCGCCGATTCCCTTTCGGTTGGGGGTTCGCCGCTGGTTTCAAAGGATCCGTTCGATTACGAAATGATAAACCCCATCCCGTTGCCCAGATGACCGCAGCGCGTTTCCGGTCGCCTCGCAAAAGGCCGGGAAATCCTTGACCGCGCCGGGATCGGTCGCCTCGACCGTCAGGGTGTCGCCAATGGCGATGGTCTTCAGCGCCTTGCGCGCGCGCAAGACCGGCAGCGGGCATTGCAAGCCCTTGGCGTCCAACGGGTAATCAGTCATACGGCAAGTTTAACGGAGGCGCCGCCCCCTGTCCACGCGGTCGGCCTGCCCCGTGGCGGGAAGCCTCTCTGCCGTCTGTCATATGCCGGATATCCACAAGTGGACAAAACCGCTCAAGCATGAATATGATTGAGTACGAAGTATTTTCTTGCTGGACGGCGTTCGCCGCCCGGACATAATCGTTCCGTGGACTGCTCAAGGCGACGACAGCCGATGAAAATTGAGGATTTGCAAGCCAACGCCCGGCGCGCCAGCGCGCTGTTGAAGGCTATGTGCAACGAACGCCGGTTGCTGATTCTTTGTTACCTGAGTCAGGGCGAGCGTTCGGTTGGTGAACTTGAGGATCTCGTGGGGTTGAGCCAGTCGGCCTTGTCGCAGCATCTGGCCCGGCTGCGCCGCGACAAGCTGGTGCGCACCCGCCGCAGCGCGCAGAACATCTATTATTCCCTGAACGGGCACGAGGCGCAGACCATCATGGGCACGCTGCACAGCCTCTATTGCGAGCCATCCGAAACGATCACGGACGACCACGACGCGACCGAGGCCCCGTCCAACCACGACCACGCCCCGGCTTGAGTCTTTTTTTGGGGTTGAGACGGCGCTGAACGCCCCGATCAGTCCGCCCAACGCCCCGCAAGCGCCGAACCGCCCAGAGCCAACCATCCGGCGATGAAGGCCGTTCCGCCCAAGGGGGCCGTCATGCCGACCGGCAAGGCCACAGACAAAGCGTTGGCGTAAAGCGTTCCGCAGAACAGCAGCAAGCCGACGACGAACAGCCATCCGGCCAGCCGCGCCAGCCCACGCGCCGCGCCGCTGGATCGCCCCACCAGAAGCACGACCGCCAACAGCGCCAGAGCGTGCCAAAGCTGGTATTCCCCGGCCAGACGAAACAACTCCTGCGCGTGCGGCTCCGCCGCCAGCCCATGGCGGGCGTAGGCTCCGGCGCCCACGGCGAAGGCCCCGTTGACGCTGGCGAAGGCGATCCATCCACGATTGAGCGCTGTCATAAAAAATCCCGTTTCAGGCCTTTGCGGTCGGGCGGCGGCGCCCGCCGATTGGCTGTTGCGAACAGCGGCAAATGTTGGCCCGCAATTTGCTGAGAACAGCTCGCAAAGCCGATTTTGGCGACGCCACTGTGCGACTCCAGGACCGGATCTGCAACCTGATTTGCATTTTGCCAAAGACCCGCCATGGACGGTGACATTTTGCATCACGGTACGGCCAAAACCGGGGCCTTGTTCGACCCGGCCACGCTGCTGCGTCTGGCGTCGGCCACGGTCAAACCCGCCGCCGAAGCGCGCGGCGTAGCCCTGGATCTGGCGGTTCTGCCCGGCACGCCCAGCGGTCTGGTCGGGGATGTCGGCGCGGTCGGATCGTTGGTGAACGCCCTGCTGTTCAGCGCCATCGACCACAGCCCCTCCTGCCCGCTGACGTTGCGCCTGTCGGTCCAATCCGACAGCCCCGATCATGCGGCTTTGCGCATCGCGATGAGCGGGTGTTTCAGCGCGGTCGACGGCTTTGGCCTGGGAGTGGCGCAGCGGTTGGCGGCTGACCGGGGCGCGCGGTTGACCATCGAGCCGCTGCCTGGAAGCGGGCAGGCCATTTTTCTGACCATGCCCATCGGCCTGCCCACCCGGATGACCGACGCCGAACGGCTGATGAGTTGGGCGCGCACGCGGGGCGGTCGTTTGTTGGTGGTCGATGACAGCGCGACCAACCGGATGGTCACGGCGGGCCTGCTGTCCAAGGTCGGCTTTTCGGTTGAACTGGCCACCGGCGGAGCGGAGGCGGTGCTCGCCGTCGCCAAATCGGCGGTTCCTCCCGAGGCCGTGCTGATGGACGTCGCCATGCCCGACGTGGACGGCATCGCCGCCACGGAAACCATCCGGTCCTTGACGGGCGACCGGGGCCGCATCCCGATCATCGCCGTCACCGCCAACGCCCAGCCCGAAGACCGCAGCCGTTGTCTGGCGGCGGGGATGAACGATTACGTCACCAAGCCGGTGCGGCGGGCCGACCTTCTGGCCGCTCTGGAACGCTGGCTGACCCCGCCCAGTTGAGCGGGGCCGCCGCCTAAGGGCTTACACCAAAACAACCGCTCCCTTTTGCTTTCGGGGCGAGATGGTGTAGTTCCACTCTGGGTGGAAGTCATCGCCGGTGAGAGCGATGGCGTCCATTTCGGCGTCGCTCACCTTCAGCCCCTTGGGATAGTCGGTGGTGTCCAG
>Ga0209373_10002365_pt1 | contig 19093 bp, 20 predicted proteins | sample Higcelweek5metaG_FD_187173 | JGI IMG/M metagenome (GOLD analysis project Ga0209373, IMG submission 187173) | Freshwater pond sediment microbial communities from the University of Edinburgh, under environmental carbon perturbations - High... | ecosystem: Environmental > Aquatic > Freshwater >... | reverse complement strand
ACTTCGAGGCCGAACTGGTCGAGATGGATGGCGAGGACGATCACGTTCACCTGCTGGTGAACTACCCGCCCAAGGTCGCCGTCTCCGCCCTGGTGAACAGCCTCAAGGGCGTCTCAAGCCGTCTCATGCGGCAGCGCCACCCGGCCTTGGTGCAGCGGTATTGGAAGGGCGTATTGTGGTCCCCGTCCTATTTCGCCGCATCTTGCGGCGGAGCGCCCATCAGCATCATCCGCCAATACATCGAACAGCAGCAAACGCCTCCCTAGAAGAACTCGCAAGCTCCGGCCTGAACGCCGGAGCTTGCGCTCGGACAAAGAGGGTCAAAGGCAAGGCCGGTTTTCGCATTGATCTCGAATTTTGGGCAACGCACCACATCCCAAGGGATCTGTCTCCCCGGTTCAACCGCAGCCCATCAGTGCCACAACGCTCTGAAACTGTGTTTGCGACCGAGACCGCCCCTGGTTCAGTGCCGCAAAATGCGGGCGAGGAACTGTTGGGCCCGCTCGGTAGCGGGAGCGGCAAAGAAGCTCTCCTTGGGGGAATCCTCCAGGATGCAGCCCCGATCCATGAACACCACCCGGTCGGCCACGGTGCGGGCGAAGCCCATTTCGTGGGTCACCACCATCATCGTCATCCCTTCGCGGGCGAGTTCGACGATCACATCCAGCACTTCCCCGATCAGTTCGGGATCAAGCGCCGAGGTCGGTTCATCGAACAGCATACAGACCGGATCCATCGCTAGAGCGCGGGCAATCGCCACCCGTTGCTGCTGGCCGCCGGAAAGCTGGATGGGGAATTTCGTCGCATGAGCGGCCAGTCCGACTCGCTCCAACAGGGCCAGTGCCCGGGTTCGCGCCTCCTCGCGGCTGCGGCCCAGCACCTTGACCGGGGCCAGACACAGATTGTCGAGGACGGTCATATGGGGAAACAACTCGAAATGCTGGAAGACCATGCCGACCCGGGCGCGTAGCCGGGGTAGATTGGTCGCCGGATCCTTGACCCGAACGCCGTTGATGGTGATTTCACCGTGTTGGAAGGTTTCCAGCGCATTGACACATTTGATCAGGGTTGATTTGCCCGACCCTGATGGCCCGCACACCACCACCACCTCCCCTTTGGCGACCTGGGTTGAGCAATGCTCCAGCACCTGGACGGCACCGTACCATTTCGAGACGTCCTTGATTTTGATCATGTCCGTCCCCCGGCGAAGGACTTGACCATCTGCGACAGGCTGAAGCAGATAGCGAAATAAAGCGCGGCGGCGAACAGGTATAATTCGACCGGCCGGTTATAGTTTTTACCAACGATATCGGCGGCTTTCAGCAGATCCTTGGCCCCGATGGCATAGACCAGTGAGGAATCCTGGAACAGGACGATGGTCTGGGTCAGTAACAGCGGAATCATCGCCCGGAACGCCTGGGGCAGCACCACCGTTACCATGGTCTGGAGCCGGCTCATCCCCAGGGCCTCGGCGGCCCAGGTCTGGCCTCGGGGAACGCTGTTGATCCCGGCGCGGATGATTTCCGCAAAAAAAGCGGCCTCAAAGGCGGTGAAGGTGATCAGCGCCGAATTCTCTGCCCCGATCGGCCGGCCGGTCAGCAGCGGGATCACCAGAAAGAACCACAGGATCACCATCACCAGCGGAATCGAGCGCATGACATTGACGTAAACCGTCGCCGTTGCCGCCAGCCACCTCGGCCCCATCTGCCGGGCCAGGGCCAGAGCGGTGCCAAACAGGATGCCGCCGCTCATCGCCACCAGGGTCAATTTCAGCGAGAACAGCAGCCCGGCGAGGATGAAGGGCAGGCCCTCCAGGAGGATCGAGGCATCGAGCGCGGCGAACATCTCAACGATGCTCCCCGAGCAGGCCGGGGATCCGGGTCTGTCGTTCGACCAGGGCGAGCCCCCGGTTGGCCAGAGCGGCACAGAGGATGTAAAGCAGGGTCACCGCCAGGAGGGTCTCCACCCCCTGTTCGGATTCCTCCTGCATCTGGCGGGCAACGAAGGTCAGTTCGGCGACGCCAATGGCGAAGGCGACCGAGGAATTCTTGAACACATTCATGAATTCCGAGGTCAGCGGCGGCAAGATCACCCGCAACGCCACCGGCAGCAAAACGTAACGATAGAGCTGAAATTCGGTCAGACCCAGTGCCAAAGCGGCCCGGCGCTGGCCGGCCGGCCGGCTTTCGATCCCGGCGCGGACTTGCTCGGCAATGCGGGCCGAGGTGAACAGTCCCAGGCACAGCGAGGCCGTGATGAATTCCTTCGCCGGCATATCCTGCTTGACCCACATCGCCCAGCTTGGCGGCAGCAGTTCCGGGAAGACGAAGAACCACAGAAACATCTGCACCAGCAGCGGGACGTTGCGGAAGATCTCGACATAAGCGGTGGCGAGGCGGGCGATCGTGCGGTTGGGGACAGTGCGTAACGTCCCCAACAGCCCGCCCAGCCCCAAAGCGAGCGTCCAGGCGGTAAGCGAGATGGCCACCGTCCAGCCCAAGGCCCAGAGTAGCCAGGCGAGATAGGTTTCGTCGCCCGAGGGCACCTGTTCCAGATAGATGCCCCAGTTCCAATGGTAGCTCATGCCGGCATGATCCCGGACCCGCCCTATTTCTGGTTATAGGATTCGGCCGGGGCATCGCTCGGCGTCTTGATCAGCACTTTGAGGAGATCGTTCATCGGGAAATTCAGGGCGATTCCCCGGGGCGGGATCGGGCTCAGGAACCATTTTTCATAGAGCCGTTCGACCTCGCCACTCCGCATCAGATCGGTGATGGTTTTATCGACCAGGGCTTTGAAGGCGGGATCATCGCGCCGGAGCATGATCGCAATGGGTTCGACGTTCAGCACTTCGCCGACGATGGCGTAATCGTCGGGATTTTTCGCGGCAGCGATCAGGCCGGCGATCAGATTGTCGTCCATCACGAAGGCCACCGCCCGGTCGGTTTCGAGCAGCAGGAAGGAATCGGCGTGGTCTTTGCCATAGACCACCTTGAACTCGACTCCCTGGGCTTGTTTGTGGGCGCGGAGAAGCTGAACGCTGGTGGTGCCGACGGTGGTGGCCACCGGCTTCCCGGTCAATTGGGCAATGCTGGTGATGCCCGAGGCTTTCTTGACGGCAATCCGCACATTGGTGACGAAGGTCGTTGGGGCGAAGGCGACCTGACGCGCCCGGGCTTCGTTATTGGTGGTGGAGCCGCATTCCAGATCGATCGTGCCATTACTGACCAGAGGAATCCGGTTCTGCGAGGTGACCGGCTGATGCTCGACTTTGAGAGTGGGCAGGTTGAGCCGGGTTTTGACGGCATCGACGATCCGGTTACACAGATCGATCTGATAGCCGATCGGGGTCTGGCTGGAATCGAGATAGGACAGGGGATAAGAGGATTCGCGAATCCCCAGGGTGATGGTTCCGGTTTCCTTGACCTTCCGCAAGGTTCCCGACAGATCTTCGGCGAACGCTGGCGAGACGGCGACGGCCATCATCATGGCGGCGGCGCATAATGTCCTGGTAAGCATCGACCCGACCTCCCCGCAGAATGTGTGTCCCTGCCGGGCTGCCGCCCGGACCCGCTCGGGGAGACCCCGAACCCCCCTTTCTTTTAAAAAAGAGGGGGTCTGGGGCTCGCCCCAGGCGGGTTTGGGCGGCAGCCCAACAAACAGGCCTCAACCTCGGGCAAAGCTTCGGGGGTCCCGACATGGTACCACCCGCCCTGATGGACAATCGCCTGGAGCCGTCCTGCCGCCAAAGCCCGATCATAAAGCCGATTGAGCGAAAAGGCTCCGGCGGGAGCCCCAACAAACAAACGCGGATGCAGAATCTGCACCCCGGTGAACAGATAAGGCGCCCGCGCCGCCGTCCCCCGCCGTGTCGGCGTGCCATCGGCGGCCAGAAAGAAATCGCCCGGCCCGTCATGGCCGACCGCCTGCTCGGTCGGATGCAGCAACAGCAGCGCATCCATCCGTCGGTCATCCCAAGCCGCGCGCAGCCGTTCCAGCGCCGGCTCCGGCCCCTCACTCCACAAAATATCGGCATTAATCGCAAAAAAAGCGTCGGAGCCCAGCCAGGGCAAAGCCTGGACAATGCCGCCCCCGGTCTCCAGCAGTTCCGCCTCGGGCGAGAGAATGATCCCGGGCCGGCCGGCGAGGTGGTCACGGATCTGTTCGCCCAGCCAGTGACAATTGACCACGATCTCCGCCACCCCGGCCGCCGCCAGAGCATCCAGCGCCCGATCCAGCAAGCTCCGCCCCGCCACTTCGACCAGCGGCTTCGGCCGGGTCAAGGTGATCGGCCGCATCCGCAATCCCAAGCCAGCGGCCAGGACCATCGCCCGCATCGGTGGAAGCGTCATGGCGTCGGCACCCCGCGACGGTCCGGCGGAATCTCCCGTTCGAACCAATCCGCCAGCGAGACCAGGGCCGGATGGGCCAAGGCGCGTTCCAACAACCGCCAAACCCGGGGAATATGCCCCAGATAGCCCGGTTTACCGTCACGATGGGCCAGACGGGTAAAGATGCCGATCACTTTGGCATGGCGCTGCGCCGCCATCACCGCCCAGGAGCTTTCAAAACAAACCCGATCGAGACCGACCCGGGCCAGCCAGCGCTGTTTCATCCGCTCGATCAGCAAAGGATCGATATCCCGCCGGGCATCCTCCAGCAGCGAAACCAGATCGTAGGTTGCCGGCCCGGCCAAAGCATCCTGAAAATCCAGCAGACCGCAGGCCGCAAGGCCGGGGCGATCCAGGCGCATCAGATTATCAACGTGGAAATCGCGCAACACCAGGGTCGAGGGGGCGAGCCGGGCCAACGGAAACAGCTTGCGCCACAAGGCGGCATACTGGGCCTGCGCGTCCGCCGACACAGGCTGTCCGGTCAGAGCCGGAACGTACCATTCCGTCAACAGACCAACCTCGGTCAGCAATTTCTCATCGTCATAGACCGGCAAATCGACCGGAATCGCCTGGGGATTGGTGGCAATTTCGGCCAGAACATCCGTGGCCAGGGCATAAAGCGCCCCCTCATCCGCCCCGGCCGCCAACTGGCGCGTATAGGTCAAATCGCCCAGATCTTCGAGCAGCAGGAAGCCATGCTCAACGTCGCTCGCCAACAGGCGCGGCGCCGACAGACCCAACCCGACCAGATGGCGGGCCATGGCCACGAACGGCCGGACGTCCTCCTGGGGCGGCGGCGCATCCATCAGCACGGCACGCTGCTCGCCCCGGGAGAGACGATGGTAATGGCGGAAGCTAGCATCGCTGGCCAAGGGACGGATCGTCGCCTCGCCCCAGCCCTGGGCGGCGAGGAATGACGTGATCAGGGAGGCACGGGGAGAAGTCACAGAATCAAGTCTCCGAGTCGGGAGGCCCAGACAGGCGACGGGGTCAGCAGCGCCCGGCGGGTTCCGGGCGGATCGGCTTCCTCCAGCCGGAGATCGAGCCGCCGCGTCGGCAGCAACGTCCCCAGCCGCTCGGGCCATTCGATTAAACTGATCCCATCCGCGAAAGCATCGTCGATATCTAGTTCGATCGCATCATCGGGATGGGTGAGGCGGTAAAGATCGAAATGCCAGACCGGCCCGACCTTCGCTTCATAGATCTGGACCAGAGTGAAGGTTGGGCTGGGGACCTCTTCATCGGGATCGGTCAAAGCCCGGATGAACGCCCGCGCCAGGGTGGTCTTGCCAGCGCCGAGGCCGCCGTACAGGGCGATCACATCCCCCGGCCGGCTCCGCGCCGCCAGAGCCTGTCCCAGGCGGCGGGTCACAGTTTCATCAGGAAGGGAGAGGATCAGGGGGGAAAGCATCCGGCGCTCCGATCGCTGCGCGCCTTATCCGGCCGCACACGGCACGGCCGGACCCACGAAGCAGGGTCAGTCGAGGAAACGGGCGACGGTTTGGAGGAAATTAGCGACCGAGATCGGCTTGGCAATATAGCCCTCGCATCCGCCTTCCCGAATCTTCTCCTCGTCGCCTTTCATGGCAAAGGCGGTGACGGCAATCACCGGAATCGCCCGCAAGTCGGCATCTTCTTTCAGAATCCGAGTAATCTCCAGCCCGGAAATCTCGGGAAGCTGGATATCCATCAGGATCAGGTCAGGACGATGAGCCCGGGCAATATCGACCGCTTCTCGCCCATCTTTTGTTTGGAGGGTGCGATAGCCATTGGCCTGGAGCAGATCGTTGAACAGCTTCATATTGAGGTCGTTATCTTCAACGATCAGAACCGTTTTCACCATACCACTTGCCCTGACGTCTCGTTTCGTCCCCGCATGCCGCCGGGAGCCTGCGGGAACGGCTCTTCCTGCCGTGCGGGTCATCATCGCGGTTTCGGTCAAGCGAGTCAAACGGCGGGCGATTCGCCAACCAAAAATTGATAATTTTTCATCAAATTAAGGAATTCGGATAAGAGCAAACGAATTTACCCCCTAAAGATACTCATTTTTTCCAGCAAAAAAGAGGTTTTCGGGCTCCCGCCCCGGAAACGCCCCAGCGCGGCTTGACCGAGCGACAGCCCCCCATCCCCGCACGGCACGGCCCGGGCCAGCAGCGGCGTCACTCCCTGACGGCGCAACGCTGCCGCCAGCCCATCAACCAGCACCAGGTTGGCCAGACATCCGCCCCCCAGCGCCACCTCCGTCGCCCCGCACTGCTGCGCTTCTGCCCCGATCCAGGCCGCCAGTCCGGCAATCAGAGTTCCGTGAAACAAAGCCGCCCCCTCGCGACGGCCGCAGCCCGGTTCAGCCAGAGCCGCCAGCAGAGGGGTAAAATCAAGCTGCCCTTCCGCTAGGCGGAAGCCACCGTCCAGAACCTGCGGTGTCTCGACCAGGGCTTCCAGTTCCATCGCCGCCTGGGCCTCGTGATCCTGCACCGGCCGCAGGCCAAGCAGGCCCGCCGCCGCATCGAACAACCGGCCCAGACTGGTAGTGGTCGGCGCCCGTTCGATCCGCGCCGCCAGGGCCGCCGCCAGCGGCTGATCGGGAAAGCGCGCCGCCGCCTCGTTGGCCCGGCCCAACCGAGCCAGCGCCGCCACCGCCATGCGCCAGGGTTCACGCGCGGCGCGATCGCCCCCCGGCAGCGCCAGCGAAGCCAGATGGCCGCACCGCTGCCACGTCCCGTCCGGCTCCAGCCGGATCAGTTCGCCGCCCCAGGCCCGGCCATCGCTGCCCAGGCCAATCCCATCCAGCGCCGCCCCCAGCAGGCGCCCGTGACAATGATGTTCCGCCCCGATCGCGGCGAGATGGGCGGCGTGATGCTGGACCCGCAGCAACGGGCGGCCCAGCGCAGCGGCGATGTCCTCAGCAATCCGGGTCGAACGGTAATCGGGGTGCAGATCGCACACCACGATCTCGGGGACCAGTCCGAGCAGCCCAGTCAGGCCGGTGATCACCTCGCGCAAAAAAGCATCGGCGGCCGGGCTGTCGAGATCGCCGACATGCTGGGAGACAAACGCCTCGCGCCCCCGAGTGACCGTCACCGTCGCCTTCAGATGGGCGCCAACCGCCAGCACACAGGGGCCATCCGCGCCGAGATCCAGGGCTTCCGGCACCTGTCCTCGGCCCCGCCGCAGCAGAGCCGGCGCGCCATCGGCCACCATCAACACGGAATCATCCAATCGGGTCAGAATCGCCCGGTCGTGACTGACAATCCGGTCCGCGATCGCTCCAAGTCGGCGCTGCGCTTCCTGATTGTCGATCACCAGCGGTTCGCCGCTCGGATTGGCGCTGGTGGCGACCAAAGCGACCGGCTGGGGCGTGCTGCGCCAGTCCATCCCGGTCGGCTGTCCGGCGAAAGCGTGAAACAGCAGCTCATGCAGGGCCGAAGGGGGCAGCATCAGCCCGACCTGCCCCAGACCGGGGGCAATCCCTTCCGCCAGTCGCCCCGGCCGGGCCGGCATCAGCACAATCGGCCGCGCCGGCCCGCTGATCGCCGCGCGATGGGCCGGGTCCGGTTTGGCAAAGCCATCGAGCGAGGCGGCATTGGCGACCATCACCGCAAAGGGCTTGGCGTCGCGGCCTTTGCGGGCGCGCAGGGTGGCCACCGCCGCCGGGTTGGTCGCATCGCACAACAGATGAAAGCCGCCAACCCCTTTCAGAGCGACGATCTGTCCCGCCTGGATCGCCGCGACCAGATCCGCCAGCGGGGTATCGAGTCGAGGACCGCAGACCGGACAGGCGATCGTTTCCGCATGAAAGCGCCGGTCGCGCGGGTCGTGATAGGCCGCCGCACAGGCTGGGCAGAGTGGAAAAGCGGCCAAGGCCGTGGTGGCACGGTCATAGGGCAAGGCATGCACGATCGAGGCCCGTGGCCCGCAATGGGTGCAACTGAGGAACGGATAAAGGTAAAACCGGCTGGCCGGGTCGAACAATTCGGCCAAGCAGGCCGGGCAGGGCGCAACATCCGCCGGTAAGGCTGCCGCCGCCCCGCCCATGCCGGCGCTGGCGGTGATGACAAAGCCGGTTTCACCGCGCGGCGGGACGGCGGCCTGTTCGCAGCCGAGGATCCGGGCCAGCGGCGGCGCCTCGGCAGTCAGAGCGGCGGCAAACGCCGGGATCGCGGCCGGAGGGCCTTCAACCTCGATCGTCACCGTCTCGCCGTCATTGCGGACAAAGCCGGCCAGCCCGTAGCGTTCGGCCAGACCGAACACAAACGGACGCATCCCGACTCCCTGCACCACGCCGCGCAGCCGGAAAGCCGTCCGCGCGACCGGTTCCGTCACCGGGGGGCGATCGCCTGGGCGGTGGCGGCGGCCAGAGAGGCTTCGGCCCGGACCCAATCGGCCAGGGGCGCCAAGCCCGTGCCATCCCGCGCGGAGACCACCAACACCCGGAGCCGGGGATTGACCCGCCGGGCATTGGCCACGCAACCGGCCAGATCAAACTCCAGATGCGGCAACAGATCACTCTTGGTTACCAGCAGCAGATCGGCAAAAGCGAAGATATCGGGATATTTCAGCGGCTTGTCTTCGCCCTCGGTCACCGAGAGCAGCACCACCCGCCGGGTTTCGCCCAGATCGAATCCCGCCGGACAGACCAGATTGCCGACATTCTCGATCATCAGCGCCCCGCCCGGCTCCAGCGTCAGCTCGTCAAGGGCGTGGCCAACGGCATGGGCATCGAGATGGCAGCCCTTACCGGTATTGATCTGCACCGCCGGAACCCCGGTGGCGCGAATCCGTTCGGCGTCATGGGCGGTCTGCTGGTCGCCTTCGATCACCGCCAGCGGCAGCCGCCCGCCCAGTTCCTCAATCAGCCGGACCAGCAAGGTGGTTTTGCCGGCCCCGGGACTCGACATCAGATTGAGCGAAAACTGTCCGGCGCTGGCCAGCCGGGCGCGGTTGGCCGCTGCATGCGCATTATTGCGGGACAGGATATCCCGCTCGATGCGAACGATCCGCTCCGGGGCGAGGCCGGGCAGATGAACCGCCCCTAGGGCGCCTTCGATTTCAGGCGGGTGAGGATGGTCGTGATCATGGTCATGGGAATGACCGTGATCCTGTAGGGGGGGGTGATCATGGCTGCCGTGAGCGTGGCCATGGGAATGAGGGCTACCCGTCGTTTCGCCGCACCCGCACACGGTACACATCAGCCGATCTCCACTTCCTTGAGACGCAATTCATCGCCGGCACACATCTGGACATGCGAGCCGCCACAGTCCGGACAGGCGCCGAACCGCTCCGTCAGCGGGACCATTTTGCCACAACCGAGGCACCAGCCAGAGCCCGGGATCAGACGGATTTCCAGCCGCGCCCCCTCGGCAACCGTGCCCCGACTGACGGCATCGAAGCAGAACCGGATCGCCTCGGGATCAACCGCGCTGAGGGTGCCGATTTCCACCACCACGGTGCGGGCCTGGTGGAAACCGGTCTCGGAGGCCGCCTCCTCGACCAGGGCCACCAGACTTTCCGTCAGGGCCATTTCATGCATCGCGCGGCATCCTGGTGCGAACCTCGGTCACGCTGATCTTACGGACAACACAGGGATCATATAAAGCGGCGAGGCGATCGACCGCCACCGCCAGATCCTTGCCACGCGGGGGACGCAATCTGGCCAGCGCCGCCGCAAACGGACCCTCGGGGGCAAAAGCCCATTCCGTCGGGGCCAGGATATGGCAGCGGGCCAATCGTCCCGCTGAATCAAGGCCGATCAAGTGATGCAGTCGTCCGCGCGGGCTTTCCAGCGCAGCAAAGCCCAGGCCCGGGGCGAGGATTCCGGCCCGCAGCCACCCCGCTTCCACCGCATCTTTCGACGAGTCCAGCAGGCCCGCGGCAGCAGTGATTTCCGAGAAACGGGCCGTCAGTCGGGCGACGGCATCGAGCGGAGCAAGCAGGGGCGCCGCCCTGGCCACGGCACGGGCCAACGGTCCCGTCTGCGGCCGCCGGCCGGGCAGGCTGGGACGGGCGGCAAAGGTTTCGCCCACCTGGGCCAGAGCCGCCACCACCGCCGCATCATCGGCAGCTCCCAGCGGATCGAACGGCAGCGGTTCAGCAACGGCGAGGCCGGCGACATCGGCCAAGGCCCGCCCAGCCCATGAATCCGGCGGAGGCGGGACGGCGCCGAGACCGAGCCGGTCAAGGGCCGCCGCCACCATCCCCGGAGCGGCGGTACCGCCGGCGGCAAGAGCGGTGGTGGTGGCGAGCAGAGCGCGGGCCGCGTTTTTGGCCTCGGTGTCGGGCGGAACCCGGGTGGCAAAATCGATCAGGCTGGAGCGCAGCAATTCGCCTAATCGCTCCGCCGCGAGCCGAGCCAGCGGAACGGGGGCGGCGAGGCGATCTCCGGCAGCGGCCAGCGCAGCGGCAGCGGCGGTGCGTTGCGACAGGCCGCACAGGCTGTGCAACCGGCCGATTGCCGCCGGCACGGCCTCCAGCGGCAGGCGGCAGAGCAGAGGAGTCAAGCCATGGTAGCGTTCGCAATTCACCGTGATGGTGCGGATCTTGCCCGCCGCCCGGGTGATGTCGATTCGCACCTGCCCCTGGACCGACAGAGGGCTCATACCGGACCCGCCGCCGGGGTGAACAAAGCAGCGATGGCGCTCATCGCGGTGAGGCGGGCGGTCACGGGATCGGGAAACGCCTCCATCGGTGAGAACAGCGAGGCACTATCGACCCGGCCGAACCTGTCTAACTGGCCGATGGTCAGGCCAATCCCCCCCGCCGGCAGCGTCAGCGACCAGCCGCCGCCCGGCTGACCCGGTGGCAACGGCGGCCCCTCCTCCAGGGCGGCAACGGCAACATTCATGAACCAGGGCGTGACCATCACCCCCACCGCCCATCCCTGATGAGGACGGAAGCCGATCGCTTCGACCTCCAGGCGGGGGTTGACAATCGGGACATCTGCCAGACGCGGCGCGACCGCCCGATAGCCGGCGGCGAGGCGGAGGCCAAGGGCCTGAGCGGTGCGAGAGTCGGCGCCCGCCGCGTTCATGCAAAATAGGCCGCAGCGATCTGACGCAATCGGACGGCAGAATCGCGGCGATCCTCGGCGGCCGCCTGGAGCGTGGCCGGGACCGCGCCAATCTCAATGCTGTCGAGTTGGAGTCCTCCGGCCGGATTGAAATAGCGCACCGACCACACCCCTCGGATTGCGGTGGCGACGATCCGGCATCCGCCGCCTTCGCCGCGCACCTCCAGTTCGGCCGGTCCCGACCCGAGCTGACGCCACAGCCAGCGTTCGGCCGGGTCCGGCAGCACCGGTGGGGCCACGGTCACCGCATAATTGGGCTGGCCCGGCCGCCAGCGGGCCGCTGCACCCGCGATTTCCGTCAGCAGGGCCTGCGCAGCTTCGGCCCCTTCGGGGGCCGCCTCCAGGGGGATCTCGGCCGGCAGTCGGGCGACAAGGGCAAGGAGATCGGTGGGGATCGGACCGGCTTCCAACGTCTCGGCGACGATCGCGCCGGAAGGATCATCGCGGCGAACCCGCCATAATCCGGTCAGGATCGTTTCGGTGATGAGGACAGGCGGCCCCCCCTCTGTCCCGAGGAGGCGGCCAGTGACGTCCCCTTGTCCGGTGATATCGTCCAGCAACGCCCGTTCGGTCGGGGTGAGCGCGGTCAGATCGAACCGTTCCGGGCTCTCTTCCTCCAGCGCCTGGGCTAGATTCGGCACTAAAGCGGCGATTCGCGGGCAGTCCGCCGCCAGTTGGGCACCCTCGGCGCTGGCCAGTCGGACGGGGGGGCGATGGTCAAAGCTCATCGGCGCGACTCCTGCGGAGGCCGGGACGGACCCGGAGGGTCAGGGGCGGGACTCCGGAAAGCATACCCCTGAAGTGTTCAGTCTGCCGGATTTTTCGGACGCAGAAAATCGGGCAGGACTGGTTCGCGCTCGATCAGATCGGCGAACAGATGGTCGAAGGGCTGGCCGTCGAGAGCGGCGGCGAGGCCACTCAGGGCGTCATTGATCTGCTGGGCTTCGGTCGGGTCGAGACTCCGCACGGCGGTATCGAGATGAACCAGCAGGAAGGTTCCGACCGGAACCGGTCCCACCACCAGCAGCGACACCGGCACGACGCGGCCGCATCTCTCGCACAAAGCGGTGACGTCATCGCCGCCCACCACTTGCATCGGCACGCCGAGACACATCGCGGTCAGGCTCCGGCGGCGCGGCGTTCGAAGCCGGCGGCATCGAGATCATGACCCAGCAGGGCCGGGCTATCGGCCGGGTCGCGCCGGGTCAGCGGGATGCCCCAGTCGGTCAGAATCGCCGCCGCGGCGGCGAGGGCCGGTTCAATCGCGGCCCGCACCGGCTCGGTCAGCGGCCCCCCCCAATTTTCGAGGTCGAGTGGCTGACAGCCGATCAGAGTCAGCCGCCGGGGGGCGCGGCCGAGCAGATCGGCAGCGCTCAACACTTCCTGAAAGCCGGTCTGGTGCAGGCTCATTTTCTTGGCCCCGGTGAATTTGGGCACCTCATCATCCTGGATGATCCGCAGGGTGCCGGGAACCAGACCGTAATCGATCGCGTCGAACAGCAGCAATTGTTCAACCTCGGTGACATGATGGACCAGATAGAGGCCCTGGGTTCCCCCGTCCAGCACCTCGACCCCGGCGGGAACGCGGTAGGCCCGGTGGAAGGCTTCGAGCGCCCGCACCCCGAACGCCTCGTCGCCCCAAAGCAGGTTGCCAATCCCCAGAACCAGGGTTGGGACGACGGGCGCCGCATCGGCGGCGGAATCAGTGGCGGAAATCATCACGGAACACACGCTCGCCGGAAACGATCGAAGAAATCATGCTCTGCCGTGACAGGATGTCTTCCCGCACCGCCGCATAGATATGGATCACCACAAACACCACGATCGACCACATCCCGAGATGGTGCCAAGTATGCAGATCCTGGGAATTCGGGAAGAAGAAAAACAGCCAGCCGGCCAGCACCGCCTGCCACGAATCCGACCCGGCACCCTGGGAATAGAGGGCGAGACCGGACCAGATCATGAAAATCAGCACCAGCAGGAAGCTGGACATCGCCGCATTGGCCATCGGGTTGTGACCGATGTATTTCTTCGGGGTGTTGACCATGAACAGGTACCATTTCAGTTCATAGAGCAGCCCCCACTGCCACAGCCGGTCAAACACCGGGGGGAAAAAGATCTGGCGGGCATAGCGATTGCCGACCAAAGCCCAATAGAAGCGGAAACAGAGCGCCGCCGCCACGATATAGCCGGCAGAGAAATGGGCGTAACGGATATAGCCCATCAGAAAATAATCGCTGGCATCGCCCGGCACGGAAGGCGGCGGCGAGCCGATCAGATAGCCGGTCACGCATAACACCACGATCGCCAGGGCACTGATCCAGTGCCACAGCCGCACCGCAGTTTCATAGACATAGACGGTCTGCCGGCTGGCGGCGAATTCACCCTCGGCGTCGAGCGGGCCTTGCAGCTTGGAGAACTCTGTGGGGTTCATGGGCGTTCCCTTTCCGTCGGTAGGGCGGTGGCGGCGCGCTAGTCAGCGCACCGACACCTTGGCCATCTCCTGTCCGTCCGGGCTGATGACGTGAGTCGAACAGGCCAGACACGGGTCGAAGGAATGCAGGGTGCGGATAATCTCCAGCGGCTGAGCCGGATCGGCCACCGGCGTATCAAGCAGAGACGCTTCGAACGCGCCGATATTGCCCTGCGGGTCGCGCGGACTGCCGTTCCAGGTGGTGGGCACCACCGCTTGGTAATTGTCGATCTTGCCGTCTTTGATGGTGATCCAATGTCCCAGCGCCCCGCGCGGCGCCTCGGTGAAGCCGACCCCGCGCGCTTCCTTCGGCCAAGTCTCCGGCGCCCATTTGTCGGTGTTGGCGGTGGCGAACTGACCGGCCTTGAGGGTGGTGATCAGCTTGTCCTGGAAGGAACGCATCTTGACCGCCGCCCACTGGCATTCGAGCGCCCGGGCGGCAGTGCGGCCGAGAGTCGAGAACAAAGCGGTGAGCGGCAGACCGAGATCGGTCAGCAGCTTGTCGGCCGGCTCCTTGAATTCGGCCTTACCCTGGGCATAGCCGATCACATAACGGGCGAGCGGCCCGACCTCGACCGCATGGCCTTTCCAGCGCGGGGCCTTGATCCAGGAATATTTGCCGGTCTCATCAATGGCCGCAATGTTGGTCTTGCTGCCCTTGGTGTTGGGGCCGAGCTGGAAGTTCGGCACGGTGACCCCATCGAACGGATGCAGGCCCTTGCTTTCATCGGGATATTTGTACCAGGAGTGGGTGACGAATTCCTGGACCTGATCGGGCGCGGTCAAATCGATCGGATAAATTTCGTCGAGCTTGCCGTTGAGGATCACCCCGCGCGGCATCAGCAGACTGGCCTCGGAATAATCGTTGGCATGTTCGGGAATGTCGCCATAGGACATCACCGAGGTTGACGACAGCCCGCCCCCGTACAGCCAGTCCTTATAGAAGCGGGCGATGGCGGTGATATCGGGCAGATAGACCTGTTCGACGAATTCGACCGTGCGGTCAATGATCGAAGAGACCAGATTGAGCCGCTCGATATTGATCGCCCCGACCGCGCCGATGCCGTCCAGATTGATCGCGCAGGGCACCCCGCCGACCAGCCAGTTGGGATGAGGATTCTTGCCGCCGTAGATGGTGTGGATCTTGACGATTTCCTTCTGGAAGTCGAGCGCCTCCAGATAATGGGCCACCGCCATCAAATTCGCTTCGGGCGGCAGTTTGTAGGCGGGATGGCCCCAATAGCCGTTCTTGAATGGGCCAAGCTGGCCGGATTCGACGAATTTGGCCAGTCGGCCCTGCAGATCCTTGAAATAGCCCGGCGAGGACAGCGGCCAAGCAGAAATCGACTGGGCCAGAGTCGAGGTTGCCTTGGGATCGGCCTTCAGCGCCGAAACGACATCGACCCAATCCAGCGCATGCAGATGATAGAAATGAACCAGATGGTCATGCACCTGGAGCGCCAACTGCATCACATTGCGAATGGTGTTGGCATTCTCGGGGATCTGGATTCCCAGCGCATTCTCGACCGCGCGCACCGAGGTCAAAGCGTGGGTCCCGGTGCAGACGCCGCAGATCCGCTCGGTGAAGGCCCAGGCGTCGCGCGGGTCGCGACCTTTGAGAATCACCTCGATGCCGCGCCACATCGTCCCGGTGGAGACGGCGTTGCGAATGACGTTGCGGTCATCGACATTGACCTCGACGCGGAGATGGCCCTCGATGCGGGTGACCGGATCGACCACCACCCGGGTGCCGGAGGAATCGAGGGTAAAGCCGTTGGGAGTCTGGACGGCCATGGCGCGATGCTCTCCTTACGATTCGCCGAAGGTGGGCGGAGTGGGATCCTTGGTCGGGTTGGGTTCGCCCCGGGTCAGACGCTGGACGGCGGTGATGCCGGCATGGGCGGCGATGCCGACGGCGACCGCCCCGACGGCGGCCAGCCCGATCTGATCGGCATTGGCCTCGACCCCGAAGGCCCTGATCCCGGTCAGGCGGTCATAGAATGACCCCTTGTCCCAGAATCCGTCTTCGGAACAGCCGATGCAGCCATGGCCCGACTGGATCGGGAAGGAGACCCCGTCATTCCAGCGGGTGGTGGAACAGGCGTTGTAGGTGGTCGGCCCCTTGCAGCCCATCTTGTAGAGGCAATAGCCTTTGCGGGCGGCGTCATCGTCCCAGCTCTCGACGAACTGGCCGGCGTCGAAATGAGGCCGGCGATAGCATTTGTCGTGGATGCGCTGGGAATAGAACATCTGCGGCCGCCCCTGGCGGTCCAGTTCGGGCAGACGGTCAAACATGGTGATGAAGGTGATCACCCCGGTCATCACTTCGGCGATCGGGGGACAGCCGGGCACCTTGATGATCGGCTTGTTGCGGATCACCTGATCGATCGGCACCGCATGGGTCGGATTGGGCCGGGCCGCCTGGACGCAGCCCCACGAGGCGCAGGTGCCCCAGGCGATCACCGCCATCGCATCCTGGGCCATTTCCGTCATCCGCTCGACGAAGGGCCGGCCGCCATCGATGCAATACATCCCATTCTCATTGAGCGGGGGATTGCCTTCGACGGCGAGGATATAGCGGCCTTTATATTTCTGCCGGGTCTCCTGCAGGATCGCTTCGGCCTGATGACCGGCGGCGGCCATGATTGTGTCGTTATAATCGAGCGAAATCATCGACAGCAGCACATCCTTGGCCAGCGGATGGGCTGACCGGATGAAGCTTTCGGTGCAACAGGTGCATTCGAGCCCGTGCATCCAGATGATCGGCACCCGGGGGCGGGTTTCCAGGGCTTCGGCCACCGAGGCGGCCCCCAGCGGGCCGAGGCCCAGACTGGCTGCGGTCAGACTGCAAAAGCGCACGAAACTGCGCCGACTGATCCCCTTGCGGCGGACCACATCGTAGAACGTCTCGATCTGTGGGGTCATCGGCCGTTTCCCTCCCCGGGGCGGATTCAAGGCGGAGGCACCATGACGCTCAGGCGGCATGGCCCGGCCGGGATATAGCAAGATCCGGGCCACTTACCCCGTCCGGCCCGAAAGGGCGGTTTTCCAGCCGGCCCGCCGCCTTGACAGGAGCAAAAGCGGGCGCGGCATGCAAAGTTGTTTGCCACCTTTGGCAAGCCTCTTGCCGTATTCAGGACGGTGACGTTTTTTACCGCGCGGCCAGAAGATCTTAACCTCTGTTTCTTATCCTCCTCGCGCGCGGTCGTCCCGATCCGGATGCGGGGCCGGTTGGCCGTGCCGGGAAACGGAACAGAACATGACATCTCACGGTGCCGCCGGGGCAGACCCACGGCAGATCCATCAGAGCCTGACCGAGGCGCTGGCCCTGCACAAAGCCGGCCGCTTGGCCGAGGCTGGACGGATCTATCGCGCGGTACTCGCCCTGGTCCCGGCTCATTTCGACGCGATGCATCTGCTCGGCACCGCTCTGGCCCAGGCCGGGCAGCGGGCTGAAGCCGAATCCTATCTGCGGGCGGCGGTGGCGATTGCTCCGGCCCATGCCGCCGCGCGCAACAATCTGGGGAATCTGCTGAAGGATCTGGGCAAGCTGGAGGAGGCCCTGGGGCATTACGACCGGGCCATCGCTTTGTTGCCGGAGGATTCGTCCGCGCATTCCAACCGGGGCAATGTGCTGCGCGAGATGGGACGGCGCGAGGAGGCGCTGGCCGCTTATGCCCAGGCGATTGCCTTGCGGCCGGACTCTGCCGATGCCCATTACAATCATGGGGTTGTGCTGACCGAGTTGAACCGTCCGGAAGAAGCCTTGGCCAGCTATGACCGGGCGATCGCCCTCAGCCCCGGCAAGAGCGAGGCCCATTACAATCGGGGGACGGTACTGCGGACGCTGGGGCGGCTGGAAGAGGCGCTGGAGAGTTATGACCGCGCTTTGGCCCTCAAGCCAAACGGCGAAAAAATCCTGTCCAACCGAGGGAATATCCTGGCCGAACTCGACCAGTTGGAGGCCGCCCTCGACAGTTTCAATCGCTCGATTGCGGCCAAGCCGGATTATCCGCCGCCTTATTCCAACCGCGCCAATATTCTCAAGGAGTTCCGCCGCTTCGACGAGGCGCTGGCCAGTTTTGACCGCGCCATTGCCCTTGATCCGGATTTTGTGGAAGCCCATTGGAACCGCTCCTTGTGCCTGTTGCAGAAGGGGGATTTCGCGGAAGGCTGGGCCGAGTATGAATGGCGCCGGCGCAAAGCGGGATGGGCGTCCGCACGCCACGACATCACCAAACCCTGCTGGCTGGGACAGAGTGACCCGTCCGGGAAGACGATCCTGGTTCACGTTGAACAGGGATTCGGCGACACCCTCCAGTTCTGCCGCTATCTGCCGCTGCTGGCGGCGCGGGGCGCCCGGGTGGTCTTCGAAGCGGAACGCTCATTACAGGGGCTGTTGCGCGGGCTGCCTGGCATTGCCCACCACGTGGTGAAGGGCTCGCCTCTGCCGCCGTTTGATTATTATTGCCCGCTGATGAGTCTGCCGCTGGCGTTTGGCACCGAACTCGGGACGATCCCGGCGGCGCCGCGTTACCTTGCGGCCGATCCGGCCCGGATGGCGGCGTGGCGGTCCTGGTTGGGCGAGAGCAAACGGCGCCGGATCGGGATTGCCTGGAGCGGCAGTCCGCTCCATCGCAATGACCGCCACCGCAGCATTCCCCTCGCCACTTTTGCCCGTTTATGGGCGGTTGACGCGGATTTTGTGGTGTTGCAACGGGATTTCCGTCCCGGCGAACGCGAGGCTCTGGCCGGGATGCCGGGGGTGCGGGTGCCTGAGGCCTTGACCGATTTTTCCGACACGGCGGCGCTGTGCGAACTGGTCGATCTGGTGATCAGTGTCGATACCAGCGTAGCTCATCTTGCCGGGGCGCTTGGCCGTCCGGTCTGGCTGCTGTTGCCGGGGATCAATCCGGACTGGCGCTGGCTGCTCGACCGGACGGATTCGCCCTGGTATCCGACCATGCGGCTGTTCCGCCGGGATCTGGATGAGGGGTGGCCGTCCCTGCTCGACCGGGTTGCCACCGCTCTCGCGACGGGGAATGAGCCGAACTGACCCGGGCTGCCGCCCGGACCCGCTCGGGGAGCAAGCTCCCCGAACCCCTCTTTATTTTAGGAATAAAAGGGGGTCCGGGGCATCGCCCCGGGCGGGTTTGGGCG
>Ga0209373_10002361_pt1 | contig 19111 bp, 11 predicted proteins | sample Higcelweek5metaG_FD_187173 | JGI IMG/M metagenome (GOLD analysis project Ga0209373, IMG submission 187173) | Freshwater pond sediment microbial communities from the University of Edinburgh, under environmental carbon perturbations - High... | ecosystem: Environmental > Aquatic > Freshwater >... | reverse complement strand
ATCAATGTCTGTATTTATGATAAGAGTTCCATCGGCAGGCAGCAATTCTGCAAAACGACGAAAAGAGTTACGTATATCATGAATATCCTTAAAAAAATCTAAGTGGTCTTCTTCTATATTTAAAATAATACTAATTTTAGGGAAAAAACTTAGAAAGCTATTCGTATATTCACATGCCTCTGTTACAAAGAGCTCTGAACCACCAATACGAATATTTCCGTTTAGTGTTTTTAGCACACCACCAATTGATAATGTAGGATCAGTATCCGCTCCAAGAAGAATCTGAGATATCATGGAAGTAGTGGTGGTCTTGCCGTGCGTACCAGAAACAGCAATCGGAATTTTATAGTTTTTCATAATCTGACCTAGTAATTCAGCTCTGGAAATGTGCGGAATATTGCGCCTTACTACTTCAGCAAACTCGAGATTATCACTTTTTATAGCAGCTGTATATACTACCAAATCTAAGTTATCGGAAATGTTTGAGGCTCTCTGTCCATAATATAGTTTAATTCCCTTATTCTCAAGCGCCTCCGTTAATTTTGAAACATTGGAATCAGAACCGGATATACAAAAACCTTCTTTTAGAAGAATTTCAGCAAGACCGCTCATACTAATGCCACCAATGCCAATAAAATGAATATTAATAGGTTTGTTAAAATCAATTTGATACATATTAGCACTTCCTAATAAATTATTTGAGATCTTATGTCGAAAACCCTGTAACTATAGTAATATCAATAAATCAAAAAATTGAGGAATATTTTTGATTAGTTACATTATACCTGTATATTAAAAAAAAACAATAGCAAAATATGGTAGTTGCTACTATATACAAAGTAAATGGATTTAGAAGTCACCAAAACATATTTAGGTAAAATGCCATATAATTCAAAAAAAATTCGCAAAAAATTGTAAAAAATGTTCACGATAAAGAAAAAGTATGATATAATTATTTCACTAGAAAACTATGCAAGAGGTGATAACGTGATTAAGAAAGAAATGATAGCAATGTTACTTGCAGGCGGACAAGGTAGCAGACTTGGAGTACTTACAGCTAAGGTGGCTAAACCGGCAGTATCTTTTGGGGGGAAATATAGAATTATCGATTTTCCACTCAGCAATTGTATTAATTCAGGCGTTGATACGGTAGGTGTATTGACCCAGTATCAGCCTCTTCGTTTAAACACTCATATAGGAATCGGAATCCCATGGGATTTAGATCGAAATATTGGTGGTGTAACCATTCTTCCCCCATATGAAAAGTCAGGAAATAGCGAATGGTATACTGGCACAGCAAATGCTATTTACCAGAACATTGATTACATGGAGACCTTTAATCCGGATTATGTACTTATCCTTTCAGGAGATCATATATATAAGATGGATTATGAAGTTATGCTTGATTTTCATAAAGCCAATAATGCCGATGTTTCTATAGCGGCAATGCCTGTTCCTTTAGAGGAAGCAAAGCGTTTTGGCATCGTAATTACCGATGAGAACAGAAAAATAGTGGAGTTTGAAGAAAAGCCGGAGAATCCCAGAAGTAATCTGGCATCTATGGGTATTTACATATTTAGTTGGAAAGTATTAAAGAGCGCTTTGATTGCAAATGCAGAGCAGCCCGCACTTGACTTCGGAAAACATGTGATTCCTTATTGTCATGAAAATGGTGGAGCCTTATTTGCATATGAATACAACGGATATTGGAAAGATGTTGGAACATTAAACTCATATTGGGAGGCCAATATGGAGTTGATAGACATCATTCCAGAGTTCAATTTATATGAAGAATATTGGAAAATTTATACCAGAAGTAGTATACTTCCTCCGCAGTACATATCTGGAGATAGTGTAGTTGAAAGAAGCATCATCGGCGAGGGTTCTAATATATATGGCAAAGTTTATAATTCTGTTATTGGCTGTGGTGTTACGATTGGAAAAGACGCTATAGTACGTGACTCAATTATTATGAATGAAGCAGTAATTGGTGATAATACGGAAATTAATAAGGCTATTATTGCAGAAAATACTATTATTGGTGATGGATCTCGGTTGGGATTTGGTGATGAGATTATAAATGAAACAGATCCTAATATTTATACAAATGGTATCGTAGCTGTCGGAGAAAACTCAATTATTCCAGGAGGAGTCAGCATTGGTAAAAACACAGTTATAGCCGGTCGAACTGAAATAACGGATTATGAAAATAAAAGGCTGGATAGTGGAAAATCATTGGTTAAGGCAGGTGGAAAATAATGAGAGCAATCGGTATTATTTTAGCAGGTGGCAACAGTTTTAGGATGAAAGAGCTTTCTAAGAAAAGAGCTATTTCAGCTATGCCTGTGGCAGGAAGTTATAGAAGTATAGATTTTTCATTAAGTAATATGAGCAATTCTCATATTCAGAGAGTAGCCGTATTCACTCAATATAATGCAAGAAGTTTAAATGAGCATCTCAGTTCATCAAAGTGGTGGGATTTCGGACGTAAGCAAGGAGGGCTTTTTGTATTTACGCCTACTGTAACACAAGAAAATAGTTCATGGTATCGCGGAACGGCAGATGCGATTTTTCAAAATCTAAATTTTTTGAAAAGCTCACATGAGCCATATGTTGTAATTGCTTCCGGCGATGGTATCTATAAGATGGACTATAACAAGATACTAGAATATCATATCGAAAAAAAAGCGGATATTACAGTTGCATGTAAGGATGTAGAAGCAAATGAAGACGTTGAGAGATTTGGTGTTATAAAAATGAATGATGAGTGCCGAATCGAAGAGTTTGAAGAAAAACCAATGGTTGCTCGTTCTAATACAATTTCGTGTGGTATTTATGTAATTAGAAGGAGACAGCTAATAGAGTTAATAGAAAAGTGTGCAGAAGAAGATCGACATGATTTTGTCAGAGATGTGTTGATTCGATATAAGAATATGAAAAGAATTTATGCATACAAGATAAAAGAGTATTGGAGTAATATCGCTTCTGTTGAGGACTACTTTAGAACGAATATGGATTTTTTAAAGCCAGAAATCAGAGATTATTTTTTTAAACAATATCCGGACATTTATTCTAAAGTGGATGATTTACCACCTGCAAAATATAACGTAGGATCAAATATTAGAAACAGTTTAATTTCAAGTGGATGTATCATGAATGGTACAGTCGAAGATTCTATTATATTTAAAAAAGTATTTGTGGGAAATAACTGCTTTATAAAAAACTCTATTGTTTTGAATGATGTATATATTGGGGATAATACACATATAGAAAATTGTATTGTTGAAAGCCGTGATACCATTAGAGCAAATTCTTATTATTGTGGCGAGGATGATATAAAAATTGTATTAGAAATGAACGAAAGATATGTATTATAGGTTGAGAAAGAAGGTTTGATTACTATTTTTGAATTCGGCGGGGTATAGAAACCGCTGGCAGGGAAGGGAGAAGGCAGAATGAAAATTACAGATGTGCGAGTGAGAAAAGTTGCTAAGGAAGGAAAAATGAAAGCGGTTGTTTCAATTACACTGGATGATGAATTTGTCGTTCATGATATAAAAGTAATTGAAGGTGAGAAAGGACTATTTATTGCTATGCCTAGTAGAAAAGCTTCTGATGGAGAATATCGAGATATTGCACACCCCATTAATTCCGGAACGCGTGAAATTATTCAAAAAATCATTTTAGAAAGTTATGAAAAAGCACTTCTTGAAGAGGTAAAGATTCCAACAGCAGGCGAGTAAGGATATCAAGAGGCGACCATGGAAAGCATAACGTTTTCCATGGTTTTTTAATTGATATAATGTATTCTTGTAGATAATGGGCAACTCATGCTATACTATACGCTGAGAAATAAAAACCTTAAAACATAAATCAATTATTATTACAAATAGGAGTAGGATATGTATGCTATAGTAGGCCTTGGCAATCCAAAAAGGGAATATAAGAATACACGGCACAATATTGGGTTTGATACAGTCGAGGTATTATCTGATAAATATAATATTGTTGTTGGTTATGATAAACATAAGGCTTTATATGGTAAGGGCGCTATCGCTGGCGAAAAAGTAATACTTGCAATGCCGCAAACGTACATGAATCTCAGCGGAGAGAGCGTAAGGGAGATAGTAGATTACTATAAAATAGATACGACTTCGCAGCTAATCGTGATTTATGATGATGTCAGTTTGGATCTGGGACAGATTCGTGTGCGTCCTAAGGGGACAGATGGTGGACATAACGGGTTAAAAAGTATTATAGCACAGCTTGGAACAAATCAATTTATGAGAGTAAGAATTGGGGTTGGAGAAAAACCAAAGGGATATGATTTAGCAGACTATGTACTAGGGCATTTTTCTAAGATAGAACGCGAGACTATTGATGAGGCAATTATTAATGCTACAGAGGCGGTTAAATGCATTTTGACATTAGGTGTAGAAGAAGCAATGAATATTTATAATAAGAAAAACAAGGAAGAGTAAGGTGATTTTGTGGAGGCATTACGGAGTCCTCTAGAGCAATTAGCAGAGTATGAGACAATTAGGGGAAAACTTAAAAAAAATAGTGGTATTATAGAGGTTTCCGGATGTGTTGACTCGCAGAAACTGCATATGATATATGGACTTAGCGATGGTTTTAAACATAGAATCATCGTTACTTTTAATGATATAAAAGCGAAAGAGATTTATGATGATTATAGATTTTATGATAAAAGGGTAGAGCTGTATCCAGCAAAGGATTTGATTTTTTATCAGGCTGATATTCATGGCAATCTCATTACAAAGCAAAGAATTAATTGCTTGAAAGCACTTTTACTTGATCAGCCTGTGACTGTCGTAACAACGATAGATGCTTTTATGGAACATGTAGTTCCTTTTGAGAGAATTAAAAAACATATTTTTGAACTTCATAAGGGTGATATTCTGGACTTATCTGAATTGGCAACAAAATTAATTACGTTAGGTTATGAAAAAACAGATCAGGTCGAGGTAAGCGGACAGTTTGCTATCAGGGGAGGTATTGTTGATTTATTTCTTTTAACGGAAGATAATCCCATAAGAATTGAACTATGGGGAGATGAAATAGATTCCATTCGTATGTTTGATGTACTTAGTCAGCGCTCTGTAGAAGTGGGAGAAGAAATGGCGGATGGAGATAATAATTTTAAAACCACCCCACAGGATAAAGTGAAAGATAATCCTAAATTAATGCAAAGAGTTCTTGTTTATCCTGCTACGGAAACAATTTTATCATATGATGAGATTGCTGAAGGAGTGAAATATATAGAGGAAAGCGCAAAAGAAGCATCAGAACAATTGCGGCGAGAATTTAAGACAGAAGAAGCACATCGTATGAGGCAAATAGCTTCAGAGATTTGTGAGCAGCTTTTAGAGCTTTCAGGTGTATGCAACATTGAGAGCTTTTTAGACTATTTTTATAAGGAACATGTTTCGTTTCTAGATTATTTTTCGAGTCAGGAAACAATTATTTTTATGGATGAGCCTGGGAGGCTTTTAGATAAAAGTAAAACGGTGGAGCTTGAATTTAGAGAGAGCATGGAAAACCGTCTGTTGAAAGGATATCTACTTCCTGGCCAAATGAATATTTTATATTCAAAAGAAGAAGTTTTTTCAAAATTAGCAGCAGGAAAAGCGGTAGCGCTTTCTATATTACCAGCACAGCAAGGATTGTATAAAGCAGAAGCCAAATATGCTATTATGACAAAGGCGATGAACTCCTATAATAATAGTTTTGAAGCATTAATTGCCGATTTAAAAAGATATAAAAAAAGCGGATATCGTGTGATATTGCTTTCTGGCTCGCGGACTAGGGCCAAAAGACTGGCTGCAGACTTAGTCGAGTATGAATTAAGCAGTTTCTATACAGAGGACAGAGATCACGAGGTCAAGCCGGGTGAAATCATGGTAATGTATGGTAGAATCAGACAGGGATATGAGTATCCTCTCATTAAATTTGTCGTAATATCTGAGAGTGATATTTTTACAATAGAAAAGAAGAAGCGTAAAAAAAGAAAGACTTATGAAGGCCAGAAGATACAGAGCTTTATGGAACTTTCAGTTGGAGATTATGTTGTACATGAAAATCATGGTCTTGGAATTTATAGGGGAATAGAGCAAGTAGTAGTTGATAAGATTACGAAAGATTATATCAAAATCGAATATAGCAATAATGGGAATCTATACATTCCAGCCACTGGTTTGCATGTTATTCAAAAGTATGCATCTAAGGATGCAAGGAAACCAAAATTAAATAAGCTAGGCAGTTCAGAGTGGGTAAAGACAAAAGCGCGTGTCAAGACAGCGGTTGATGTAATAGCGACTGATCTTGTAGAGTTATATGCTGTGCGAAATGAAAGAAATGGATATTTGTACAGTCCTGATACAATATGGCAGAGTGAATTTGAAGAATTGTTTCCTTTCGAGGAGACAGAAGATCAACTGCTTGCGATAGAAGCGACGAAGCGAGACATGGAAAGCAGTAGGATTATGGATCGTTTAATATGCGGAGATGTTGGCTATGGAAAAACCGAAATAGCAATCCGTGCAGCATTTAAAGCTGTTCAGGATGGTAAACAAGTGGTCTATTTGGTGCCAACTACAATTCTAGCGCAACAGCATTATAATACGTTTGTGCAGCGCATGAAGGACTACCCCATTAAGATAGAACTATTGTCTCGGTTCAGAACCCCAATGGAACAGAAAAAAACCGTGGATCATTTAAAAAAAGGACTTGTTGATATTGTAATAGGGACTCACCGAGTGGTTTCAGCAGACATTGGGTTTAAAGACTTAGGACTTTTGATTATTGATGAAGAGCAGAGATTTGGTGTGAGACATAAAGAAAAAATTAAGAAATTAAAAGAGAGTGTTGATGTGCTCACATTGACGGCAACTCCGATTCCAAGAACACTACATATGAGTCTTGTAGGTATTCGGGATATGAGTGTGCTTGAAGAAGCACCATTAGATAGAATGCCAATACAGACATTTGTAATGGAATATAATGAAGAGATGGTACGGGAGGCAATCTGCCGTGAATTATCACGTGGCGGGCAGGTGTTTTATGTATACAATCGTATTAATACAATTGCAGATATGACGGCTGTTATACAAAAATTAGTGCCAGATGTCAATATTGCTTATGCACATGGACAAATGAAGGAACATGAGCTAGAACGTATCATGTATGATTTTATTAATGGAGATATAGATGTATTAGTATCAACTACTATTATAGAGACGGGACTGGATATTTCAAATGTGAACACTATGATTATTCATGATTCCGATAATATGGGGCTTGCTCAATTATATCAACTACGTGGGCGCGTAGGACGTTCTAACAGAACGGCATATGCATTTTTAATGTACAAGAAAGATAAGCTTCTGAAAGAAGTGGCAGAAAAAAGACTGCAGGCTATTCGCGAATTTACAGAACTCGGGAGTGGATTTAAGATTGCCATGCGGGACTTAGAAATAAGAGGAGCAGGTAATTTGCTTGGTGAGAAACAGAGTGGACATATGGAAGCAGTTGGTTATGATTTGTATTGTAAGATGCTTAACGAAGCAGTAAAAAAGAAAAAGGGATTGAAAGTCGAAGAGGAGTATTCCGTTGCAATAGATTTAAGTGTAGATGCTTTTATTCCCAATACATATATAGTAAACGAATTTCAAAAAATTGATATCTATAAACGTATTGCAGGTATTGAGAGCGAACAAGAAAAGGAAGATATGATGGAGGAGCTGGCGGATCGTTTTGGAGTAATTCCGAAACCCGTACAGAATTTGTTGGATATCGCTTATATGAGAATATTGGCAAAAGATGTTTATGTGACAGAGATTAAAGGCAAAAAAGGCATGATTAAGTTTAGTGTATATGAGAGTGCGGCATATAATAATGGAGAAATAGTAAAATTAGTCGAAAAATATAGAGGAAGCCTGACATTGAAAGCTGTAGAAAAACCGTACTTTCTATATAAAATGGTGAAAGAGAAGGCGGGGAATGCCGATGAAATGTTGATTAAGGCTAGAGATATTCTGATAGATATGGGAGAACTGCTACTTCCGATAGAGACAATTTCTGAAGCAGAATCCATATTGAATGTATCAGACAAAATGCAGGATTAGTCCAAAAATCTGTGTACAAAAAGAAAATTGTGGGATATAATAAGGCTTGAACAAAAAAGAGTTTTTTAAATAGAAAGGATGAATAAATATGGCATTAGTAACAACAACAGAAATGTTCAAAAAAGCTTATGAAGGCGGCTATGCAATTGGTGCTTTCAATGTTAACAACATGGAAATCGTACAAGGAATAACAGAGGCAGCAGGTGAACTTAGATCCCCAATCATTCTTCAAGTTTCTGCAGGCGCTAGAAAATACGCAAAGCATAATTATCTTGTAAAATTAGTTGAGGCGGCGCTTCTTGAGTATCCTGAACTTCCTATTGCACTTCATTTAGATCATGGTGATACATTTGAACTATGTAAATCATGTATTGATGGTGGGTTTACATCTGTTATGATTGATGGTTCACATCATAGTTTTGAGGACAATATTATTCTGACAAAAAAAGTGGTTGAGTATGCACATGCGCATGGCGCTGTTGTAGAAGGAGAACTCGGAAGACTTGCTGGTATTGAAGATGCGGTTAATGTAAGCGCAGAAGATGCTTCTTATACGAGACCAGAAGAAGTAGAAGAATTTGTTACTCGGACAGGTGTTGATTCACTTGCAATCGCAATTGGCACAAGCCACGGTGCATTTAAATTTAAACCAGGCCAAAAACCGATGTTGAAGTTTGACATTCTTGAAGAAGTGGAAAAGAGACTTCCTCAGTTTCCTATCGTTCTCCATGGCGCATCAAGCGTGGTTCCTGAGTATGTTGATATTATCAACAAAAATGGCGGAATAATGGCAGATGCTATTGGTATTCCGGAAGACATGTTAAGAAAGGCTGCTTCTATGGCAGTGTGCAAGATAAATATTGATTCTGATTTAAGACTTGCTCTTACAGCAGGAATCAGAGAATATATGTTTGCTAATCCAAGCGCATTTGATCCTCGTCAGTATTTAACGCCAGCGAGAGCAAATATTAAAACAATTGTAGCGCATAAGATTAAGAATGTACTTGGTTCAAACGACAAAGCTTAAGAGTAATTTATTTAGAAAGTGATGATTTCGGAGACAGTTCAAATGAATTGTCTCCGTTTTAGTTTCTCGAGCATATTAGAACCTCTAAAAGATAACTTGTGGATTAGCAATATCGGAAGAAATTTTTTACAAATGTCTTGTAGATGCTCATTATATTATTGTACAATGTAGTCATATCAGATTCTAACTATAGGGAAAGGGGGTACACAATATGAGTGAAGATAATACCGAGAGTATAAAAAAATTGGAACCGCTAGATGAAGTAAATGGATTCAATATACGACCAGGTTTTTATTCCATTAATGGTGCAACAATGGCACAAAACGGTGTGAGTTTTACGATTCATTCACACAATGCCACACGTATTGAGTTAGTCTTATTTAAGAGAATGGCAATGGTTCCTTATGCAATTATCCCATTTCCAGAGAATTACCGTATCGGCAAGGTTTTTTCTATGATGGTCTTTGATTTGAAAATCGAAGAATTTGAATATGCTTATAGAATCAGCGGACCCTATGATTATGAAAAAGGACTTATCTTTGATGACACAAAATTTTTGCTTGACCCATATGCGCGTGCAGTGGTGGGTCAAAGTATATGGGGGCAAAAAATCGGTGATAATGTTTTTTATAAAGCAAGGGTAGTGCAGAATACCTTTGAATGGGGCGATGCAAAGCAGCCATTACTTCCAATGGCAGATTTAATTATATATGAACTTCATGTACGTGCTTTTACGCAATCAGATTCATCAGGTGTTCAATTTCCAGGTACTTTTGCAGGCGTCAAGGAGAAAATACCCTATTTGAAAGAGTTAGGAATTAATGCAGTTGAGCTAATGCCGGTATTTGAATTTGATGAAACAAATAATTGTAGGGAAGTTGATGGAAAGAAATTATATGAGTGCTGGGGCTATAATACAACATCTTTTTTTGCACCTAACACATGCTATTGCTCGGCGCTCGAATACAACCATGAAGGAAATGAACTGAAAGATTTGATTAAAACTTTAAATGAAAATGGTATTGAGGTTATTTTAGATGTTGTATTTAATCATACTGGTGAGGGAAATGAAAAGGGACCATTTTTCTCATTTAAAGGGGTAGACAATAATATTTATTATTTACTGACGCCAGATGGACAGTACTACAATTTTAGTGGCTGTGGTAACACTTTAAATTGTAACCACCCCATTGTACAACAAATGATATTGGAATGCTTGCGATATTGGGTCATTAATTATCGCGTGGATGGCTTTCGATTTGATCTTGCATCCATTCTTGGGCGAAATGAAGATGGTTCTCCAATGAGCAAACCTCCTTTATTACAGAGTCTGGCTTTCGACCCGATACTTGGTGATACAAAATTAATTGCAGAGGCCTGGGATGCTGGTGGTCTTTATCAAGTGGGTTCTTTTCCTTCATGGAATAGGTGGGCTGAATGGAACGGAAAATATCGTGATGATTTACGTAGTTTCTTAAGGGGTGATGATGGTAAATCGCAGGCAGCCGTACTGCGCTTGACAGGATCTAATGATTTATATCCACCAGAAATAAGGGGGCGTAATGCATCAGTTAATTTTCTGACATGTCATGATGGTTTCACATTATATGATTTATATTCGTATAATGAGAAGCATAATGAAGTAAATGGATGGAATAATATGGATGGGGATAGTAGCGGATATAGTTGGAATTGTGGTGCTGAAGGGGAGACAGATGATGCAGAGGTGTTGAAGCTTCGTATGCGTATGATTAAGAACGCTTGTGTAGCATTAATGTGTAGCAGGGGCACTCCAATGTTTTTTGCAGGAGATGAATTTGGAAATACGCAATTTGGTAATAATAATGCGTATTGTCAAGATAATGAAATCGCATGGCTGGATTGGAGTCAGAAAGAAAAAAATCGTGATTTATTTGAATTTTTCAAGTTTATGATTACCTTTCGTAATGAGCATAATGTAATCAAACGTGATATGAAACCTTGTTCATTAGGATTTCCTGCTATAAGCACACATGATGTAAAGCCCTGGACATCAGAATTTTGTTGGGAAAGCAAATTAGTAGCAGTTATGTTCGCTGGACAAAATGTAGAAAGTACTGAGGATGATATTGTTTATGTTGTTTTTAATTCCTATTGGGAAAAGCAGCTTATAACGCTTCCTGAATTAGAAGAAAATCTAAAGTGGAAACTTATCATTGACACATTTAAGCAAAAATACATCAAGATAGGTGAAGAGGCAGAACTAGTTGATAAAATGATAGAAATAGGACCAAAAACAGCAATGGTTCTTGTAGCTAGGCGTGTAGAAAATAATAGTACCACAACATAGCAAAATAGAATTGTTATATTTTTATAGAAGTGTGTTATAGTAGTTTGAAAAAAGAATTGTTATAGTTATTATCAAATGAAATACTATGAATAGATAAGGGTGACAGCTATGGCAGGTACTTATATACAAGATATGACGGAAGGTAAGGAAGTTACTTTACTAGTCAAATTTTCAATTCCGATGTTAATTGGAAATATATTTCAACAATTTTATAATATGGCGGACTCTATTATTGTCGGGAATTATGTAGGCGCAGGTGCTTTGGCGGCAGTTGGAGCAACAGGTTCTTTGAATTTTCTCTTTTTTTCCTTGTGCATGGGAATGGCAGTCGGTATTAGTATTTTGACAGCACAGCATTTTGGCGCAAAGGAAGATGAGTATGTAAAGAAAATTATTGCTAATACAATATATATAACATTAGTGACGGGAATTGTCATGAGTATTGCGGGAGTTATATTTGCTCGCCCTATTTTAGTTTTATTACGTACACCCGTAACCATATTAGAGGATGCTACCATATATATGAAAATCGTAAGTGCAGGAATACTTGGCGTTGCAGCATATAATGCTATTGCGGCAATCTTGCGCGCATTGGGTGATTCTAAGACACCTCTCATTTTTTTAATAATAGCAAGTATCATAAATGTGATTCTAGATTTGCTATTTGTCAGGCAATTTGGATTAGGTGTCAGAGGAGTAGCATATGCAACTATTATCTCGCAAGTGATAGCGGCTGTTGGTCTATTAGTGTTCGCGATGATGAAAAATTCATATTTTAAGATAGAAAAAGAACATCTCAGGATGGATAGACAAATTATAGAGAGAAGTATAAAGCTGGGCGTTCCAATAGCAGCGCAAAGCTCTTTGATAGCGGTATCTTGCATTGCACTCCAGGTGGTAGTGAATGGATTTGGTGAAAGTGTGGTTGCTGCTTTTACAGCAACCAACAGGATAGAGCAGCTAGTACAACAACCCTTTAATTCTTTAGGCGCGGCAATAGCTACATTTACAGGTCAGAACATGGGAGCTGATAAGCTGGAACGAGTAAAAAAGGGCTATCATAAAAGCAATATATTGGCTGCAGGCTTTAGCATTATAATGTTGTTTTTTGCGTGGACCTGTGGAGAGTGGATTATGCGGTTGTTTGTTAAAGATGCTGCGGTTATTAAAGTGGGGAGCTTGGCATTAAGGATTACTAGTACAATGTATTTTCCACTTGGATTGATTTATACAACGCGAGGATTGCTAAATGGTGCAGGGGATTCATTTTATGCGATGGTAAATGGAGTTGTCGAAGTTGTAGGAAGAGTTGTATTTCCACTTTTACTAGTTGCAATACCAATAATAGGTGTGTGGGGAATCTGGTATGCAACTGGTTTTACATGGGTAATTACGGCGATTGCTAGCATCATACGATATAAGCAAGGTAAATGGAAATACAAGTCTGTAATTTTAAGAAGTTCGTGATAAAAGAACGGAGGATTAAGAGAATGAAAGTAGTAGTTATGCATGGACAATCTCACAAGAAAAATACTTATCGGTTAACACATATGCTTTTAGATCAATTGAATTGTGCACCAGAGGATATCAAGGAATATGTAGCAAATGGTACCGGACATTGTGTTGGTTGTACAAAGTGTATTTTGGAAGATGAACATTTATGCCCTCATCGAGAGCAAATAGCTCCAATCGTAGATGCAATTGATGAAGCAGATGTTATTATATTTGATTCACCCAATTACTGTATGGGAATGTCAGGGCAATTAAAGTCTTTTTTTGATCATATGGCCTACAGATGGATATCTCATCGTCCCAATCCGGATATGAGGAGTAAAATCGGTATAGCCGTATCTACAACGGCTGGAGCAGGAGCGGGTAAAACGACGAAAGCCATCCGGGAACAGTTTATCTGGTGGGCAGTGGGAAGAACATATATGCTCCCATTTACGATAGCTGCAAATTCGATGGATGAACTAAATGAAAAGAAAAAGAGGAAGAGGGATAAAAAAGTACAAAAACTGGCAAACAAAATAAATCATATAGCTGGTTCGGTAAAACCAAGTATAAAAATTAGAACGCTATTTATGATTATGACAAAAATGCATGACAAAATAAGATGGAGCGAAATAGAAACAAAGTATTGGAAGGAAAAAGGTTTGATAAGATAAACTATTAATCCTGACTCATTTCATCCAATAATGATATTTTCATATCATACAAATTCTTTGATAGGTCAACGTAAACTTTGTGTGGGTTAATGAGACGTCGTGTTTCCTCCCAAAGGGTTTCAAGCTCCTGACGGCAGTATTTCTTAATTTCCATTACTTTTGGCGAAGTATAGACACATTCTCCCTTTATAAAAATAGGGACAAGAAGCTCACGTATAGTATATGTAGAGGGATGCAATCTTGTTTTCTTCCATGGTTCAGTAGGATCAAAAAGTAACAAAGGTTCATTTTCATTCAGAACTTCACCAACTAGACATACGAGATCAGCTTTGATTTTACCAGTATCTTTTTCATAAATCCGATATATGGTTTTATTTCCTGGGTTTGTTACCTTTTCAGTATTTTCAGATAGTTTAATTTTGGGAATAAAAGTCCCGTTTTTATCCATAATGGCAGCTAATTTGTAAACGCCACCGAATGCTGGCCAATCTTTTGATGTAATAAGGTTAGTGCCAACACCCCATGAAGTAATTGTTGCACCTTGTGCTTTTAAACTATCAATCAAAAACTCATCCAAATCATTTGATGCAGAAATGACTGCATCTGAAAAACCAGCTTTATCTAGCATGATTCTTGCTTTCTTAGATAAATAAGCAAGGTCACCACTATCTAAACGAATTCCATAAAAAGTAAGAGGGACTCCGGCTTCACGCATTTCGCTAAAAACGCGAATGGCATTTGGTACACCAGATTTAAGAGAGTCATAGGTATCAACTAATAAAATACAAGCTGATGGATATAAGTCAGCATAAGTTTTAAAAGCAGTATATTCGTCAGGAAAACTCATAATCCAACTGTGAGCATGTGTGCCTTTTACTGGGACATCAAACATCTGTCCTGCAAGTACATTACTTGTACCGATACAACCGCCTATCATTGCTGCTCGGGCACCATAAATTCCAGCATCAGGTCCTTGTGCACGACGTAAGCCGAATTCCATGATTCCATCACCACGTGCTGCTTGTACAACACGTGCGGTTTTGGTTGCTATAAGACTTTGATGGTTTATGATATTTAAGATAGCTGTTTCCACAAGCTGAGCTTCCATAATAGGAGCAATAACCTTTACGAGAGGTTCTCTTGGAAAGATGACTGTACCTTCAGGAATAGAATAAATATTACCTGAAAATTTAAAATCTCTTAAATAAGAAAGAAAATCGTCATCAAACATTCCTAATGTTCTAAGATAAGCAATATCGTCTTCTGAAAAATGAAGGTTCTTGATATAATCAATCACCTGATCTAATCCAGCAATGATGGAATAACCACTATCTAAAGGATTATTACGGTAAAACATATCAAAGATAACGGTGTCATTGCGGGTCGCGTTTTTATAGTAGCCCTGCATCATTGTAAGTTCATATAAATCGGTTAATAAGGTAAGATTACTGTAATTCATGTCACTGGTCCTCCATAAAATAGCCATTTCCTGTGGTTGCTACCTGGCCTCAAATTTTTTGTAATACAAATAAAATTGTAAACTTGTCATAATATATGATTATAATACGTTAATTTGAAAAATAAATCAATCTGTATGACTAAGTCTTGACAAAATCAAGAGATTGACCGTATAATCGCCTTATCAGAATAAATAATATATATATAAAGATGTTGACGAAGAGAGTAGATTATTTTTGAAAGGTAAAGCGAGTCGGAGATGGTGAGAGTCCGATACGAGTACATTGGTACAAGTAGAAAATAGTTGAACATCACTTCTGAATCTCTATCTGAACAGCCTGTATGGATGCGATTCATTTTACGGGATTAGTAAGTGCTGACGGCGTTCCACCGTTATCGGAAAACATATAAAAGCAATTCAAAGCGTTGCCAAGTATGTCGTATCGGGTGGTTAACTGGGAATCATATTGAAATTATGACCTCGTCCTAATATAGGAGGAGGATTTTTTGTGTAATTGGCGGCATAATGCCTATCATTGGATTATTTAAAAAGGGAGAATAATTATGTATAAGAAAGTTTCAACAGACCTAAATTTTGTCGATAGGGAAAAAGAAGTAGGGAAATTTTGGAGCAACAATAATATTTTCGAGAAGAGTATGGACAACAGGAAGGAAGGGGAAACCTACACCTTTTATGATGGACCACCGACAGCAAATGGAAAGCCTCATATCGGACATGTTCTGACACGCGTTATCAAAGATATGATTCCAAGATATCAGACGATGAAGGGAAAGATGGTTCCAAGAAAAGCCGGTTGGGATACGCATGGACTTCCAGTGGAACTGGAAGTAGAGAAAATGTTAGGACTTGATGGGAAAGAGCAAATTGAAGAGTATGGTTTGGATCCATTTATTACAAAGTGTAAAGAGAGTGTTTGGCAGTATAAGGGAATGTGGGAGGATTTTTCGGCGACGGTTGGATTTTGGGCTGATATGGATAATCCCTATGTTACATATCATGATGATTTTATTGAATCAGAGTGGTGGGCACTGAAGGAAATCTGGAACAAGGGGCTATTATATAAAGGGTTTAAAATTGTACCTTATTGTCCTCGTTGTGGGACACCACTTTCGAGTCACGAAGTGGCACAAGGCTATAAAGATGTAAAAGAACGTTCTGCCATCGTCAGATTTAAAGTAAAGGATGAGGATGCATATATTCTTGCGTGGACAACAACACCGTGGACGCTTCCATCTAATGTTGCGTTATGCGTAAATCCAGATGAGACTTATGCTAAAGTAAAGGCCGTAGATGGATATACCTATTATATGGCAGAAGCGTTATTAGATAAAACATTAGCTGGAATTTCAAATCAGGAAAATGATGAAAAGACATATGAAATTATAGAATCTTATATGGGAAAGGATTTGGAATACAAGGAATACGAACCACTCTTCAACTTTACTGCTGAAGTTTGCGAAAAACAGCATAAGAAAGCATTTTATGTTACTTGTGCTAATTTTGTCACATTGACAGATGGTACAGGAGTAGTTCATATGGCGTGTGCATTTGGCGAAGATGATGCGCAGGTTGGACGTAAATATGATTTGCCATTTGTGCAGTTAGTAGACGGGAAAGGGCAGATGACAATAGAGACAGATTGGCCAGGTGTTTTTTGTAAGAAGGCGGATCCGCTTGTGCTAGAAGCACTAGAGAAAAAGAATCTATTATTTTCGACACCAAAATTTGAGCATAGCTATCCTCATTGTTGGAGATGTGATACACCATTGATTTATTATGCGCGTGAGTCTTGGTTTATTAAAATGACAGAGGTCAAAGAGGATTTAATAAGAAATAACAACACAATAAATTGGATACCAGAGTCCATTGGAAAAGGACGGTTTGGTGACTGGTTAGAAAATATTCAGGATTGGAGTATTTCACGTAATCGTTATTGGGGGACGCCACTTAATGTTTGGGAATGCGAATGTGGACATATGCATTCGATTGGAAGTCGTGCAGAACTAAAGGAAATGAGCGGACGAGAAGATGCGATGACAGTAGAACTGCACAGACCGTATATTGATGAATTTACAATTGTTTGTCCTAAATGTGGCAAGCCCATGAAACGTGTGCCAGAAGTGGTTGATTGTTGGTTTGATTCAGGAGCTATGCCATTTGCACAGCATCATTATCCGTTCGAAAACAAGGAATTATTTGAGAAGCAGTTTCCGGCACAGTTTATTTCAGAGGCTGTCGATCAGACAAGAGGGTGGTTTTATTCATTGCTCGCAGAATCAACACTATTATTTAATAAAGCACCATATGAAAATGTAATAGTACTTGGGCATGTGCAAGATGAGAATGGTCAGAAAATGAGCAAATCCAAGGGAAATGCAGTCGATCCGTTTGACGCACTGGAGACTTATGGCGCAGATGCAATTCGCTGGTACTTCTATGTAAACTCAGCACCATGGCTGCCAAATCGTTTCCATGGGAAAGCGGTAGTGGAAGGACAGCGCAAGTTTATGGGCACCTTGTGGAATACATATGCATTCTTTGTATTATATGCTAATATTGATAAATTTGATGCGACAAAATATTCCCTAGAATATGATAAACTGCAAGTAATGGATAAGTGGTTGCTATCGAAGCTCAATACACTTGTAAAAGTAGTAGATGATAATTTGGCTCATTACAGAATACCGGAAGCAGCAAGAGCGTTACAAGATTATGTGGATGATATGAGCAACTGGTATGTCAGAAGAAGCAGGGAACGTTTTTGGGCAAAGGGTATGGAGCAGGATAAGATAAACGCTTATATGACGCTTTATACCGCGATTGTAACCGTATGTAAAGCTGCAGCACCGATGATTCCATTTATGACAGAAGACATTTATCAAAACCTTGTGTGTAGCATCGATAAAGGGGCGCCAGAGAGCATCCATTTATGCGATTTCCCAGTTGCTGATGACAGAATTGTGGATAAAGAGCTAGAAGAAAACATGGATGAAGTCTTGAGAGTGGTAGTCATGGGACGTGCTTGTAGAAATGCAGCAAATATTAAGAACAGACAACCAATTGGAAAAATGTTTATTAAAGCGCCGTCTATACTACCTGATTTTTATAAGCAAATTGTAAACGAAGAATTAAATGTAAAGGAAATCATCTTTTCTGATGATGTAAGAGAATTTACATCCTATAATTTTAAACCTCAATTGAAGACAGTTGGTCCTAAATATGGAAAACAGCTTGGTGGAATTCAAAAGGAACTGGCAGTGCTAGATGGTAATGCTGCAATGGATATGCTAAAGGAGACAGGAAGTCTTAAGCTTGATATTAATGGTGTAGAAGTGTTGCTGGCAGAGGAAGATTTGTTAATTGAAATGGTACAGAAGGATGGTTATGTAACGGAAGCTGATAATCAAGTGACCGTGGTTATTGATACAAAACTGACGCCAGAGCTTATTGAGGAAGGATTTGTATATGAAATAATCAGTAAGATTCAAACAATGCGTAAGGAAGCTGATTTTGAAGTGGTCGATCATATAGACGTCTATGTGAACGATAATGATAAGATAACTGCCATTATGAATAGAAATAGTGTTGCCATAAAAGAAAAAGTTCTTGCGGAAGAAATTGTTACAGGAGAATTAAAGGGTTACAGCAAGGAATGGAGCATTAATGGCGAAAAGGTCAATTTGGGAGTAGAGAAAAAGCATAGAAATGAATAAGCCATAATTGCATTTATATAACAATCAAGGTATACTATATAAGACAGGTTATAAATTACCTGTCTTATATAGTATAGTGACTAGTAGGAGGTTTATCATGATTAGAAAACTGACAACAACCCCTCGTTTTGACAAAGAGTTGTTTAAAAGAAGTGTATTATACAATGTAAGGACATTGTATCGTAAGACAATAGAGGAGGCTAATGAGCAACAGATATTCCAAGCTGTAGCTTATGCCATTAAAGAT
>Ga0209373_10002360_pt1 | contig 19113 bp, 17 predicted proteins | sample Higcelweek5metaG_FD_187173 | JGI IMG/M metagenome (GOLD analysis project Ga0209373, IMG submission 187173) | Freshwater pond sediment microbial communities from the University of Edinburgh, under environmental carbon perturbations - High... | ecosystem: Environmental > Aquatic > Freshwater >... | reverse complement strand
GCAAGATCAGTCGCGTTAAAAAACGGTCCAACACTTTCATACAGTTCATCCCCTGCTTGTTTATTTATCGTACTTCCGGCGACAGCTGAAATAAATGAATCGTTGGTACAAGCAAGAGATGCAATAAGACCAGCAAGCACATCTCCTGTCCCACCTTTCGTCATCCCCGAGTTCCCTCCTTTGATATGTTCTATCCGAATTCCATCTGTGACAGTATCTGTTGGTCCTTTCAATAAAACAATGCATCCATACTTTTTTGCAAAATCCTCAGGAGTTTTGATAGTGCCGGATTTTTGTAGTAATCCTTGAAATTCTTTTGTGTGAGGAGTTACTACTGCATGTGAAGGAATAACAGCAAGATCAAGCATCTGTAACGCTCCTGCATCAATCACCCATTTCTTTTGAGGATATTTCCATAATAAATAATTTGTGAGCACATACGTATACACACCTTCATCATGCGTATACTTTCCAATCTCTGAAATAGTAGAAAGATGATAATTTAGAGTAGATACTGTTACATCATCTGTTCTCATCATCCCAGGACCGATGAGTATACAATCATCTTCATGAATATATGATTCGATATCCCCTTGTGGAACTACAATGCCGTTGGAAAAAAATTCCTTTGATTTTTGAACAAGAACATTATTTTGAGGAATAGATGCGAAATGAACGAGGTCAACAATGCGGGATGCAACTGTTAATGACCACAAACTCGCGCTATGAAATAAATTCGATCCTCCAATAAGAAGAAGCTTTCCATTTTGCCCTTTATGAGAATCTGATTTTGGCAACACTATTGATTCTTTCCACCACATGATAGTTTCATTATACCTGATGACAAGAGAAAGAAAAAATTTACGAAAGACGAATAATATCGGCCTGTATATTTTTTTGCAAAAATAATGCCACTTCATCTTCAGCGGTAGTACAAATGGTTTGTTGGCTTCCAATAATGGAAGAAATATACACTCTTCCTATTTCATCAAGTTCAGAAAAAATATCATCAAGAAGAAGGACTGGGTGTTCTTTTGTTTCTTGGAAAATGTAAGAAAGTTCAGCTAACTTCAACCACAAAACTCCGAGTCGCTGTTCACCTCGCGAACCAAATCGTGCTATATCACTATACACATCCCGATCGTCTTCCTTTTTCTCGACATGGAAATCATCCCGCTGTGGACCTACGAGTGTTGTCGCTGATGCTATTTCTTCTTGTGCATATTGAGCTAATCGTTCCACTGATATTGTGCTCATATCATATGAAACGTGGTACTGAAGTGTTAACGAAACGAATGCATTTAAAAATGCAACATACTGCTCTCTTTTTTCCGTGATTGCCATTCCTGTTTTAATAAGCAGTTGATCCCAAAAAAGTAATTGTGACGGACGCGCAAACCCTTCACGAATTTGTTCAAGGACCGCGTTTCGTTGACGAAGTGCTCGTTCATACGAAAAAAGATTTCGTGCATATTCGCGGTCTGTTTGCATAAGTACACTATTGATATATCCCCTTCTGGCACCTGGCCCATCAGTAATAAGTTCAAGGTCCTGTGGGGTGAAAAGTACGGAACGAAATTTCCCTATGAAATCAGATAGTCTTCTCGCTACACCGTTGACAGAATATTTTTTTATATGCGTTTTTTTTCCTGACACAGAACCCGAAGTAATGGTAAGCTCAAGATTCGTTAGTTCAGAAAATGTCTGTGCTTGATGTAATTCCGGTTCACATTCTGCAGTTATTCCGCCAACTTCCTTCCCCAATAAAACCACATCGCTTTCTTTCATCGCACGGAAACTTTTGCCCACAGAAAGCATGTATATCGCTTCAAGAATATTTGTTTTCCCTGCAGTATTCGGACCAATGATACACGTCACTGTTGAAGGGAAAAGAAACGTTTGATCGCGATAGGAACGAAAATTGCGAAGGGAAATGCTATGTATTCGCATAGCGCTATTGTATCACGCACCTGCTCTTGCGACAGACTGCTCATGTACAGTATAATAACTCCATGGCAATGAAACACACCTATCAACCAAAGAAAAAGAAACGCATTAGAACCCATGGTTTTCGTGAACGCATGAAAACAGCAGGTGGCAGACGCGTCATTAAACGACGTCGAGCAATAGGCAGAAAAATTCTTGCCATTTCCTAATTTTTTCCTCATTCATACAACATACGCTATACTAGAGAGATATGTCTCAGGGATGTAATTCGCTCAAATCATATACTGTAAAGGAAACAATGAAACAGGGAAAACGATTATCGCTTCCTCCATTCCGTATTTATTACACGCGGGCGGAAAACGAAAAAATAGGCCTGACAATCATTATCTCAAAAAAAATCTGTAAACTAGCAACAAAAAGAAATCGAATACGACGATGTGTCCGTGAGGCAATTCGCTCAATCCCCCTACAAAATGGAAACTATGTCTTTTATCTCGCACAAGCTATTGATAATCCAAGCACAATATTATTTCAAACACTTTTTAAAACAAGTCTATTGAAGCAATCATGAAAAATTGTATTCTTCGATGTATTCGGTTCTATCAAACATATCTATCATTTGATACTGGGGTACCCCACAAACTTTTTCCCAACGTCCGAGCATGCCGCTTTTCTCCCACCTGCAGCAGCTATACATATGAAGCAATCGTTCGCTATGGTATAATGACTGGATTATTACTTGGCATCAAACGAATAGTACGATGCCATCCATGGAACCCTGGTGGATACGATCCAGTTCCAAAGAAACAATAGAAAAAATATATGACAAATCCAACCATTTGGAACCAAATTCTTATCTGGCCAATCACCAATCTTTTAGTACTTTTCTATAAAGGATTTGAACTACTCCATATCCCAGGTCCCTTAGGGTTTGCAATTATTATTCTCACACTAGTCATTCGACTCATCCTCTATCCGCTTATGCAAAAGCAGCTCACCAGTGCCAAACACATGGCTGACCTAAAACCACAACTCGACGCGCTTGCAGCCAAACACAAAGATGATAAAAAAGGATTACAACAAGCACAACTCGCCTTCTACAAAGAACAGGGTGTCAATCCTGCGGCAGGATGTCTCCCAACACTCATCCAATTTCCTATCATGATTGCACTCTACAATGTTCTGTACTCCGTCTTAGGGAATGGTGAATTGACTAAATTTATTTCTGATATTAATACCATTGTCTATGCACCATGGATGAAATTGACGACACTCGATGTCAGTTTCTTTGGTCTTAATCTCGCAGTCAAACCTTCAGAATGGCAAAAATATGGATGGTGGCTACTTCTTATTCCTCTTCTTACCGGACTCTTACAATGGTATCAAACCAGACTTATGTTACCTGCGAAAAAAACGATCAAGGATGACATAACAAAACCAACAAAAAAACAGGAAGTAATGAAAACAGATGAAACGAAAGAAACGAAATCTGATACCATGGCGGATATGCAAAAACAAATGGCTCTCATCACACCAGTCATGTTTGGTTTTTTTGCCCTCCAATTTCCTGTCGGTCTTGCACTCTACTGGAATGTCTTCGGACTTTTTGGTATTATGCAACAATTGCATGTAAACAAACAAACCAAAAAATAATATGGAAACGCAAGAACGCATTCAAAACATCGCACAGGATTTTCTTACCAAACTATCAGTTGTTGGAACAGTAACAGTGGACATGGATGAAACAGGCGCTTTCAGAGTGCATATAGAAACAGAGGAAACAGGGCTTCTTATTGGATTTCATGGAAAAACACTCGAAAGCTTCCAACTTATTCTCACCATGATCATTGCCAAAGAATTAACTGAATGGCACCGTGTATATGTCAATGTCGGCGACTATCGAGAGAAACGTGAAGAAGCGCTTATGTACATGGCTCAACGCGCAGCAGATAGAGCTATAGCCACAGGAAGAGCTGTTGATTTATCAAATCTCTCAGCAGGTGAAAGGCGCGTAGTTCATTTGACACTCTCTGGAGATGAACGTGTGATCACTGAGTCTTTTGGTGAAGGTCAGGATAGAAAACTCGTTATTACCCCCAAACCAGTCACCGTCTAAAAACGCGTTTCTATTTTTCATTTTTATCCTATACGGTTTACAATGGTAATACTATGCGCGTGCATCAAGTATTTTATTACCTTATCCTTATCCTCATCCCTACCCAACTCGGCTACCATTTCTGGCCAAACTTTTCTCTCGTTCTGGGAAGAAGAATTGATTATCTTTCTGTCGCCATAACCCTTTCTGATATCTCACTTTTTTTTCTCGCTCTGAGTTTTATTGCAGAGACAAAACATTCTTTACTTCAAACAGTAAAAAAAATATGGAAGAAGAAGAAAAATATTTTTTTCATCCCACTTATATTCATGTGCTTCGCTACAATAAACACTGTGCTTTCTTCGACCCCTCCCTTGACAGCATATATGTGGATGAAAGGTGTTGAATACGGATTTTTTTTCTGGTATATCATACAAACAAAACCTTCTTGGCTTCTCACAATACAAATACTTCTGATTCCCCTACTCTTTTCTTCAATGCTTGCTATATTTCAATTTATAGTTGGTCACTCTGTGGGCGGCATTATGTGGTTTTTCGGAGAACGATTATTTGATGTTAACACACCAGGTATTGCACGTATGGATATCTGCTTTCCATCTATGGGATGTAAAGAATATCTACGACCGTATGCGACATTTCCTCACCCAAATGTCCTAGGAGGATATCTTGCCATACTGCTTATTCTCATGCTCAGAAACAATGAGACTGTTTCGCGAACATATTCATACCTAAAACGAATTGCACTAATTTTTGGAACTATAGCATTGTGTCTTACTGGTTCTCGATCAGCACTCTGTGTATTTATTTGTGCACTACTCATAGTGAGTGTGCAAAAAAAATTGCATCCTCGAAATCTCTTGTATTTCATCATTCCTCTCGTTTTCTCAATACCGTTTCTATTTCAACTGGTTACACAACTATTTTGGAATACTGAACCTATGACAGTACGATGGGAATTACTCGTCGCTGCATGGTCTATGTGGATACATAATCCTATTTTTGGTGTAGGTCTTGGAGAATTTATTCCACATCTTCCCCTCTATTATCCTAGTCGTCAAATGTATTTCCTCCAACCTGTCCATAATATGTACATGCTACTTCTCTCAGAAATCGGAATTCTTGGATGTACGCTGCTTGGAATATTTACATATCGTGTCACAAAATCATTATTCCGATTACGAATACCTGTTGTTCTCGTATTGCCATTCATGATGATTCTCTGTTTAGGAATCTTAGATCACTATCCGCTGACACTCCAACAAGGACAATTATTGTCCACATGGGTCATAGCCATGACAATAGTGGATATCCGCAGGCATGCATAAAGTAGCATTTATATACCGATTCTCTGTACAATATCTGTATGGGGAAAACGAAACTTCTTCTTTTTACAAACACCTTGAGTCAAATAATTGGAAAAGTATTCAGTGCGGGTTCAACTGCGATTGTAGGTATACTTATCGCTCGTTCTTTGGGAGTAAATGGATTTGGTGATTTTGCGAAAGTAACGACATTTATTGGATTTTTTTACTTGTTTGTAGATTTTGGACTCAACCCAATATATTTGGAAGATGCGTTGAAAAAAAAGAATACACATGCATTTCAATCACTCATAGCGACACGATTATTTCTTTCGACACTATTTATTTTCGCTCTCTGTAGCCTTGTCTGGTTTCTTCCGGGATCAGAAACTCAAGGATATAACACAATGGTAAAAATTGGAATCATCCTCTACTCTCCAACCATTCTTTTTCAATCAATGTATATTAGTGCAAATGCGGTATTTCAAAAAAATTTCGAATACAGTAAATCTGCTCTTGCTCTCGCGATCGGATCTCTTGTAAGTGTCGGGGCCGTAGTGTTTCTACTATCTCGTCCATCACCCGCAAATTCAATAAGCATACTCCTTGGTATTACACTTGGATATGGATGTACCGCAATCACTGCATATATTCTCTCTAAACGAGGAAATGAATCATATCGTTTTCACTATGACACTTCAGATATTAAACAGAATTTATTTCGGGCACTTCCCTTAAGTATGACGCTCGCAACAAGTGTCATCTATTCTCATGCCGATGCAATTATCCTTACCATAACACGCTCGACCGCGGAAGTTGGAATCTACGCACTTGCGTATAAACTGTTTGAATTTCTCCTTGTCATTCCCACTTTTTTTATGAACTCTTTATATCCTCTTTTAGTTGTAAATCAAAAAAACCAACAGCTACACGTATATCAAAGACGGATAAAAAAATCATTTGCATTGCTGATTGGCATCTCACTCGTTGTTGTGATTTGCGCATGGTTTCTTGCTCCTATCGTAACGGTCATCCGTGCAGAATTTTTCGCTAGCATTGCCGCGTTCCGTATATTGCTCTTTGGACTTCCAATCTTTTTCTTAAGTAGTATTACCATGTGGATGTTGGTTGTCGAAAAAAAACAAAAAGAACTACTCAGCATTTATCTTTCTGCCATGGTAATCAATATTGCATTAAATATAATTTTTGTTCCTCTACACGGGTATATTGCAAGCGCGTGGATCACAGTTTTTTCAGAACTCTATGTACTTGGCATATCGCTTCTTACACTCAAAAAATCCTTTCGTGACCTTGACAAAAACTTGTAACATTCGTAGCATAATTGCATGAAAAGAATGATCACTATTCACACAGATGGGGGAGCACGGGGGAATCCAGGTCCCGCAGCAGCAGGAATATATATCGAGGAAAAAGGAAAAATTATTGCGGCCTTTGGAAAATATTTAGGAGAAACGACAAATAACGTTGCTGAATATTCTGGCGTCGTATATGCACTAGAATGGATAATTGAAAATAAAATAGTTGAAGCAGGGGAGATTGCATTTTTCTTAGATTCTGAACTTATTGTCAAACAGTTAAATGGTATATATAAAATAAAAGATGCGAAGCTACGGGAACTTGCCTTTCGTGTACACACCCTTGAAAGTGAAGTAGGGGGTACCATAACATACGAGTCCATCCCTCGAGAAAAAAATGCGGATGCTGATCGCCTCGTCAATCAGATCCTCGATGCACAGTAATTCACACTGAGACGTGATGGTAGTTCATAGTTGCTTATTGTTTCTGTTCAGTACTAATTTTTTAGTTTGAAGTTTTTAGTTTTTAATCAGTTTCTATTTTTCAATTTTTAAACTTTATAACTTTACAAACTTTATAACTTTATAACTTTACGAACCTTATAACTCACAAACCCGTCACCCCAACCCTCGCTCATGTCTGCTTCGTTGTGCAATGGGATAATTGATTAGAAAATATTTTGTTGTTTTCGGATTTCATATTTGTCATAATACAATCAGACGTAAATCAATTTACTATGCTGCCACACACACCATTGAAAAATGAAGACGATAAACTACTATATCCGCTAGTGCGTATTGACACGCTTGATGAAACGTATGCATTACCAATACGGGAATTCTTTGCAAAAAATGGATGTCGTGTCATAACCAATGAAAAGACCGCTGATGAAATTGTATATTGGATCATCATCGGTGACCAAATTTTCGTGAAGCATATTCTCGAACAATCACACTATACTGCAAAATCTTCACTTATTTTCTGTTGGGATGCAGATGAATTACCACTATATAAACATATAAATATTTCTCTCATTGCGTATGTAGATCCTGTGCCACTTTCCACAAGTTCACTACAAACCATCATGTATCATTTTTTTGTGAAAGATGAAAAAACACTTCATCTGCAAACTAGTACACCAGTGAAGACTGCACCACCGGTCATAATACAAAAAGCGTCTATAGTAAGAATACCGAATGCACGTGAGACATCCAGAGTCGATACCGGTGAAGCAGACACGAAACGTATAGCACAAACCATCCAACATATTTTTAGTAAACAGCCAACGAAAAAAATTGTCGGAAATAAATCGCGATTATTCAGAGGGGTTGTTGCATGTTGTATTTTCAGTCTATATATTTTGTTATCATACCCGATAAGTCTTGGCGTCAGCGCATACGCGTTTCAAAAAACAGCAAGCGGTGTACAAAAAGGGGAAGGGGGAGGAACTGATTTTTGGAACTCAACGGCAAACAATGCTCTTTCGTATGGAAAATTTATTTCACCAATTGGCTCTCTTCCGTGGATTATCATCTATGGACCGAAAGAAATTGAGCGACAACAAACCTTGATTGACACGTTGGATAAAACTAACATAATCATCCATGATGTTGTAGAACTTATCATTTTAGCTAAAAATGTCGCAACCAGCAGTATTCCCATTGCACATTTAAACGCTACAATGCCACTTCCTGTAGCTATTACACAAATAAAAGCACGGGTGTTTCCACTCCAAACAAATATTGATCGACTTATGCTTCTTGGCGTTAGTCTCAAAAATGATCCGCCATTTGCGTTTGTGAACCGGTTCAGTCAGCCAAAAATTGAATTAGGCGTGAACACGCTTAAACACTACGGATCCCTCCTCACTCAAGTTGAAAGACTCTTGCTTTTGTACCCATATGTAGCAGGTTTTCAGGAACAGCAAACCATTCTTGTGTTGTTACAAAATAATGCTGAATTACGACCCACTGGCGGATTTATCGGTTCACTCATGAAAGTAAATACAAATGAAGGAAAAATTATTGATACGATTGTTGAAGATGTGTATGCGTATGATGGTCAACTCAAAGGACATGTTGATCCACCCATACCTATTCGTGAAGTCTTAGGACAAGAACATTGGTATTTACGTGATAGTAATTGGAGTCCTGATTTCCCTACATCAGCACAAAAAGCATTATGGTTTTTTGAGAAAGAATCCGGCGAACGCATGAGCACAGTTGCCAGCATAAACGCGGATCTATTTGTCTCACTGTTAGGTGCCACAGGTCCTATAGATCTACCAGATATCAATGAACAAATAACGGAATCTAATTTTTACGTAAAAGCATTATATTACACACAAAATAATTTCTTCCCAGGCTCCACGCAAAAAAAAGACTTTTTAGGTCAGCTCATCGCAGGCATATCACAAAAATTGCTACAAAAGCAGGACGCGAAAACAACAATGAAAATATTCACCATACTTATGGAAGCAATGGCAAATAGGAATATGCAGTGGTATTTTACCAATCCCGAAGCTCAACGAATAGTGAATCAATTTCGATGGAGTGGTGCTTTTCCTGCAGTATCCGCGTGTACCAATGAAACAGAAAATTGTGTATTTTTACCTCTTGCTGTCAATGAGGCTAATCTCGGTGTCAACAAAGCAAATATATTTCTCACTCGAAAAGACAGAAGAACTGTCGCGATTACTGATACGGAAATAAAAGAAACAATTGAGCGAACCATCACACATGGTGGATCAGGGGAACCGGGAAGTGGAGAATATAAAACATACCTTCGTTTTTATGTTCCAAAAAATGCAAAGCTTGTATCGTTCACTGCTGATGGAATACCCATAGCGACGAAGGATCAAAAAGCACTTCCATCTCTTCCATTTGGTGAAATTATCGAGGAACAATCTTTTTTCACAACAGTTGGGACAGCACAGCTCATTCCTGAAGGAGGGGAAAAATCAATTAAACTTTCATTTTCTCTCCCGCTCCCAGAAGGAATCAAACGAAATACAAAAACAAAAATTGCACTTTTTGAACAAAAACAATCTGGGATAGCTGAGGTGCCTACTCAGGTAGTACTCACTGTTGCAGCACCATTTACGATACGTATAGATGATGCGACGCTTGCAAACGGGTCGTATCTTGAGTACAATACAAACCTAGCCCGCGATGATCATACGGTCGTGGAAATTCAACAATAAAGCACTATGAGCAAATATACAATCACCGGAGAAATGAGAACACTCGTTGGTAAAAAAGTAAAATCCATCCGCCTTGATGGAAAAACACCAGCAACTATCTATGGCAAAGAAAAAGAAAACCTCAGCATAAGTGTCCCAACAGACACATTTCTTCAATTATATAAAGAGGCAGGAAAAACAGGACTTATTGAACTTATCATTGGCGGAAATAAACACCCCGTATTAGTAGAAGCAATACAAATAGACCATATCCACAACACACTATTAAATATTGAATTCCATGAAGTTAACTTAAAAGAAAAGGTACATGCAACCGTATCTCTTGAAATGGTTGGAGAACCAACAGCAATCACAGAAAAACTTGGTGTACTGCTTACGCTTATTGACCAAATCGAAGTAGAAGCACTTCCTACAGATCTTCCAGAAAAAATCGAGGTAGACATTTCTGGTCTTGCTGCAGTGAACGATCAAATAACAGTTGGGGACATAAAGGTTCCTGATTCAGTTACCATCCTGACAGATAAAGACATCATGATTGCAAAGATTAGTGCGTTTATCGTCGAGAAAGAACCTGAACCAGTTGTGGCTGAGGTAGCACCTGAGACAGCTACTGCAACAGAAGAGGGGAAACCTGAAGGAACGAAAGAAGAGCCCGCAAAAGAAGAGTAAAAACAAATACTTACTTCAACGTACTACTTTCTATAACCGCCAAAAAATCTTCTATGGTTGTATTGTTTGGGTCCAGTGTTAATGCGTGAGTGAGCGTTTCTTTTGCATTGGTATATTGTCCCAAAGAGTACTCTGCTTGTGCCAGTTGGATATACGCATCTCTATAATCAGGTCTTGCTCCAATGACAGACTTCCAATATGAAATTTGGTTTAGATATACATCATCCCGCACAACAGCTGTGCCTAGGATGTCACGGTCAGGTTGTACGCCCGTGTCAGTATTTCCCAGAGAAAAAGAAGGAAATATGTTGTTGTAACGGTCTAATCCTAATCTGTCACGCAGGGAAACAACCCCAAAAACAAGGCAAAAAACAACCATTGCGGTGAATAATCGGGAAATATGCGGTAATTGGAAGCGAGGAGGGCGTGATATGATACGGCTGGGAAGCAATTTCTGCATAATAGTATCTCCATTGTAAAGATAATGTCGCTCTATTTGCAAGCACGTATGAACGAACAGATACGAAAGAGGATAATTCTGGATACGCTTAAAAAAGCCTATCCGCATGCAGCTATTGCATTATTCTATTCATCTCCATGGGAATTACTCGTAGCTGTTATACTTTCTGCACAATGTACTGACAAAGTAGTCAACACAGTGACTCCACAATTATTTGCTTCTTATCCAACCCCAAAATCCATGGCTCAGGCAAAACGTGAAGATGTAGAAAACCTGATTAAAAAAACTGGTTTTTATACAGTAAAAACAACGCATATCATACAAACAGCCAATCGGCTTGTAGATGCTTACGATGAAAATATTCCAAAAACCATGGCTGATCTTATCACGCTTCCCGGAGTGGGAAGGAAGACTGCAAATGTCGTTTTATACAATGCATTTCATATCATCGATGGAATAGCAATTGATACCCATGTCCATCGCATAACGCAACGATTGGGACTTGTGAGCATTCCGAAAGACCAAAAGAAAAAACCCATGATGTTTGATCATGAAGGGAAACCGCACATTGATTATTACAAAGGCGCTGATCCAAACAGTATAGAAAAATTACTCATGAAAGAAATTCCAAAAAATGATTGGGGAGCAATTACATATAGGATAATTGATCATGGAAGAGCCGTGTGTAAGTCACGGCATCCACTGTGTGATGTGTGTCCGCTAAAATCATACTGTGCATCATCGCGCAGCACTTCATGAAACATTTTATGCTTCTTCTTGTCACAACAAGGTCATATGTGATACGCTTGAAGCCACAAACCAGCCCAAACAGTATTAACCCCTGATAATGTATAAGGAGAACGCTATGCCAAAGACAGTAAAAAAAACAATAAAAAAACAAAAAATAGTATTGCTTCCTCCTGAAATGGAAATAAAAGAAACAACAACATGTGGGTCTTCTTGTTGCTGTGGCGGCAAATCAATTCCAAAAACAGGAATCATTCTTGCCATCCTTGCAATTCTAGCGCTTGGACTTGTGCTTGTTAATCGTGGCCTTATCATAGCGGCCATCGTCAATGGGAAGCCAATCTTTCGATTTGAAGTAGATAAAATGCTTACAGATCGTTTTGGCAAACAAACATTGGAAACCATGATTAACGAGGGAATTATCATGGATGCGGCACAAAAAGAAAATATTGTTATTTCCACAAGCGATATCGAAACAAAAGAACAGGAAATTGTCAAAGGGTTTGGTGGAAACATCACACTGGAAGAAGTGTTGCAATTTCAAGGCATGACAAAGAAAGAATTTGATGATCAAGTCAAAATTCAATTATTGCTTACCAAAATTCTCGGTAAAGACATAGTAATTAGCGACCAGGAAGTGACTGAGTATATTGCGACAAATAAAGATACGTTGACCGCGACAGAAGAAGGTGCGTTGACCCAAGAAGCTCGCGAGGCACTATTAAACGAAAAGGTAAATGAAAAAATTCAACCATGGTTTAGTGCACTTCGAGAGAAAACATCAATCATACGGTTGATGAAGTAATAGGTAGCCAAACATCAAGCGACCAGTACAATCCCTTTGTGCTTTTCGTGATACAATGTGGCACATGGATACTACGCTCGTTGCGCATCGAGATAACGCGCTTCGTCACCTCTACATAAGCCCACTGGAACGATGTAACATGGCGTGCGTCATGTGCTATACCAATAAATCAAATAGTGCGTTAACCGAGAACGAAATAATTACCTTTGTTCATGCCTATAAAAAGGTGCAGAATGTTGAAAGTATTACGCTCTGTGGCGGAGAAGTGTTTCTGCTTCCGTATATTTCCTCACTGATAAACTTGCTAACGCAAGAAGGTATATTTATCCAAATTATCACCAATGGTTCTATTGATCGTTTATCAGAAATTCAAAACCCCAACAATTGCAATATAATTCTATCGCTTGATGGACTTCCCAAGTACCATGATGCAAATAGAGGAAAGGGGATGATGGAAAGAAGTTGTGCCTTTTTTGATCATGCTTGTGCACTAGGGTTCCACCAAGAAATATTCTCAATCGTGACACAACAAAACTATTCCGATATCCCTGCATTTGAATCATGGATACAGAAAAAGTATGGATCAATTCCCATAACCTATCATCCAAGAAAACCATTGAAATACCTAGAGGCGCATCCGGTCAATCGGTGTTTCTCCAAAAAAGAAGGATTTGATTTTCTCGAAGGCAAGGATCTACAAACACTATTTCTCACGAAAAAAACATTTCCGCCGAAAGAACTTGGATGCTACCAAATAGCACTCCAGTCGGATAAACGTATATATGCATGTTGCGAAGGAACGACACCTATCGGCGCCTTACATGATTCCATACAACAAATTATTAAAAACTTCAAAGCGCTTCTTGATATGAAAACAAATCCAACATGTACGAGTACCTGTCTTGGATGTGTATATCCAGAATTTCGCTGTGGGTTTTCCCTATGATAGACACGCCGCTTACCATTAAAGCAAATATAATGAAGTCCATTCGTTCATTTTTTTATGAACACAACTTTCAGGAAGTGATGACACCGTCACTCGTCCAAAGCGTTCCTTTGGAACCAACGCTCTCCTATTTTTCCACTTTTTGGAATTCATGCGGGCAAAAAAAGCCACTTTATCTTACCGCTTCTCCAGAAAGCACATTAAAAAAGTTTCTCGCAAGCGAGAAAAAAAACTGTTTTTCTATCGCCCCTTCATTTCGAAATGTCGAAGAAGCAAATGTGACGCACATGCCAGAATTCTTGCTCCTTGAATGGTATGAAGTAAATAAAACATATAGAGATGAAATCGAAAGAACAGATGAGTTGATACAATATATTCAACAAAAAAATCCTCACTATATACGAATGCCACAATCCAAATCAATTTCCATGATACCTATGAGTACGCTCTGGAAACGCCATGTCGGCATTACGTTTGAATCACTTATGAAAGAAAAAGATATGATTACATTTGCACAAAAAAAGGGATATGAAACCAGAAATGCGACGTGGGAACAACTTTTTAATCAAATATTTCTCAATGAAATAGAACCTCATATAGGAATGGATCCGTACTATATCACGGAATTTCCTGCAAAAATTTCTCCGCTCTGTAAACCAAATGAAAAAAATCCTCATCTCGCCGATCGATTTGAACTGTATAGTTTAGGCATGGAAATCGCAAACGGAAATACAGAAAATACCAATAAAGAACAAATTAAAACAGTGTTTGAAAAAGAACAAACAAATAGGAAAAGAAAAGGAGAAAAAGCACCGAATATTGATAATGATTTTCTCCATGCTCTTGACTCACTTCGTACGACGAATTTTGCAGGAGTGGGACTTGGGATTGACCGACTTATCATGGCCCTCACAGGAATCACGGACATCCGAACGCTCAATCCATTCTTCTAATCATTTTCATTGTTGTCTTGAAAAAACTGCACGTCCGTGGGATAATCACAATCTATATGGCAATGATATCAACAGCAGATTTCAAAAAGGGGATGTTTATCGTATTTAAAAATGAACCACATCAAATTGTGGAATTCCAACACGTCAATCCTGGGAAAGGATCTGCATTTGTCCGTACTCGTTTGAAATCATTGAAAATTGGAAAAGTACAGGAATTTACCTATAAATCCGGCGAAAATGTTGAGGAGCTTCCGGTCGAAACACACGAAATGCAATACCTCTATCCGGAAGGTGAAGGGTTTGTATTCATGGATAACCAAAATTTCGAACAGGTAACTGTGGCAAGTGTGCTTATTGGAGATTTTGTTAAATACCTGAAACCAAATGAAACCTATCAAATATTACTGCATGAAGAAGAAGCAGTCGGTATTCGATTGCCAAAAAAGGTTCGTCTCCTTGTGACAGAAGCACCGGACGGCGGAGCGAGAGGAAACACCGTCGGAGGAGCGACAAAAACAGTGGTGGTGGAAACTGGCGCAGTCGTCAGCGTACCTCTTTTTATCAAACAAGGTGAACTTATTGCAATAGACCCGGAAACAAATTCTTACCTAGAAAGATCCAACTAACACACCTTACTGTCCGATTGGTGCAAACGTTTCAATCGTTGGAGTAGGACTCCTAGTAACTATCGGTGTTGCTGTCGCAGCAAGTGGTATTTCCATTCCTTTTTCAAGACTGTTTGTTACCGCTCCTGGAAACGTCAATGTCTGCACAATTTTATCAAATAAAATGTCATCTTCCGCAAAATTTGTTGTAATACCTGCTGGCGCAAAATGATTAATTTCTAATGATAAAGAAGGGGACAGTTCAATCATGTATCCACGGATGCGTGTAAATACATATCCGCCAACGGTAGTACCTGATAATGCAGACGTAAATTCTACAGCTGTTTTTCCTGCGATGGTCGTTTGTTTGGTAACAAGTGGTTTCCCTGCGGCATCAGATATTACTTTTCCACGATAATCAGCAAGTGCTTGTCCTGTCCCTCGTGCAGCGACAGTGAATCGTGTGCCACCTGGCAAATATGTCCCTTGTGATGCACAGGAAGCGCCATCACACAGTGGTGCAAGCATAGTATCTGGTAATGTATACGAAACATCAGGAATAGCCACTCGTGTCGCGCCGTTTAACACTGTCTGTTTTTGCCATACTACCGCTTTTGGTATAAGCGTTCCCTCAGCACTCGTCGTTGCGAAAAAATCTGTTGCAATATCATTTGGCATAGCAACTGGAGTTGGCGTAACCTTCGCGCTCGTTGATAATGAACCAGTACTCATCCATGTGCGGATATACCCACTGAGATAAAATCCAACGCCAAAAAGAATCGCAAAAAGAATAATATTTTTAATAAGTCCACCGAATGAAAAACCAGATTTTTTCACTGGAACTGCAGAAAGGGGAACATCTTGAAGTGGTTGTTCTTCAGGAAGTGGAGGAATAATCGGCGTTTCTTCGTACTCGAGCGGTTGTCCTTGTGGTTGTTGATTTGGTGTTGCAACTGTTTCATCATCCATATATATCTATTCTTCCATGCTCCCAATCAAGTGTCAACAAGCTCTCACCTTCGGCCATGGAGTCACAATCAGTGGTATCCCATCCCATCCAGGAATTTGTTGATAAATATTTTCTGTAATAAACGGCATATATGGGTGCAATAACTTCATAAGGCAAAAAAGTATATGACGATACACGCTAAGTGCTTGTTCGTCGCCAGATTGAAAGCGTTCTTTATTTTCCTCAATATAGACATCCGCAACTCGATGCCATGCAAATTCATATAGCTCCTGTGCAGCATCGGAAAATCTGTACCGATCAATGTATTTCGTCACGCTTGAAATATGTGCATCAAGTTCATGTAAAATTGCTTTATCTTTTTCTCCAAGTTTTTTGTACATTGCTTCATCATACATCGGCAATACCGTTTGCTTTTTTCCCTGCGCGCCGCTTACCTTCTCCCATTCCTCTAGATTCATAAGAAAAAATCTTGTCATATTCCATAATTTATTTGAAAAATTCCTCATGCCACGCACCTTATCTTCAGAAAGTGATATATCATTTCCGGCAGCAGCTCCAAATACAAGTGCCATACGAAGAGCATCAGCTCCATATAAATCCACCATCTTGATCGGATTGACTACATTGCCTTTGCTTTTACTCATTTTTTGACCTTTACTATCACGTACCAATCCATGAAGATAAACTTTTTTAAACGGTACCTTATCAGTCACATACAAACCCACCATGAGCATACGACAAACCCACATGGGAAGTATGTCATATCCTGTTTCCATGACAGATGTCGGATAAAAGGTTTCAAAGTCTGTTTTATCACTATTTGCCTGTAATGTGGCAAATGGCCATTGTGCACTAGAAAACCACGTATCAAATACGTCTTCGTCCTGCACCAATGTCGTACCTCCGCATACAGAGCAGTGTTCTGGTGCTTTTCCATCTGTAATAATCCACTCTGTCGCTGGGTTCGTTTTTACACAGGTCTCACATCGCCATGCAGGAATTCTGATACCCCACACAATTTGACGACTAATGTTCCAGTCATGAAAATTAGTCAACCATTGGTTTGCAGTTTTCTCAAATCGCTTTGGAATGAATGTCACTTCTTTTTTGATAATTGTTTTTATTGCCTGATCTGCAAGGGGACGAACTTTTACAAACCATTGTGACATAGGAAGCGGCTCGAGTGTCGTTCCGCAACGATAACATGTTCCCACAGTGTGAACATATCCTTCATCGATATGATCAATCATTCCCCGCGTCTGCATGTCTTCAACAACTTTTGCCCGTGCCGCTTTCACCCGAAGACCCGCATAAGGACCGGTCACAGATGTAAGCTTTCCATCAAATCCGATTACTTGTACAAGTGGAAGATCGTGTCGTTTACTGATTTCATAATCCGTCATATCGTGTGCAGGAGTCACTTTTACTACTCCTGTACCAAAGGCAGGGTCAACCGCATCATCGGCAACGACCATAAGTTTTACTTTTCCAAGTAATCCTTCGAATGATATCTCTTTGCCAACATAATCTTTATATCGTTTGTCCGTCGGATGCACGGCTACTGCCGTATCACCAAATTTAGTTTCAGGACGCACTGTTGCGAGTATGAAGGGTCCGTATTTGAGATAGTATAACGGATCAATTTTCTCAACATGATTTACTTCAAGATCGGAAAAGCTCGTGCCACATTTTGTGCAGTAATTCACGAGTCGTTCACCACGATAAATAAGTCCATCATCATGCATTTTTTTAAATGTTTTATATACAACAGCAATAATTTCTGGATCGAGTGGAAATTTTACTCGTGACCAATCAAGAGAAAAACCCATGCGACGAAGTTGAGATTCCATATTCCCACGGTTGGCCTGAGTAAAATCCCAAATTGCTTTATATAAATCATCTCTCGAGTAATCAAATCTGCTTTTACCCTGTTTGGCAAGAAATTTTTCAAAGACAAATTGCGTCTCAAATCCTGCATGATCGAACCCAGATTGCCACAACGTTGTATCACCTTTCATTCGATGATACCGAACCATGATATCTTCAATCGTAAACATGGCATGCCCCAAATGGAGATCGCCGTTTGCATTTGGAAGGGGAAGAATAACACAAAATGGATCTCTTCCTGCTTCTTTTTTTGGCGAGAAATATCCCGCTTTTTCCCACGAGGAATACATCGTCTCTTCAAATGATATGGGAGAATAGACTTTATCCATACGTGGTAATTATACGCGATTTAGGAAAAAGAGGGTACAGAAAGGATGTTACAGCTCATCAAGCTTCATGGGCTCAATCTTTTTGCCTTCGATAAGCGCGAGATATTTCTCTGTCGTTGAAAGACGTTTGTGTCCCACGAGTTTTGAAATGGTCGTCAAATCTGTTCCAGCCATCAAATGTTGCGCTATGAAAGTATGACGAAGATCATTCACCTTTGCGCCTTCTATGCCTGCAATACGAAAATATCGATCAATTGCAGTACGAATGTTTCGAATAAGAAGTGGTCTACCGGTTTTTGTAATGAAAAGCGCAGTACTTTTCGCTTGTGTTCCACGGATAGCGAGATATTTCGTAACCGCATCTTGCGCAGCTTTATTCAGTGGCACTGTCCGTTCTGCATGACCTTCTTGTTCTGTGATATGAAGTTCATTGCCTCGAACGTCTTCCAGCATGAGAGCTGCAAGTTCACCGATACGAATACCTGTTTGTAAAAAGAGTTCGACAACTGCATACATGCGAGTGTCTCCGCGACATGCATCGCGAAGCGCTCGGTATTCAATTTTAGACAAAATACGAGGTGGTTTACTTTCATATTTCGGATGTTCTATAGCAACAGCTGGATCAGCCGTCACAAGACCAACAGATTTTGCATAACGGAAAAACGTTTTAAGAGAGTTAATTTTTCTGGATATCGACTTTGGAGTGTAATTGTCGCTTGCCATTTTTTTCAAAAACGATTCAAGCTCATCTTTTGTCACTTCAGCAATCTGACTTTTTCCCATGGATTCTAAATATGACAATAGTTGTTCTATGTCTTTTTTATATGCCACAATTGTTGCATGGGCACGTTTTTTTGTT
>Ga0209373_10002358_pt1 | contig 19129 bp, 18 predicted proteins | sample Higcelweek5metaG_FD_187173 | JGI IMG/M metagenome (GOLD analysis project Ga0209373, IMG submission 187173) | Freshwater pond sediment microbial communities from the University of Edinburgh, under environmental carbon perturbations - High... | ecosystem: Environmental > Aquatic > Freshwater >... | reverse complement strand
GTAGTGAGCCTTCAAATTCATTATTGCCCTCAAATTTTTACAGACATAATAACCAAACCCAATGCGCTCGTAATACCATTTGTCGGTAGGCGATTCGCTCAAATAAACTCCGAACTGGGTGAGAATAGTGAACTTATCGACAAGAAATTCGTGCGAACAATGAACGGCACAAGTTATGAGCTCGTCTTTGGGCAAAGGCGACTCCCACCATCGGGCTTCTTGTTTTGCCTCATTATAAGCAAGTTCGAAACCAACACCCAACCTTCGCTTGTATCCAATACGATAAAACAACGAGGGCGAGATAAGAGCTTCGTGGTAAGTGAAAATTTTATCGCCCGAATATTCTATAGGAGAGAATCGCCTGATTCCTCCACTCAAATTAGTCACAATCTGAAAATTACGATCGAATTCAAACTTCTTTCCTTTGTTCAGAAATTGAGTTTGCCCAAAATACTGCCGAACCCCAAATTTTAGAGATGGGATGTTAAGCCCCAGGTTTGGCCACCCCAACGCTCCATTTGAATAGTGCGTTAGACCTTCACTCACAAAGATATCGAGAGATGGCAAAACATGAAACGACTGTTCTAAATAGAATGCGATGTATGCATTGAAAGACGAACCTGTCGACATGTTATTTGGGTTAGTATATTTATTGAACGGATGTATTCCATAAGCAACTCCTAGATTAGCCTCCAAGTCAACCCTAAACCACGAAGTTGCAACCTGTGGAAAATTGATAAAGAAATATGAAGCAATAGGTTTGCCAAGAACATCGGTCTTGAACGTATTCCAGTTTAAACCAACTCCAAGACTTGGATATCGATAAGCAACTTGCCAATCTTTTTTGCCTACCGTTTGCCATCCGACCTTCAGATCAACACCTCGATAAGGATAAGTAAGGTTTTTGATGACTTCGCGGTGAGGTTTGTTTTCGCCAGTACGGTAGTTTAGGCTATAAAAAAATGGAGAGCGAATTGTATCCTGAGCAGATGTACTTACTGAAATTGAAAAAAACAACAACAAAACTACCAGAGGCACAACTTCAATGAACCTACTTTTCATCATCGCCCAGAATAATGAAAATATCTTCATTTGCCTTTTTCATGTAATACTCTTCGCGTGCAAACCGCTCGAGTTCACTAGGATCTGTCTTCAACGCTTTGATGCGCGCCTTGTCTTTTGCAATTTTTTCATCAAGGAATACAGCCTCTTTGTTGAGCTGCTTAAGCTTATGCCTGTCTTTCCCAAGGCGTATCCAGTTGAATTCGTCGAAAAAAAGCATCCACACAATGAAGACAAATACTATCCCCACATAGACTTTATTTTTGTTTGCAAAATTTAGAATACGTTCTTTCATCGATAAAACCGGGAAATGATAAACTTTCACTTGCAAAACTAATATAAAGCATCACATTTTTTTTGAAAAAAGGGGAAGAAATTATCCCTTCACATAAATCGGAACACTCATATAGTTCAAAGAAACCGACTGATACACAAAAAATGTAGTCGAGAAATGGAAAATGGAAACCGACTAAAATCTCTTCGATGAAAAAGCCCTATTTTCAAGAGAATTAAACTTTTGATACCCGATCAACTGGTCATAACGATCTATCGTTTTTCCATAGTAGACAAAAATCTGGTAATCGTTTTCGGTTTCATGATGACTGCCCTCAAAGGTGTAAGTTTTGATTTTATTGTCAGCAAAATCTTTCCACGCATAAGTATAATTGTAATACCCTTGCTTTAGCAGTAGTGTAAGTTCATATTGATGCCTCTCCATGCTCCACTTCATCTCGTTCTGCTTTGCACATTGCCAGTTCGATAGTTCACCAAACACATATACACCCCCTCCCATCAACACATTATCCATTGGCAAGGTGAAATGAACAAACATATAATCGGCCTCAACCTCAGGCACATCCGAATTATGAAGTTCGACATGAAAGCGGCCGTTCAAATCGTCATCAAACATATACCTTTCCTGAACCCTGAGTTTGTCAGTTTTCAATGTTACATGATACAGTGGCTTATGATAGGTTATTGAATTAACCCCTACTCCAGTGAATTTATAATTACGAAACTCAAAACTTCGGAACTCATTCTCACCACTAAAACTGTTTCCTTCGTTATAATCGTATTCAAGCAATTTGTCGTCTGAAAACATTGGCTTCAAGCCAGTTAGTGCATTATCAGACCTTCCATTCTGAGTTACTACAACTTTAATGTCACTTCTCGGATTTTGAATTGGGAAATTGCTGTGATCTACAATAAAGTCAACTTCCTGATTCTCGGCATCGACAGGATCAAACGTCGCATTCCTGATTCGGGCATCAATTTTCACTAACGGGTCTACCACATAAAACCTCCTTGTAATAATTGGTGTCTCTGGGGAATTCTTATCGAAAACAACTAACGCATAATTGCCCGAATACTTAAATTGAACATCTTCGTTAGGCAATTTCAGAAAGTAATTCACATACTTAACCATCGGAATAACAGAGAATTCAAAACCGTTAAGTGGAAATTCTATAAACGAATCGAGGTACTCTTGTTGTGGCAGTTGAGAAATTCTCCAATTCCTATCGCAATGATAAAGTGTATAGTAGTAATCTTTCACTTCGGCCGACAAATCGTCGAAAGAAAATGCCAAAGCCTGATCGCTGTTCAATAAGACCACGGGGTTTGAAAGATCCCAACCTTCGCGGAAAAGCTGAACTGTTTTAATGTTGTCGGAGTATACATTATTTTCGATAATCTCGGGCAAATTTATTGAGTAACAAACCGATCTAAGGCATAAAAACAGAATGAGGATATAAAGTTGCTTAATATTCATGACACAAATTTTTCACACAAAATTAATATTTCACCACACTAGTATGATCCATGGGTTGCAATTATATTATAACGAACTTAAAATGAAAAAATTATATCGCACAATAAAAGGCTAACGAATGAAAAAGAAAAAATGTTAAAATCATTAGAACCAAAAATATCAATCTTTTAGTGTTCTTTCTCTTTTTTTTAAATCCCTTCCCAAATTTTTGACCTTATTCTATGATTGGTAAAAAAGTATAGACAAAAAAATATGCTGAAATATTTACCTTTGTGACTCTAAATTCATAATCACACATTCAGCGATGTCGAAAACAATAAAAATCAAAAAAGGATTAGATATCAAATTGAAAGGAATGGCCGAATTATCCATTGGAGGTGAAATCACTTCAACTCTTTATGGCATTGAACCAGCCAATTTCCTTGGACTGATACCAAAGCTGTCTGTAAAACCTGATGAGTACGTTAAAATTGGGACACCACTATTTTACGACAAAAACCAACCAGAAGTAAAAATTACTTCGCCGGTAAGTGGCAAAGTTGTAGCAATTAACCGTGGCGACCGACGTAAGATTTTGGATATCGAAATCGAAAGCGATAACAAATTCGAATCGGAACAATTCTCTATTGGAGAATTAAGTTCAATTAACCGCGACTCAATCAAAGAAGTTTTACTAAGCAGTGGTCTCTGGCCATATCTTATCCAACGTCCGTTTGGCATTATTGCTAAACCTTCGGATACTCCGCGCGATATTTTTGTATCGGGCTTTGATTCTGCACCATTGGCACCCAGTTATGATTTTTCGTTAGCCAATGATCTAAAATCCTTCCAAAAAGGTATTGATGTATTGGCAAAACTTACCGACGGTAAAGTTTATCTTGGTGTTCGTAGCGGCTCAAAATTAGCCGAAGTAAAAAATGCAGAAGTAAACGTTTTCGACGGACCTCATCCGGCGGGGAATGTTGGCATACAAATCCATCACTTGAAACCTATCAATAAAGGCGACAAAGTTTGGACTGTTGATCCGCAGGCAGTTGTATTCATTGGACGTTTGTTCTCAGATGGAAAACTGAATTTCAGCAAAATAGTTTCATTAACCGGTTCCGAAGTTAAGAACCCAATGTATTATAAAACAGTTGTTGGCGTTAAAGCTTCTCCAATTGTTTCGGGAAAAACTGAAGCTTCAGGAAAAGAGAGAATCATAGCAGGAAACGTTCTTACAGGTAAAAAAATGAATGCTGATGATTACCTCAATTTCTATGCAAACCAGATAACTGTAATTCCTGAAGGTGACAATTATGAATTTTTAGGATGGGCTATGCCCCGGTTCAATAAATTCAGCTTTTCGCGTGCCTACTTTTCGTGGTTAACCCCTGGAAAAACGTACCGTGCCGATGCTAATTTGAACGGCGAAGAACGCGCTTATGTAATGACTGGACAATACGAAAAAGTACTGCCAATGGACATACTTCCTGTTCATTTGATCAAATCGATCATGGCCGACGATATCGACAAAATGGAATTACTCGGCATTTACGAGGTCATTGAAGAAGACCTTGCCCTATGTGAATATGTATGCACTTCAAAAATAGAAGTTCAGCACATTCTTCGTAAAGGTATCGACCTGATTGTAAAAGAACTTGGTTAATTAAAACATAAGATGAAATTACTCAGAACATATATCGACAAGAATAAACCGCTGTTTCAAAAAGGCGGGAAATTTGAAAAGTTGGGCTCAACATTTGGTGCTTTCGAAACCTTTTTGTTTACGCCTAACCACACTTCAAAATCGGGAACCCACATTCACGATACCATTGACCTAAAAAGGACAATGATTATTGTGGTGCTTGCCCTTGTGCCTGCTTTACTTTTTGGAAGCTGGAACATTGGCTACCAAAATGGCTTGGCTTTTGGCATTGAACGTTCGCTTTTGGAAAACTTCTTTTTTGGGTTCTTCAAAATGTTGCCAATACTAATTGTATCGTATGTGGTCGGTTTGGGTATCGAATTTATTTCGGCTCAAATTCGTGGGCACGAGGTGAACGAAGGTTATTTGGTAACAGGTATCCTTATTCCTCTTATCGTTCCGGTAACCACACCGTTATGGATGGTGGCTTTGGCCGTAGCTTTTGCCGTAATTTTTGGAAAAGAAATTTTTGGTGGAACAGGTTATAACATTATGAACGTAGCTTTAATTGCACGAGCATTCTTGTTCTTTGCTTACCCATCATACATGTCGGGCGACACAGTTTGGATCGAAGGTTTGACCAGCCAAACAGCTATCGACGGTTTCTCGGGGGCAACACCTTTGGCTCAATTGGCTCAGGGTGCAGCAGCTCCAGTGGCCTCAATCAGCGATTTGTTTTTCGGGTTTATCCCAGGTTCTATTGGCGAAACATCGAAGTTTGCAATCCTAATTGGTGCTGCAATTCTAATTTTCTCAGGAATAGCTAGCTGGAAAATAATGCTTTCGGCAGTAATTGGTGTAATGTCTATCGGCCTTCTATGTAATGGCTTGGCGGTTAATGAATACATGGCAGTACCTGCTTATTACCACTTGTTAACAGGCGGTTTTGCTTTTGGTGCCGTGTTTATGGCCACCGACCCTGTTACTGCTCCACATACCGAAAAAGGGAAATGGATTTATGGATTCATGATTGGTGCTTTTGTGGTGCTTATCAGGGTTTTCAATCCTGCTTACCCCGAAGGTATGATGTTGGCTATTTTATTGCTGAATGTTTGGTCTCCACTGATCGATTACTTTGTGGTCGAAGGCCATATCAAACGCAGGATGAAAAGGTTTGTAATTAAGAAAAACGTATAAACGAGGAACGCAATGAAGAACTTTAGTAATACTTATATTTTTATCTTCTCGGCGGTGATGGTGGTTATTGTTGCAATTTTGCTTTCAACGGCTGCAATTCAGTTAAAGCCTTATCAAGATAAAAATATTGAAGTTGAGAAAAAGCAGAATATTCTTGCTTCTATCCGCATAAAATCGACACCTGTTGACGCTGTTGAGCTTTATGCCAAGTATGTAACCACCAGTTTTGTGGTAAACAACAAAGGCGAAAAAGTGGAAGGCGAAGATGCTTTTGGTATCGACATTAAAAATGAACTGGCAAAACCTGCTGCCTACCGCAAACTACCCGTTTATGTAGGTACACTCGACAATGGATCGAATGCTTATGTAATGCCAGTGAGGGGTAAAGGTCTTTGGGGTCCAATTTGGGGCTACATTTCGTTGAAACCCGATATGAACACAATTTATGGTGTTGTATTCGACCACCAAGGGGAAACTCCAGGATTAGGTGCTGAAATTGCCGCTGAATTCTTTCAAACTCCATTTATCGACAAACAAATTTTCAAGGATTCAACCGAATTTGTGTCGATTAAAGTACTTAAGGGGGGTGCTCCCGATGGCGACTTACACGGCGTGGATGCTATTTCAGGAGGAACAATAACATCAAAAGCTTTGGAAGCGATGCTTGATAGTTGTTTAGTTCAGTACAAAACATTCTATATTCAAAATCGTCAATAAATAAACACTGATTGCTATGAGTATTTTTTCGTCAAAAAATTTCAAACTGCTAACGGAGCCTCTTAATTTACAGAATCCGGTTACCGTACAAATCTTAGGAATTTGTTCGGCACTTGCAGTAACCGTTAAGCTCAAAAATGCAATAGTTATGGGGTTGTCGGTGTTAGTTGTAACAGCAATTTCAAACTACGTAATATCATTATTACGAAACTATATTCCTTCTCGCATCCGAATCATTGTTCAACTTGTAGTTGTAGCAACAATGGTAATTTTGGTTGACCAAATATTACGAGCATTTGTTTACGATGTAAGCAAGCAGCTTTCGGTGTATGTTGGGTTGATCATTACCAACTGTATCATTATGGGTAGGCTCGAAGCTTTTGCCATGGGCAATAAACCTTGGCCATCGTTTATCGATGGGGTAGGCAATGGTGCTGGTTATGCCATGATATTGATAGTTGTTGCTTTTATTCGCGAGTTGTTTGGATCGGGCACAGTACTTGGTATTCATATTATACCACAAAGTTTTTATGAAGCGGGCTATGTAAACAATGGCATGATGATTATGCCCACTATGGCTTTGGTTTTAGTTGGTTGTATCATTTGGATACAGCGCAGTTTCAACAAGGAATTGATCGAAAAAGATTAACCTATAAAAGACATCGGTTATGCAAGAAATGATAAACATATTTATAAAGTCGATTTTTATCGACAATATGATCTTTGCCTTTTTTATTGGGATGTGCTCTTATCTGGCGGTCTCGAAAACGGTAAAGACATCGATTGGCCTTGGCGTTGCAGTAATTTTCGTCCAGATCATCACTGTTCCTGTAAACTATTTATTGCTTGAATATGTGATGAAACCAGGAGCCCTGTCATGGTTAGGATCAAGCTTCAACGGCGTCGATCTTTCGTTCCTTAGTTTCATGGTTTACATTGCTACAATTGCAGCTATGACACAGTTGGTTGAAATGATCATCGAAAAATTTTCACCATCGTTGTATAATTCGTTGGGGATTTTCCTCCCATTAATTGCGGTAAACTGTGCTATTTTGGCCGGTTCGCTCTTTATGGAACAACGTGAATACAAGAATATTGGCGAAGTTTTTGCTTGGGGGCTTGGCTCAGGAACCGGTTGGATGTTGGCCATCGTTTCATTGGCTGCAATCCGAGAAAAACTAAAATACAGCAAAATACCCGCACCACTAAGAGGTATTGGCATCACATTTATCGTTACCGGTCTAATGGGGCTTGCCTTTATGAGTTTCCTTGGAATTACACTTTAATGACAAAAACTGAAATACAATGATATTAGGTTCAACCATATTCGTTATGCTTACCAGCGTTGTAGCCTTTTTGGTTATCGTATTGGTATTGGTTATAACGTTGCTTTATGCCAAAGCTAAACTCACAGCGGCCGGCGAAGTAAAAATTACAATCAACAACGAAAAAGAGTTAAATGTAAGCCCAGGAAGTAGTGTTCTTTCAACGCTTTCGGAAAAAGGCATTTTTCTCCCATCTGCTTGTGGTGGTGGTGGTACTTGCGGCATGTGCCGTTGCCAGGTTGAAGAGGGCGGAGGTTCAATTCTACCTACCGAAACCAGCTTCTTTACCCGTAAAGAGCAACAAAACAACTGGCGCTTAGGCTGTCAGGTAAAAATCCGCGAAGATGTTAAGATTAGGGTTCCTGAAGAAATTTTAGGAATTAAGAAATGGGAATGCGAAGTTGTTTCTAATAGAAACGTTGCATCGTTCATCAAAGAGTTCGTTGTGAAATTACCTGAAGGCGAAACCCTTAATTTCCAATCGGGTGGTTATATCCAAATCGATGTCCCTAAATACGAATGCGAATACAAAAACTTCGACATCGACCCAGAGTACCACGACGAGTGGGATAAGTTTAAACTTTGGGATCTTAAAATGAAGAATACCGAAGAAACATACCGTGCATATTCAATGGCCAATCACCCTGCCGAAGGCAATATTGTGATGTTGAATATCCGTATTGCTACTCCACCTTGGGATAGGCAAAAAAATGGCTGGGCCAATGTGCCTGCCGGAGTATGTTCATCGTATATATTTTCGCGCAAACCAGGCGACAAAGTAACTGTTTCTGGCCCTTATGGAGAATTCCACATTCAAGATACTCAGAATGAAATGTTATACATTGGCGGAGGTGCAGGTATGGCGCCATTGCGTTCTCAGCTTTTCCACTTATTTCACACATTGAAAACTGGCCGAAAAGTCTCTTACTGGTATGGTGCCCGTTCGGTGCGCGAAATATTTTATGAAGATCAATTCCGCGCTATTGAGAAAGATTTTCCAAATTTCAAATTCACCATTGCCTTAAGTGATCCTGCTCCAAACGATAATTGGACCGGGCCAGTAGGCTTCATTCATCAGGTGATTTATGACAATTATTTGAAAGATCACGAAGCTCCAGAAGATATTGAATATTACATGTGTGGCCCTGGTCCTATGACTAATGCTGCAACCAAAATGTTATACGATTTAGGCGTTGAAAAAGAAAGCATCTATTTCGACGACTTCGGAAATTAAAGACCATTATAAATGATATATATAAAAGGTGCCCGTTTACTAAATAGGCACCTTTTTTTATTGAAAATATAAGCACTTTACATTTCAGAAGAAGATTCAATACTAAAACACGAAACACAGTTATTGAACACACATAACAAAAGGTTTCATTTTAAATCTTAACTTTTTTCAATACTGATTTCAATTTATATAGTTGAAAATTATTAGAACTGCCGTGTACCTTAATAAAAAACCAACAGAATACTCGTTGAAATTACACATCTAACAACATGCTTATAATGAATACATTACAGATGTGTTTCTACGAACATCTATGCCACTGCTCATAGCCTGAAACAATAAAAAAGAGAAACAAACTCCAACGAACTTCAAATCTCAAATTTTGCACATCATCTTGTTTAGCAGTTCTTTGCTAAGCTTACATCCTGAAAAAACATATTTTCACTTATCATTTTGTGTTAAAAAAAGATTAATTTGGTAGCAATTACAGATCATTAACGAATAAACTTTTGCGATGGATATCTTAGGAAAATTCAGATTTAAAAAATTGTCATACAAAATTGGTCTTCTTATTATTACGACAGAATTTATCGCCCTGTTTGCATTAGGCATATTCTACATCGATCGGTTCAGATCCCAAATTGAAGATGGGCTACAACAAAAATTTCAGACCCCGGCATACCTCATGTCAAAAGGCCTGCTTCGATACGAAACTACCGAAGACAAGTCTACGATGGAAAATTTGGTTGGAGAAACAATTGAAGATTGCATCATCGTTGGTTCCAACGGAAAGGTTTATTTCTCTCTAAACAAAGAATACATTGAAAAGTCAAAAGACGAAGTAACAGTATTGAAGGGATATTCTCAACTATCGCAAGAGATTACCGAGTCGTCGTTCATGAATGTTTCGAACAATGGTAAAGACTATTTTGTAACCATCAGTCCGCTCCGCCTTGACGACGGAAAATTCCTGGGACACTTGTTCATCTATGCAAAAATGGATCGAATCAGAGCTCAAAAGGCAGCAATAACTTGGATGTTCATACTGGGCTCGTTACTCTGCATCCTTTTAACTTCGGGTGTTATTATTTACCTCTTCGACAGATCATTCACACAGAAGATAAACCTGACGCTCAAAAAATTAACTGATATACAAAAAGGTAAATTATCGAAAGACCTTCTTAAAGTTGATTCTGAAGATGAAATTGGATTGCTGAGCGAGGCGACTAATAATTTAAGCTTAAAACTTCGGGAAATAGTTTTCAGAATTGCTACCGGGGCGAAGAAAGTAAATGGTAGCAGTACCCAAATCAACGAAATATCAACAAAAGTTGCCTCTGGATCTATGCAGCAAGCAACTTCGGCCGAAGAAGTTTCGTCGGCAGTTGAAGAGATGGCCGCTGTAATTCAGGACAGTAACCACAATGCAAATCAAACCATGTTGATCTCCGACAAAGCAGCTCAGGGAATTAAAGAACTAATAGAACGTGAAGAAGAAAGTTTGAGGTACATTAAAGAGATTTCACAGAAAATATCCATCGTAAACGATATCGCGTTCCAAACAAACATTCTTGCGCTTAACGCTGCTGTTGAAGCAGCAAGAGCAGGAGAACAAGGAAGAGGTTTTGCTGTTGTGGCTGGTGAAGTTCGAAGACTTGCAGAAAACAGCCGTGTTGCTGCCGACGAAATCACTAAACTTTCAGCTAAATCGGTTAGTATTACGATAAACGCTCACGACTTCATGATTAACCTTGCTCCTGAAATAGAAAAAACATCGAGACTTGTACACGACATTTCTGTTTCAAGTAATGAACTAAATAACGGAGCTTCGCAAATTAATAGCGCAATTCAGGAACTAAATCTTGTAATTCAGCAATATACTGCCACCGCCGAAGAAATGAACAGAAATTCTGAAATACTAAAAACCGAAGCTGTAGAACTAGGCCAAAGCATAGCTTTTTTCAAACTTGAAAAATAATTAATCAAACTTATTGTGACTTAAAAAAAGCGATACGAATTTCCACCGTACAATAAAATCTACAATGGCTACAAAAGATCAAATTATTGAACATCTTTTGGTAGCCATTATTTCTGTCAAAAATCTTTAGAGTGACTTCGAAAAACAGAAAGATTGTTTAGTTTGGTACTCTTTTTGATATTGCAACAAATATTGACTAAAAAAATTTATTAATTTCCTGCATTAATTAAATATCAAACCAACATGTTGAATCGTTTTCTACTCATAATCACAATTGTACTTGGAACACTGAGTGCCAGTAGTCAGGTCAAAATTCAGTTTAGCCGCTTGATCGATGAAAATTTCACGGAATCGAACATCCTGTCAGAGCTGAAATTTACCGAGTTGCAATTAGAAAAACCAGGGATGATTGCGCCCGACATGGAATTAAAATACGAAGACAACAACTATTTTATTCTCGACAACAGGTTCACTCAATGCGTTTACCGTTTCGATGAAGATGGCTTACTGCTCAACACCATTTGTGAAAAAATAGCAGGCGACACAATAAATAAAATGGTCCTGAAGAATCCGGTAAAATTCAGTGTCAACCCGTTTCTTAAACAAGTTGAAATTTACAATTTTGAAAATTCTGGAGTTCAGAGGTTCTCATACGATGGTGCATATCAAGACAAAATAAAGTTTTCGATCAACCCTGCCGATTTCATACGCGACAGAGATGGTAACTATTTCATTTACACCGGATGGAACAACAAAGATTCGCAATTCAGATTACTACAAACCGACAAAAATGGAAATGTTACCGACCGGAAGATGAGATTAGTTTCGAAATGTACTCCAACCGAGGGGATGTCGTTTTACAATTCACATAAGGGAATTTGTTTGTGGGAGTTGCTAGGAAATTCTACCTACATGATCAACAATGGCAATATTACCGAAAAATACAACTTCAACTTTGGAACAAAAAGCCTATTGCCAAACTACCACGAACTTGAAGCAAGTGACTCTTATCAGTTAATTAATCATACTGGATATTACACAATTAAGAAATACCTCGAAAATGACAACTTCGCTTATTTCTTTCTGAATTTCACAAGTAGCGAAAGCAAACAAATGATCCACGTTGTTTATGATAAGAAAACGAACAAAACATTTAAGCTTCTCGAAAATTCGGGCATAGGTGCATTCGACAAAGCTCAGGCATTAACCGAAAACGATGAGCTAATTTTCTTAGTTGCTCCTCGAAAATTTAGGCAAGTATTAAGCGCAGAAAATGAAGCGTTCTCACCAATTTTTGGAGAATTAGCAGAGTCAATTAACTCATTAAGAAACACTGTTGTTCTCAGAATTAAACTCCAATCGCTGGCAATTTCAGATGATGACACACAAAGTGAGCAGAAACAAGAACCAATCGATTAATCTTTTGTAAGAGTGAGATTTTTATATTTCATCTCCTCTTTTGCTTTTCGTTGTTCCATTTTATCCCAGCTCTGAGCGCAGGTAACTCCCTGATCGGCAAGTTTTTTATTACCACTCACATGCATATTGGGAAATTTATGAGTTTTTTTGAAGATAATCTGTATCGCCAAACCAAACATAGCAAGCCCAAGAATGCCAATAACAATCAACAATAACTTTAAATATTCCATAATTGTAAATTTTAAGCTTCAAAGTTATCGGTTATCGCTTTCATTATCCATCTTTCGGAAAAAGCTTAACATTAATTTAGGACTATCAGGTATTTTACTATTGTCGACACTCAGTAAATGAAGCAGTTTACTGCACTCAAGAATAATATTCCCTTTGGCAAAGCCATTTTGAAGAGCAAAATTTAACCACTTAAGTACTATAAATGCGTTGAAAAGATGAAAAAATCTTTTCCAGAATATATGAAGAGAGCTGCAATTCGAGATCAACTGCAAAAGATCGGGCAAGAAGTTAATCTCAACACAAAACTGCTGAAAAACTGCATTTTCAGAAAAATCACTATTCTTTAATGAACTTGAATTTAGATAATAATATTCGACAGAAGCAAAAAAATCTTTCAGCACTAAGAAAGACTCTATGGAATAAGTCATTTCAATATCGCGATCGCCGTTAGAATATTGTTGCAGAACCTTACCTGTACCAAAAGGCACCCTGTTCGAAAACCTAGATGAAGGAGAAACTGTTGTTGATTTTATAACGCCAAGCTCGCCCAACAAAGATAGCTTATGCAAAAAATAAAAATCTTCGCCAGCCTTTTTCCTGTTCATGCCACCTTGAGCCACATAAGCACTGACCAACACCGCAAAACAAGAACCAACAGTATAAAACGAGTTAGGGAACCCGGTAAATGCCAAGGCATGTTTGTAATATCTCATGTACAACTCATAAAACACTATGGCCTCGCCAGTTATATCATCAGAAATTGGGTGTTCAAAATAGATTGTAGCTCCTACCCTTTTTGTCTCTTTTGTAAAGAATGAATAAATAGCCGCAAAATAATTCGGATCTACAATTGTGTCAGCATCTAGCGATATAATTATTCCACGATCATTATCGTTTCGGTTGAAATGAGTTACCGCCCAATCCATTCCAATTTTTCGTGCCCACCCCACGCCAGCATGTTTCGAAGGTAAATTTGCAGACTCGATACAGAAGAGATGCAACCAAGTTGGCATTTCGCCGAGCATAGAGCTAATCTCGATTATCGTGGTGCGATTTTGAAGCTTTACCTCCTCTGGAGAATTTTCTGCACTATTCACCACCACAACAACACCAACCGAAACACCTGGATCGGAGCAAGAACATAACGAATTAATTGTAGCCGAAATCTCCGGTTCATCATAACAAGGAATAACAACGATCATCCCAAATCTATCGTTAGAAAGATCCTCAACAAAGACGTTACTCCTGTTTTTTTCGATATACTGATCGGCAAAACACATAGTTATGGAATAAAAAAACCGCATTCGAAATGAACACGGTTCCTGCTATAAATTGATTCTAGTTATTTCGTTGCTTTATAACGAGCATTAAGCCCGTCAAGAATTTCTTTGCTTATATTGTATTTCTGATCGCCAACAATAATGTTGCCGTTATTACTCAGAATGTAGGTGTAGTTATGAATTTTGTTATACTCTTTAACGTAGTTGGTTATACTATCAGCAAGGCGCTGATTAATTGACGCTTCCATTTGGCCCAACTTTGTAGAAAGTTCGTAATCCATACGCTTCATCTCTTCTTGTTGACCAAGGAGCCTGTCGCGTTCGCTTATTGCTCTTTCTTCATTTAAGAAACCGCCGCGTTGTACTTTATCCTGAAAAGCAGCTGCTTGTCGTTCTAAAGATTCTCTTTTTTTGCCGAATTCGGTATTGTATTGCTGCTGCTGGTTCATGAAATCTTGATGCAAATCAATAGCCATCTGATAATTAACCAAAACCGAATCGGTTAAAATATAGGCAATCTTGATGTTTTCAGAACCTGTGGCTGAACTTTTGTCGTTAGATTTAGGTGAACAACTTGTAAAAGAAGACATAAAAAGAGCGACAACTCCAACAAAAGAAACAGCGCTCACTATCATTGGTAACTTTTTCATGAGAAAATAACTGTGTTAATTAATTGAATATTTGAATGTTCTCATGGATCTCGCATACTACGCGTTTCCTATTGAACTTAAATTTTTGTTTTACAGAACTTCGTTTCATGCACTTTTGTGCTGCCTCCTTAGATACTAAATCAGCAGCATGCTCGTTTCATTCGTATAAATGCTTTAAAAAATTAATATCACTTTGTCAAATCTGTTTTGACAAACACAAAGATAATTTTATTATCGATTTTGAAAAGCGATGAATTTGTTAATCATTTATAAAACACGGTGGTTTAAAACCGCATTATATTTTGAGTATTATTTCGTCAAGAGATCTTTTAGGTACGTGGTGCACACCATTTTCGTCGCGCCAATACTTTACATCTCCATTTTCAATTTCATCAACAACAACCTTTTCAACAGGCTTACCCAATGCAATTACGTTTATAACCTGATACTGATCTGGGATATTTAGCAACTCAACCAACAATGGGCGGTTTATGGTGCGGAAAATGCAACCTCCAAACCCGGCCTCAACGGCTGCCAACAAAATGCTTTGCATCGCAATCCCATCGTCGCAGAAAAAACTTTTCGCAATAGTGGTGTCAAGCAACTGCACAATATAAGCCGAAGGTCTTTCGCCTTCAACAGGACCGACCCAGTCGTTAAGGTATGCAGCCCAACCTAGAGTAGAGAAAATTTTACTGTTTTTATCATTATCAGAAGAGATAATGTACTTCAACGATTGCAAATTGCCACCCGACGCTGAAAATCGAACAAGATTTACCCATTGCAACAGTTGTTGCTCCGAAATACGAGTAGACTCATCGAATCTACGATAAGTCCGGTTCTTTAAAATTAGATCGTACAACATAAAATTAAAAAAATGAAAAAGGATTGGGAGTGTGCGCAATTTAAAATATGACCAACGATAATCTGCAATAGAAGTAAGAATTTTCCCAATCCTTTCAATGCAAAAACGATACAATCAATAAAATATTGCAATACACTTCCATTAAAACTCTATTCTAATTTATCAATTGTCATTGAAAGATCATACATATTGAAAACTAATCTTTTTCCTTCAAGAGTTAATCCTTTCCCGGTTAATACTTTTACAACTTCGCCGGCCATTAAACTTCCAACCACTCCGGCAGCAAAACCCATATAACTACTTTTCAATGAATCGGAAGCGAAACCTTCGGGATAATAATGATGCAATGCCTGAGAATCTTTAAAATTGAAAACACTAACCTCGCCACCAAAACCAGAAACCGAACCAAAAATTAAAGGCAACTGCTTCCTGTCGGAAATTGAATCGACCAACTTAAGCATTGGCGAGTTTTTAGTTGTAACAACAATTGCATCGTATAGAGGCAACATTTCAGAAGCCATTCGCTCTTGCAATTCGAACGGATAACAGTTGTACAAACAATTTTTATTGAGCTTTCGCGCTCTTGAAATTGCCAGTTCGGCTTTTGATTTGCCAATTTCGTCTTCAGAAAACAAAATTTCGCCATATAACTCAGATAGTGAGATTAGCTCCTGATCGGCAATGCCAACCATTCCGATACCCGCAGCTGCCAAATATTGCAAAACAGAATTTCCTAAACTTCCGGCACCAATAATTAAAACCTTTGATTGTTTTAACTTCATCTGGCCTTCTTCCCCAAAATCACTGACATTAAAATGCCCTTGATATCTCTCTCTCTCGTCGGATGTAAACATACTTTCTGTTATAAATTATAAGTTGCTTAAATTAATTAAAACTTTCGAAGCGAAAAGCTGACAAAAGTACTATTCTATACACAAAAATACTGTATACCAATGTAAGTTTCAGCTAAACTACTTTAGCAGCATCTACATATCAGGTGAATTAACAGAATTCTACCGTTACTCATATTTGTCAATAGATTTAGCAGCCAATAAAAAGTAATAAAAATCAATGTCGAAAAAAGGGGAAAAAGATGAAGAGGTTAATTGCCATTTTTATAAAAAAACTGGTTATTTGCACTATCGTTTCTTAAACTAAATATTTAAATGTACACACTCTTAAAACATAAGATTGGCCATTTTGTTTATTTCGAAGGATTAAATAATAGATTTTTTCTCGCATCATGAATTACCAGGAGACATTAAATTACTTATACGCACAGCTACCTATGTTTCACCGCATTGGAGCAGCTGCATTAAAGAACAATCTCGACAATACTATTGCGCTCGACAATTATTTCGAACATCCACATAAAAGCTACAAAACAATTCATATTGCTGGCACAAATGGCAAAGGCTCTGTTTCACACCTACTTGCATCAATATTCCAACAAGCCGGCTTCAAAACCGGACTTTACACCTCGCCTCATCTGAAAGACTTCAGAGAGAGGATTCGCATCAATGGGGAAATGATTCCGGAAGAAGATGTCACTGCATTTATTGAAGATTTTTTAAGGCTGAATAAGACGCCAAAAATTGAACCTTCATTTTTTGAATTAACTATGAGTATGGCTTTCGACTATTTCAGAAAAGAAAATGTTGACATTGCAATTGTTGAAGTTGGACTTGGTGGACGATTAGACTCTACCAATATCATTACGCCTGAAATTTCGGTCATCACCAACATTAGTTTCGATCACGTTAACATTCTAGGCGACACCCTTGAAAAGATTGCAGCAGAAAAGGCCGGAATCATAAAAGAAAATATCCCAGTTGTTATTGGCGAAACACAATCGGAAACAGAACAAGTTTTCAGAAATACTGCAAAGTCGAAAAACTCAGAAATACGTTTTGCCGATCAGGAATACCTTATTAAAAACCTTAATAATGGGCACTTTAAAGTTTTCTCAGCAAAGACGAAAACAACTAAAGAAATTGAATTGGATCTGAAAGGATGCTATCAGCAAAAAAATCTTGCTACAGTATTGCTGACTGTAGATGTTCTGAACGAAAAAGGGTTCAACCTTTCGGAAGAGATAGTTAAAGAGGCACTGAAAAGCGCAGCCAAAAACACAGGGTTACTTGGTCGCTGGCAACAAATTGGCGAGAATCCAAGAATAATTTGCGACACAGGCCACAACGAAGGGGGAATAACACTTGTAACTCAGCAACTTCAAAATGAAAAATATGAGCATCTGCATATTGTTTTCGGCATGGTGAACGACAAAGAGATAGACAAAGTACTCGCTCTTTTACCAAAATCGGCAACATATTATTTCACACGGGCATCTATTGAAAGAGCTTTAGACGAAAACGAATTGATGCTAAAAGCTTCAAAATATAACCTCGTTGGAAAATCATATTCTTCAACACAAAAGGCTTTAGAAGCGGCAAAAGAAAATGCATCAACAAACGATCTTATTTTCGTTGGTGGTAGTACATTTATTGTAGCCGAAGTAATTTGATAACTCAGGAAATCGAAATTCGAACGCCAAAACAATGAAACTAACTGTAAACCCAATATATAAACTAATATCACAGGGCGAACATCAGCAGCAAGATTTCAAATATTGTATAAATGATTCGCGCAAGATTGCAAAATCGCTGGTGGCATTTGCAAATACAAACGGAGGCCGACTTCTAATTGGGGTAAAAGACAACGGAAATATAATTGGAATACGTTCGGAAGAAGAATTTTACATGGTTGAAGCAGCTGCCAAAATTTACAGCAAACCAAAAATCAACTTTACGGTTCAGGAATGGAACGTTGAAGGAAAAATTGTTCTTGAAATTGACATTGAACCCAGCAACGAACGGCCTCACTATGCACAACAAGACGATGGTAAATGGCTTGCCTACATAAGGCGCGACGATGAAAATATATTAGCAAATGGAGTTTTGCTAAAGTCGTGGGAATTAGAATGCAACAAAGATGGATTACTCTTCAGGTACGACGAACCCAAAAGAGTATTAATAAAACACCTTTCAGGAAATCAATCTATTACGCTTTCTAAATTTGCAAAAATAGCTCAAATAACCCGTTTCCATGCCGAGAAGATTCTAGCCGAATTTCTTTTTATGCACTGCATTACGGCTCACTTTGAAGAAAATCCTGTTAATTACTCGCTAAATGAAAATTTCGATCTGGAACAATTAAGTTAAAGGAAGTTTAAGTGAATTGAATTCCAAATTATTTATTAATCATTGACATTAATTTTCTATACTTTTGAAGAAATACAAATTACAACTATGAATATCATTAAGAAAACAATTCCGGCAATTCTGGTTTTTGCATCCATAAACATCTACGCTCAAGATAATTACAAAACCCGCACAGTTGAAGATCTGGACTTTTTCAGAAATGAGAACAAACATACAGTACAGCACTATACCGAACCAACATCGAAGTCGAAACCCAAGAATGTAATTTTAATGATTGGCGACGGAATGGGTGCAGCCCAAGTCTACGCAGGAATCGTTGCAAATGGAGGCGATCTGTATTTAAAAAATTTCACCAATATTGGCTTTAGCACCACCTATTCGGCCTCCGATTTTGTTACCGACTCTGGTGCTGGCGGAACAGCACTTTCAACCGGGTTTAAAACATACAACGGTGCGATCGGGGTTAATGCTGACTCTGTTGCAATTCCGAACATTCGCGAAAAAGCTGAGAAAAGAGGTCTTGCAACCGGCGTTATTTCAACTTCTGCAATA
>Ga0209373_10002357_pt1 | contig 19148 bp, 19 predicted proteins | sample Higcelweek5metaG_FD_187173 | JGI IMG/M metagenome (GOLD analysis project Ga0209373, IMG submission 187173) | Freshwater pond sediment microbial communities from the University of Edinburgh, under environmental carbon perturbations - High... | ecosystem: Environmental > Aquatic > Freshwater >... | reverse complement strand
TTCTTCCCGAAGGAATGGTTGAAAATCAGAAATTTGAAACTCCAATCATTACACCAACAACGAAAGCCGATGTTGGCCACGACGAGGATATTTCGAAAGAAGAGATCATTGCTAAAGGGTTGGTTTCGAAAGAAGATTACGAAGAGCTTGAAAAATACACACAGGCAATTTTCAAACGCGGTTCTGAAATGGCAAACGAAAAAGGATTGATCCTTGTTGATACAAAATACGAATTTGGAAAGAAAGACGGCAAAATTTACCTGATCGACGAAATTCATACACCCGACTCATCACGCTATTTCTACGCAAAAGGATACGAAGAAAGACTTGCTAATGGCGAAGCCCAGAAACAACTTTCGAAAGAATTTGTACGCGAATGGCTAATGGCCAACAATTTCCAAGGAAAAGATGGTCAGACAGTACCCGAAATGACCGACGAATTTGTTACCAGCGTAAGCGAACGATACATCGAACTTTTTGAAAACATTACAGGCGATAAATTTGTACGAGCCGATATTAACGATGTCACAAAACGCATCGAAAAGAACGTAACTGAGTTTATTTCAACAAAGTTATAATCAGCAAAAATTCGGCAATCAAAAATTTGATTGCCGAATTTATTTTATTGATTTCGTATAACTTAAACATCATCGATTAAACACATACTTCAACAAATAGCACCTATGAAGAAGTTGATTTTTGCATTGTTTCTTGCATTTTCGAGCATGGCTTTCATCAGTAGCTGTGTGAACATTGACGACACGTACGAAGATAACCTCAAAAAACAAGAAGAGTACAATAAGCTTGTACGCAATCAGTACATTGCCGATTCAACGTTGATAGTTAAATATATTGCCGACAGCAGTTTAGTTGCTCAAATAGACACCACTTATGGGTTCTACTACATAATTGAAAAGCCAGGCGACGAAAATCACCCAACAGCAAATTCTACTGTTGAAGTAAATTACAAAGGCTACCTTTTAAATGGAACAGTTTTCGACAAATCAGAAGAAGATGTCTCAGCCTCAATCAGCTTAAGTTCTCTTATTAGTGGATGGCGATTAGGATTACCATTGATTGGCGTAGGAGGAAAGATAAAGCTCATTCTTCCATCATTTTACGCTTATGGAATGTCGAAAAAAGGAACAATTCCAGAAAATTCGGTAGTAATATTTGATATTGAACTGATTAGCTTTTACTAAGCAATTACAAATGAGCGGCTATCGCTAAGAACTTTCAGCAAAAGTGGCCAAATTTCATTCAGTTCTTCGCTTCCTGAAAGCACAAGATCAGCACCTGCATCGGCTAAAACCTGAGGATCAAGAGGACCTGTATTAATTGCAACGGTGAAAAGACCGGCTGCTTTTGCCGATTGCACACCCATCGGGGCATTCTCAACCACAATGGAATCAGATACTTTATACCCCGATTTCTCCATTGCATTCAAATACGGCTCAGGATTTGGCTTACCAATTTTAACATCGTGAGCAGTAATCATTTTAGTTCGGGAAATTGAACCTGGGTACTCTTTTTCAAGTCTATCAAGTAATATATCCTGAGCCGAACCCGTAACTACCCAACAGTCAATTCCTTGTTTGGTAACATTACGCAAAAGTTCCTGCATTTCACTCATCACATCAGACTCTGGATAATTAGACATCAGTAAGTGTTTACGGGTTTTAATCTGCTCCGAAAACTCTTCAGTAACCTCAGTATTCCGATATTTTCGGAACATAGCCCGCACAGTAAAAAGAGCAGTTGCGCCTTCGTTCAAATAAGGCTCTGATTCGTTGATTTTCAGATTATATTCCTCAAATACTTCAAGCCATGCTTTAGCATGATAGGGCATTGAATTGAAAAGAACCCCATCCATATCAAAGAATATGTTTTTAAGAGAAAAAGGCTCATTCGAGCCAGCTAAAAATTTGTCGAAAGCCTCTTGAATTACAGAAATATGAATCATTTGTTTTTTTTATCAGACAAAACTAGTACGCCAACAAATGATTCAAGGAATTCCAATAGACAATTTGGTATTTAGTAATCAAAATTTAAGATGCCTAACCAATTAATAATTACTTTGTTTCGAGAACAACAAATTCTCCATTCATTTTTCCTTTGCAATTTCGGGGGTCGGTTGTAAGCTTAATCGACTTAATCTGCTGAGGTTGAAGATGAGTGATTTCCGATATAGGCTTTTCAGCGCAGTCAATCAGTAAATTCGGACCACACTCATCGTCGATGCTAACCGTCTGCATATAACCATCTTGCCCAAAGTACAACATTCCTTCGCACACAGTAAACAGTTCATTTGTATTGCCTTTAAGCAAAATCTCAATCATACCATTAGGATGCCCCAATCGTTTAGCTTCCTGATCTTTTACCACATTAATACTCTGAACACATTCAGGATTTAACTTTTGTAAGGATGATTGAAAATCGTCGACAGTAGTATAGCCATTAATTAATAGCTCCGGATCTTTATCAGAAGCAATCATTTCTGCTCCATTCGCTGTATAAACTTTATAACCTTTTGAAGGCTTAACCGATTTTTTGCCCGATATCGATTCAATTTTTTGATTTCCTCCTTTTTTCATTCTTTGAATAGAGTTCTTCTGAGCATCGTTCTGTGGCAATAAATCGTTAAGAGCATCAAGCCCATCTATATTGAGAGTCTTGTTCAACATAGATATTTTAGCCAAGTCAATCTTTCCTTTAATTTCGACTACCGAAACATCTGTCATATTGGTCTTTATTATGACAAGATTGCTTACCGATGTGCCATTTTCTTTCAGAAAGACCAGCTGATTCTTTTGCTTACTTCTACTCACTTTAAATGGTTGATAATCTTTTAGCTGATAGATGTTATATACATTATCGATAAAAGTAGGAGCCAAATCGGAACCAGAAAGAGAAAATGTAAGTACATTAAGGTTTTCCACCTTTTCAAGAACCTCGCGCACATCTCCCACAGGAGCTTTTTCCTTTAGGTATAAGTTTATGGTTCGTTTGTTCAATTCTGAAGCAAAATATTGGTTCTGCAATCGATATGCATCTGATAGTTTTCTAAACGGATTCTGAGCTCCCGATTCAACAACAACTGCAATCAATATAGCTATGATAATCCAATACTTATTCATACTTACTTAATTTATAAATTCAATTAATTTTCAGCAACTATTGTAATCAACTCGTCGGTATAGAGAATTGTTTCAACAGCATCTTCTTCGACCGCAACTTCGCTAGCAGCATGTTGCAGGGTTTGCTCAATCAGCGCAAACTGAATTTCAAGTTCACGTTGACGTTCCTGATATTTAAGCATTCCAAACACCCCAACTAAAACCAGAATTGAAGCCGCAATGCCTGTTAACGAAAAAATACGAATTTGCCGTCTCTTTTTGCCCTCAATTGCCTTCCATATAGTATTCTCCAACTCTGAAGGAGTCTTCCGTTTGTACAAAATAAAATCATTGTATGCCTTTTCTATTCCATCTGAATTTTCGAGAAGATCTTTTTCTTCAGAAAGAGAAGTTTCCCCATTCCAGAATTGTTCAGTTATCTTATTGTCGTTGAACAGCTTCATACGCATATATTTTTTCAATTTTTTCTTTCACACTTTTTCGTGCCCTCGATAAAAGCACCCTAGTATAAGCAACATCGGTGTCGAGTATTTCAGCAATTTCTTCGTAATCAAGACCATCTATATCTCGCAACTGTATTGCTTCGCGCTGGTTTGCCGGCAATTGGTCAATTATTGATTGTATAATTTTTACTGTCTCGTTTTTTTCGTGCTGATCGTTATGTTGAGGTGTCAGGTGCACATAATTCGAAGGTTCATCGAAAACAACAGGTTTCTTTCGTTTTAACTCGTCGAGACAAATGTTTTTTGCAACTTTAAATACAAAAGCCTTGATATTAGTGCAAGTTTCAAGTTGCTTTCTGTTCTCCCACAATTTCATCATACATTGCTGAACAGCATCGCGCGCCAAATCGTCGGAAAGGAGCATTCGCCTTGCCATTGGATAAACATTTTTCGATAAAGAAAGCACCTGTATTTTGAACTCTTTTTCGGTCATTGATAGTTATAAAACGAGTTTACCCCAAAAATATATCATTATTCCTTGAATAAATTTGTCAGATTTGTTTTCGAAAACAGGATTGCTAATTTTATTTTCTTTTTAAAACCAGAATTTATGGATGTCAAAATAGAACCAAGTTGGAGTAAAATATTACACAATGAGTTTGAAAAACCTTATTTTGAACAACTTACTAAATTTGTAAAAAATGAAGTTCAAACCCAGCAAATTTTTCCTCCCGGAAAAGAAATTTTCAATGCGTTCAATTTATGCCCTTTCGACCAAGTCAAAGTTGTAATAATTGGCCAAGACCCTTATCATGGACCTGGTCAAGCTCATGGACTTTGCTTTTCGGTAAAAGATGGAGTTGTTTTTCCGCCTTCGCTACGTAATATTTTCAAAGAAATTCAAGGCGATCTGAATAAACCTATTCCAAAAAGTGGCGATTTGACCCGCTGGGCAGAACAAGGAGTGTTCCTCCTAAACGCAACGTTAACTGTGAGAGCACATAATGCTGGTTCTCATCAAGGAAAAGGGTGGGAAACTTTTACCGACGAGGTGATAAGAATAATATCGGAGAAAAAAGAGCATGTGGTTTTTCTTCTTTGGGGGGCTTATGCCCAGCGAAAAGGCGAAATGATTGACAAATCGAAACATCTGGTTCTAGAATCGGTACACCCGTCGCCACTTTCTGCTATGAGAGGTTTTTTTGGGAACCATCATTTCAGCAAAACAAACCAATTCTTAGAATCGAAAGGCATTGAACCTATCATTTGGTAGTTTTAACATATTACGAACGACCTTTCTTCTATTTTAAAATTATATTTGTCAGATACCAAATTCATCAATTCGAAATGAAATGAGCATGATTTACAGAAACACCAAACGAAACAAATATTTCCTATCATGCGAATTCCATGAGTGGAGGCATAGATGATCGAAGATATGGCTTCTGATCCAAAAGATAAACAGCAACTTAATAAACAACACGAATGAAAAAAAGTCTACTAATTATCTCAATTATATTGGTTTCACTTACCGCTTTTTCGCAACAAAACGATAAGAATTCGGTTTTCAACGAAGCTTACCGGCCTCAGTTTCATTTTTCGCCAAAGGAAAACCGCATGGGAAATCCTATTTCAATTGTGAAAATCGACACGGTGTACCATCTTTATTATCAACACAATCCCGACAATCTTCAGCAAGGTTTTGTAAATTGGGGGCATGCAACAAGCTCCGATTTGCTTCATTGGAAGTACGATGGACTTTCTATTACCCAACCCGAAAACGAAACCGATTCGATGAAGTTCTCTCCGTGGTGGGGATCAACAACTTACAATAATGGAGAAGTAACTGCCTGGTATAACAGTTGGACTGAAGGTGTTTTCAAATCGAAAAGCAACGATGGTTTGTTATTCAGTAAAAAAGAGAAAATTAACGATGTTGATTATACGCAGTGCGAACCTTTTGTTTTCTGGCACGCAAAAACCCAGAAATGGATTATGGTTGCCTATAACCGCGCCGACTCGACAATGAATTTCTTAAACTCGAACCAAGGATCAAATTGGACAAAAACTTCGTCGTTCAAATATAAATTTGGCTTTCCAACATTTATTGAGCTTCCTGTTGATGGCAAAACTGACGATACCCGCTGGATGTTGCTTACCGAAGGTGGCACTTATGCGCTGGGCAAATTCGATGGCGAAAAGTTTGAGCTACTTACTGCACTCCGAAAATTTGACAATGGAAGGAGCGTTGGTGGCTCTATATGTTTCAACGATGAATCAAAGAACAGAACCATCATCATGTCGGGACTAAGCAGTGAACAACACCCCGATTTGCCATCGAACGGACAGCTCACCTTTCCTTCGGCAATTTCTTTGCACGAATTTGCTACAGGTGTTGAGCTGGTAAGGCATCCAATTGACGAAATCAAATTGTTATATAAAAAGGTATACGAGTGGAATGGCGAAAAAATTTATCCCGGAATGAGCAATAATCTGCTTTCGAGGGTAAAAGAAACCTCGTTTTATCTGAAAGGTGTAATCGATTTGAAAAACTGCGATCAGTTTGGTTTAATGATTCGCAGCGACCGTGAAAGAAACGGCACCGATTTTAACTACAGTGTTGTGCGCCAAGAGTTTTATTCTCCGGGAGGCAAGTTCAATTTTAAACCTTTGAATAACAAAGTTGAGATTGAGATGCTTGTTGACCGCTCGTCGTTCGAAATATATATTGATGGCGGAAGGTATTCTGTCAGTTCAACATTTATTCCTGAAGAAAAAAACGTGAAATGCGAGATCTATACTATTGGAGGTGAAATAGTTATTGATCATCTAGAATTTCACACATTGAAATCTGTTTGGAGAGACGAAAAATGAGAGTAAATTTTCTAATACACAACAAAGCCGAAATGCCCGGCGCAATAATTACATGGGTTAATCGGAATAATTTTGAACAGGCATTCACAGTACTATGCCAAGGCCAACCTTTGCCCACTTTCGATTCTTTTGATATGCTGGTAATTATGGGCGGTCCAATGAACATTTATGAATACGATAATTATAACTGGCTAAAACCCGAAAAAGCTTTCATCAAACAGAGTATCGATGAAGGAAAAAAAGTTTTGGGAATTTGTTTAGGCGCACAGTTAATTGCTGACGTTCTGGGAGCGAAAGTTTTCAAAAATGCATCTACAGAAATTGGTTGGTATCCAATATCGTTAACCAGCGAAGGTGAGAAATCTGAACTGGTAAGCCACCTCGATTTTTCAACTCCTGTGCTTCATTGGCATGGCGATACATTCAACATCCCTGAAAATGCCACTCATCTTTTACAATCTTTGGCTTGCAAAAATCAGGCATTCAGCTTCAAAAACAATGTTCTTGCGCTTCAGTTTCATTTAGAAATGAACACCGATTCCGTTCAATCAATCATTGAGTTAGATAGAAATTCACTTCAAAAAACGGAGTGGGTAATGACAGAAAAAGAGATTCGGATCGGAACAAAAAATCTCGAAAAGAATAACGAAACACTCTTCTCGTTGCTCGATAAATTCATTTCGCAGTAACCTCATATTCTTCCCATTGCCAGAAAAATAGAGTAGAATGAAATGGTCAGGAACAAATATAAATTCCTCGCTTTTTCAGGTTGAAGGTTGAAAAACTTATACTTTATGGAATTGCTTTTGCAAGCTGAAATACAATCGCCACAAAGAGTACAGGTAAATCCGGGGTTCTTTTCTTCTATATTTTGAATACCAAGAGCATCGTACTTACATTTTTTAGTGCACGCCAAACAGCTATCACATTTACTGTCGATATAAATTCTGAACGGATTAATGTACCTGAAGTAATTCACAACCGTTCCAATAGGGCAAAAAGCAGTGCAATGAACCATTCTTTTCTGCCGACGCGAAAGGAAAAGCATAACACCCAAGCCAATAACCCCAAAAGCAATCCCAAATACTACAGCCCAAACTAATTCAACGTTGAATAGTCTTAAAACTATAGTCCCAACTATCACAAGTAGAAGAACCGAATGCTTTATTGTCATTTTATTTGCAATAGGAGTTCGCTTTGTTTTTCCTTTTGAAATAAGGTTGTCGAGGGCACCAAAATAACAAAGCTGGCTACACCATGCCGGACCGGTTAATACAATTGTGCTTAGGAAAAGAATTGTCATTATCGATTTTTCGCCTCGATAAATTGGCCCACTAATCATCATTGCCGGAATAGGAAGATGAAGATCTCCAGTAAGCAAAAAAACATTTGAAACTACCAACCCTAAAAAAAGTTGAATAAAGAACCACACCGAAAAAACCGTCCAGCTTATCATTCTCCATTTAGCCTGTAGTTTAATATCCTGCATGTTATATGCAAGGAATGCGCCAAAAGAAGCAACAATACCGATTTCGATCCAACCACCGCCTTCAAAGAAACGTTCGAGCAACAACATTGGCAATTTCACTTTTAGTTGTATCATCGATAGCATAAAAGCTACAAACACAAAAACCGAAACCGGCAATACAAATTTCTTCAACTGAGATGTTGGTTGATACATACATTTCACTTTTAAAAATTGTAAAAATAGAATTCGGTCTGAATAAAAGTTGTAACAAATGAAACAACAAAGAAAAAAGGCAGAAAGAAGTTAGAACAAATACTGTAAAATGTGGCTTTTCAAAGATTCGACCAACATTAAACACATTAACGCGAAAAAAAATCATCAACAACTGATTCATACGTAATTATTTTTCGATCTACATGTTGGAATTAAAAAAAAAGAGAATACTTTTGCAGTCCCGATTACTTTAAGTTCTTGCGGTGTGGTAATTCGTTGATCCTTACTAGCAATAAAGCATCCATAAAAGGTACTTTATGATCCTCGAAATTACAGGCGACTCACCATAATAAAGCAGGGCTACCTTTTTAATTGGTATTAATTTTAAACTTGTAAATCAAGTGGATACATTAAGTTATAAAACCGTTTCAGCCAACAAAGCTACTGTAAACAAACAGTGGGTTGTTATAGATGCCGAAGGCCAAGTACTTGGTCGTATGGCTACAAAAATTGCGATGATTATCAGAGGTAAAAACAAACCAAGTTTTACTCCTCATGTAGATTGTGGTGATAATGTAATTGTGATCAATGCAGAAAAAGTCGTATTAACCGGTAAAAAAATGACCGATAAAGAATACGTTCGTTATTCTGGACACCCAGGAGGTCAGACTATTCAGACAGCCGCTGAGATCATGAAAAAATATCCAGAACGTATTGTTGAAAAAGCAGTAAGAGGGATGTTACCAAAAAATCGTTTAGGCGATGCTCTTTTCACTAACCTGAAAGTAGTAGTTGGTCCAAATCACAAATACGAAGCACAAAAACCTACAGTTATTGATTTAAACAGCATTAAATAATGGAAGTAATAAACGCACTAGGAAGAAGGAAAGCAGCCGTTGCCCGTATCTTTTTAAAAGAGGGTAAAGGTATTATCACAATCAACGATCGTGATTTGAAAAATTACTTTCCACAAGAAACACTTCAGTATGTTGTTCTTCAACCACTTAACTTACTTAATGTTGCCGATCAATACGACATTAAAGTTAACCTTGATGGTGGCGGTTACAACGGACAAGCAGAAGCTCTTCGTTTAGCCATTGCAAGAGCATTGGTTAAAATTGATGCTGAAAGCAAATCACCTTTGAGAAAAGCTGGATTCATGACCCGCGACCCACGTGAAGTTGAACGTAAGAAACCAGGTCAACCAAAAGCACGTAAACGCTTCCAGTTCTCAAAACGTTAATATTATTTTGTATAACCAAATTTTGTTTAGTATCTAAATTTGCGCGACTCTCGATTTTTATCGAGGCTACTCGTAGATTGGTATTACAGAATGTAAACAAGAATTCATATGCCAAAAGCTCAATTTGAAGATTTATTGAAGGCAGGTTGCCACTTTGGTCACCTCAAGAGAAAATGGAATCCTAAAATGGCTCCATACATTTTCATGGAAAAAAACGGGATTCACATCCTCGATTTGCAAAAAACCGCCGTTAAAATGGACGAGTCGGCTGCTGCTCTTAAGCAAATTGCAAAATCAGGACGTAAAATTTTGTTCGTTGCTACAAAAAAACAAGCGAAACAGATTATCTGTGACCATGTTGGTGGCGTAAATATGCCGTATGTTGCAGAACGTTGGCCAGGTGGTATGCTTACCAACTTCCCAACAATCCGTAAAGCTGTGAAAAAAATGACATCTATCGATAAGATGGTGAAAGACAGTAGCAGCTGGGATAACTTATCGAAACGCGAAAAACTTCAGATTACACGTCAACGTGCAAAATTAGGTAAAGTGTTAGGTTCAATTGTTGATCTTACTCGCCTACCTGCTGCTCTTTTCGTTGTCGACGTATTGAAAGAAAAAATCGCTGTTCGCGAAGCTCAACGTTTAGGTATACCTGTATTTGCTATTGTTGATACAAATTCAGATCCTAGTGGTCTCGATTTTATCATCCCAGCTAACGACGATGCATCAGAATCTATCAAACTTATCGTAGGTGAGATGTGCGATGCAATTGCTGAAGGCTTAAACGAACGTAAATCTGAAAAAGATAAAGATTCGTCTGAGAAAAAAGATCAGAAAACAAAATCTAAAAAAGCATCGGCCAAAAAAGATGGCGATGTTGATGAAGAAGATGAAGAAGATGCCGACGAAGACATCGACGCTGACGAAGACGAAGAATAGTATTGACCAATTTCAATTAATTCATACAAATGGCTGAAATTTCTGCTGCAGATGTAATGAAGTTACGTAAAGTAACTGGCGCCGGTATGATGGACTGTAAATCAGCCCTCGCCGATGCAAATGGTGATTTCGATCGCGCTATTGAAATTATCCGCGAAAAAGGTAAAGCAATTGCCAGCAAACGTGCCGACCGTGATGCCACTGAAGGTGCTGTTATTGCTAAAGTTGCTGGCAAAAAAGCAGGTATTATCGTATTGAATTGCGAAACCGACTTTGTTGCTCAAAACCAAGGGTTTGTTGATTTAACTAACAAAATGCTCGATGTTGCTCTTGCTAGCAACGCTACCAACCTCGAAGGTGCTTTGGCTCTGGAAATGGACGGTCGTTCTCTCGAAGCTCATGTTACAGAACAAACTGGTGTTATTGGTGAAAAAATTCAACTTTCATATTTTGCTACTGTTGAAGCAGAATCTGTTATCGCTTACATTCACCCGGGAAATAAACTTGCAACAGTTGTTGGTTTCAACAAACCAAACGTTGACGAGCAAGTTGCTAAAGACGTAGCAATGCAAGTTGCTGCTATGAGCCCTGTGGCTGTTGATAAAGACGATGTTCCTGCTGAAATTGTTGCTAAAGAATTGGAAATTGCGAAGGAAAAATTCCGCATGGAAGGAAAACCTGAAAATATGTTGGATAAAATTTCACAAGGCGCACTTCAGAAATTCTTTAAAGAAAGCACACTGTTAAATCAGGCTTACGTTAAAGATGCAAAGATCACTATTAAAGAGTTCCTTGCTCAAAACGATAAAAGCTTAACAGTTACTTCTTTCTTACGTTTTTCACTTGCTGACTAATAATCTATGCAATGAAATATTGCAAACCGCCTTCCTAAATCGGGAAGGCGGTTTCTTTTTATTACCTTCGCCTTGAATTTTAGGGATATGCATCAATTTACATTTAAAAAAGAGGAGCGGCTGTGCAGTAAAATTGTTCTCGACAAACTTTTTACTGATGGAAAATCTGTTTTCTCGTACCCATTCAAATATGTTTTTATCCCTATTGAAGATACTGAAACCCCAATTCAGATTGTTTTCTCAGTGCCTAAACGCAACTTCAAAAGAGCCGTACACCGAAATCAAATAAGAAGAAGAATACGCGAAGCATTCCGCCTTAACAAGCCATCTTTTAATGAAAGTATGGCCGATAAGAGAATAGCTTTAATGGTTATCTACACCGAAAAAGAAATTCTCGATTTCAAGCTTATCCAATCAGGCCTAATTAAAGGGTTCAGAAAAATATCGTCGGCTCTGAAAAAGTAAGAAGAAATTAAAAGAAACTCTTCTTATTTCTGATAATTGCAGTAACTTCAACAATATCTTCAATTGGATAATATTAGTTGATATATGGAACTGTTGCTGTGCATATTACCTGTAATTGTTTTTTTAGTATTCCTGTTTTTACTCGATAGTTTCAAACTTGTTTTGAAGCAATTTCTCCTTTATTGCTTGTTTTGGGGTGCTTTCAGCACAGCTATTGCCTACTTTTTAAACACTTTTCTGTTCGAAAATCTCCATCTGAATTTTAGAACCGGTTCTCTTTATATCGCACCTTTTATTGAAGAATTACTAAAAGCGATAGCAATTTTAGTTCTGATAGCAAGAAAACGAATCGGATTTATGATTGACGCAGCAATATATGGATTTGCGATTGGTGCCGGTTTTTCATTGACTGAGAATATAGTATACCTCAATACCATTGATGAAAATAACCTGCTAATTTGGATTGTTCGTGGTTTTGGAACATCACTTATGCATGGTGGATGTACAGCTCTCTTTTCGGTGATCTTCATTGGAGGCAAAAGCCGTAATAGCTCAAATATTGTCAACATAACTATCTCACTATCTGTTGCGTATATAATTCACTCTGCGTTCAACCACTTTCATATCAATCCGGTAATTCAAACTTTGGGAATCATTGTTGTTTTGCCAATTATTTTTATTCTCATCTTCAAATACAACGAGAAACAATTACAAAACTGGCTTGAAATTGAATTCAACAGCGAAATCGAATTGCTGAACATGATAAACAAAGGACATTTTAGTTCTACCAGAGCAGGAGAATACCTAACTTCTTTAAAATCGAGATTTTCAGGAGAAACGATTCTTGACATGTACTGTTACATTCAAATCTATCTTGAACTATCGATTAAGGCTAAACGAAATGTGATGCTTAAAGAAAACGGCTTTGATCCAATTATTGAAAACGATATCGATGGTAAGTTGAAAGAACTCAGCTTGCTCAGAAAACAAATTGGCAAAGTTGGTGAATTAACACTTTCGCCTTTAATCAGAATGAATTACCGAAACCTTTGGAAACTTAACTCATTAAAAGAGAATATATAAAAAAGAAACTTATGAAGACATCAGGCAAATTATTAAGTGTATTTGGAATCATCGGTGGCCTTATTGTTGGCTTTTTTATCGGGATATCTGTAGATTATCCGAATGTTGATAATAGCATGATTTCAGGGACTGTTGGAAAAGTTAACAACTACCGCAAAGCGCAAGGTTCAATAAACGAAATTGAGCTAAAAAATGAATTAGCTTCCGACACATTAAAACTAAAATCGGTACAACAGTACCTTAATTTCCAATATCTTACTGCAGTAAAAATGGCTGGCGATATTCAAATTGCCCTTACCGAAGCAAACGCTGTTGACGTATTTAAAACAACAAACCAAGCTTCAATTGCCAGCCTTACCGACTATCAGAAATTCCTTTCATCAGCACGAACCGATTTACTTTTGGCCATTGCTGTTTGCAAAGATCCTGAAAAAACAGATCCTGTTATGCTAAAGGAAATCCTCAATCAGGCAAATAACATGATAGCACAACTGAACTTCAAAAACAGAACGGTTCTTGAATTCATTGATTCTCTTGCCTCATACATAAATAATAATCAAGCTGAAAAAAATGAAGGACTAAAGAAAGCACATGACCAGCTAACTCTTAACGAAATCAAAACAGCATTCATGACCAACGATAAGCTCATTGTTAAGTCGCTAGATAAAAAGCAACTCTTTACCGATGTGGAAAAGTTAAATTACTATTTTGACCAGCAGAACTTGAATGATCAGATAAAACAGGATATCGAAAAAATTGGTTCGTGGGATGCTGAAAAACTAGGAGTTACTGACTCTGAAAAACTTGGAAATATTGATAAAGAGAGTTTTGGTGCGATAAACGACTCAGAACTACTCCAAGTTCTAGCGTGGGACGCTGAAAAACTTGGAGGAAATTTTAACGATGCGGAAAAGCTGGGGGTAATTATTCCTGACGCAGAAAAACTTGGTCTTTATCTTGATTCGGAAAAACTTGGGAAAAAAATGGATTCAGAGAAAATGGGCTCTTACGATGCAGAAGTTCTTGGTTTTTTATTCAACTGATCAACAAATAAGAAACCCATATTTTTCAAAATCGACTGTTTCATAGTATATACAAACCATGCGAAAATATCTGCGGCTCATACTATTAAGCATCTTTTTGCTGGCTGGAACTCAAAATGTTTCAGCCCAGCAAATAAATCATTTAAAAGTAGATAACCTCGATCTAAATTACTTTGGAAACAGGTATTCATACTTACTGCCGCATGTTTCAAAAACATACGAAAATGCGATGTCGTTTCACCGCAATTTTTGGGATTATAGCGACACAACAACCTACGTTATATTGAACGATTTTGAAGATGCTGGTCATGCAGGAGCTATTGCAATGCCTTTCAGCCAGGTACAAATGGGCATAGAGCCTTATGGTTTTGCGTTCAGCATTATTCCTTCGAACGAGCGCTTTCAATGGCTGTTCAACCACGAGTTAACACATATTGTTATGGCCGACAAAGCCAACAATCAAGACCAATTCTGGAGGAGTGTGATGTTTGGGAAAATCCGCAGAAATGAAGAGAAACCACTGTCGGCACTTTGGAGTTACGCAACAACACCCCGATGGTATTCGCCCCGATGGTATCAGGAGGGAATTGCCTGCTTTATGGAGACTTGGATGTCGGGAGGGCTTGGCCGTACAATGGGAACCTACGACGAAATGTATTTCCGAAGTATTGTGAATGAAAATGAACGCCTCTACTCGGTTGTTGGGCTTGAAACCGAAGGAACTTCCATCGATTTTCAGGTTGGAGCAAATTCTTATCTATACGGAACCCGCTTTGTTGGTTATTTAGCATCGAAATATGGCATCGAAAAGCTGAAAGCATTCTACATGCGAACCAACGACAGCAAATCGTTTTATGCAAATCAATTTAAGCGAGTGTACGGCAAACCCGTAGGTGAAGCATGGAAAGAGTGGATTGAGTGGGAAAATCAGTTCCAAAAAGAGAATATCGACCTAATTAAAGCCTATCCGCTGACCAATTTTAATTCAATCACCGAAAAACCTCTCGGAAATGTTTCAAACTACGGTTATAACCCAGCAACAGGGAAGTTATATGCAGCAATTAACTACCCTGGAGCAATTTCTCAAGTAGCTGAGATTGACAAAAAAACGGGGAAAATCCGCAAACTTGCAACACTCGACTCGCCTGTGATGTACTACTCAACCGATTTGACTTACGATCCCGGCAAAGAAAAGATTTACATCAGCGAGCATAACAACAAATACCGAAACTTAGTCGAAATAGACGTTAAAACCGGGAAGAAAAAAATTCTAAATGAAAGAACCAGAACCGGATGCCTCGCTTTTAACCCTACCGACCGAAGTATCTGGGGCGTAAAAAACGATAATGGCTATTCGATACTTGTGAAAATACCTGAGCCATACAACAAAGTAATACCAATTTACACGGCACCTTTTGGTAAAACGTTTTTCGATTTGGCAGTTTCAAATAAAGGCGACAAGCTTTGTGCTTCGCTTTCAGGAATTAAAGGCGAACAATCGGTCATTGTGTGGAACATTGGAGAGCTTGAACTGGGAAAAACAAATTTCCAAACCATCTATTCACTCGAAGACAATACACTTGCGCAGTTCAAATTTTCGACTGATGATCAATATTTGATCGGAACATCTTACTATACAGGAGTCTCAAATATTTGGAGAGTTAAACTCGACGGTTCTTCTTTTGAATTGCTTTCGAATACAGAAACAGGTTTATTTATGCCACTTCAGTTCGACAAAGATTCTCTTTTTGTACTGAAATTCTCTCGCGACGGAATGATCCCCGGAACAATTCCAATTAACAAACTCGAAGATGCAAACTCAATAAACTACATGGGAAATCTTGTTCATCAGAAAAACCCCGAAGTAGAAGATTGGGTACTTGGCCCTGCTTCGGCAATTCAGCAAGATTCAAATAAAGTAAAAACCGATAACTACCATCCGGTTAAGCAAATGAGGTTGGCAAATGCTTACCCCGACGTTGCCGGTTTTAAAGAAACGGTAGCTCTTGGATACAGAATAAACTGGCGCGACCCAATGGTTGTGAGCAATTTAGATCTTTTCGTTGCAACTTCGCCATGGAGTTCTTACGAAACAAAGCAGAAATTTCACGCCATGCTCGACTGGACTCTTTGGAACTGGCACCTGTCGGCAAACTACAATCCAACCCATTTTTACGACCTTTTTGGACCTACAAAGAGAAGCAGGGCTGGATATTCGGCAAGCCTAAATTACAAGCGAATTTTCAGCCAAAAATTACCAATAACGAAATTTTACGACTTGGGTATTCATACTTATGGCCACCTTGAAGTGTTGCCGGGTTATCAAAACATAACTTCCCCAATCAGGAGTTTTCAGGCAGCAACTGCGACTTATGGATTGTCAAAACTTCGAAAAACGCTGGGTGGTGTGATGGACGAAAAGGGTTATTCATGGAATATCAATGCTTCGGGATACCTGGCCAAAGGCAATTTCTATCCGTCGTTTGTATCGAGCCAAGATCTTGGTTTTCTTATTCCAAAGGTAAAAAACGGCAGTTTCTGGATCAGAAACAGCATTGGACAATCATTGGGAAAAAGGGAATCTAGTTTATCGTATTTCTATTTTGGAGGATTCCGTAACAATTACGTTGATTGGCAGCCTTCGGAACAATACCGTGAAGCATTGGCATTCCCCGGCGCAGAAATCGACGAAATCAAAGCTTACAACTACGTGAAAACAATGGGCGAGGTGAACCTGCCACCACTGCGTTTGCGCAATGTTGGCACTTCGTGGTTGTACCCAACTTACATTAAAGCATCGGTATTTGGGACACATTTGATGACTAATGTCGACAAGCAATTAGAGATTGCACACTACTTCAATGCAGGGGCGCAAATGGATATTCAACTAGTTCTGTTTTCTTATTTGAAAACAACTTGGTCGGTAGGTTATGCACGCAAATTCGAAAACAATAAAGCTAATTCCAATCAGCTAATGCTATCGTTAAAACTGTTGGGAGATTGATTTTTTCAATCTCCCAACAGATAACTTAAGAGTTATAAGTGAATAGCTTCGTCGTAAGCCGCAGCGGCAGCTTCCATAACAGCTTCGCTCATAGTAGGATGCGGATGAATGATCTTCATAAGTGCGTGCCCTGATATTTTCAGATTTCGAGCCACTACCAATTCAGAAATCATTTCGGTAACATTGCCGCCAATCATGTGAGCGCCCAATAATTCGTCGGAATTAGCATCGAAAACCAGCTTCACAAAACCATCACGCTGCCCGGCAGCACTAGCTTTCCCTGATGCCGTAAAAGGAAACTTTCCAACTTTAACGTCGTAACCAGCCTCTTTTGCTTTTGTCTCAGTCAATCCTACTGAAGAAATTTCGGGAGTTGTATATGTACAGCCCGGAATATTTTTATAATCGACAGGGTCGGGGTTTAAACCAGCCATTTTCTCAACACAAACAATTCCTTCGGCCGATGCCACATGTGCAAGTGCTGGTCCTCCAACTATGTCGCCAATTGCACAAATTCCATCAATATTGGTACGGTAATATTCGTCAACTTTAACCTTTCCTCGTTCAACCTCAACGCCTACATTTTCGAGGCCAATTCCTTCAATATTAGGAGTTACCCCAACAGCAGAGAGAACTATTTCGGCTTCAACAATTTCATCGCCTTTTGGAGTCTTGATAGTCACTTGACAGAGTTCGCCTGAAGTGTCAACCTTCTCAACAGAAGAGTTAAGCATGATTTTCATCTTTGCCTTTTTGAAATTGCGGGCAAGGGTTTTCGAAACTTCTTCGTCTTCGTTAGGAACCACTTCCGACAAGAATTCAACCAATGTAACCTGTGTGCCAATTGAGTTGTAGAAGTATGCAAATTCGCTGCCAATGGCTCCAGAACCAACAATTACCATCGACTTTGGCTGAGTTTTCATTGTCATTGCCTCGCGATATCCAATGATTTTTTGGCCATCTTGTTTCAAATTGGGCAACTCTTTTGAATGTGCGCCAGTTGCAATAATGATGTTTTTTGCTGATATGACTTTTGAAATTCCGTCAGCGTCAATTACTTCGACTTCGGTTTCAGATTTTAATTTTCCAAAGCCACTAACAATTTCAATTTTATTCTTTTTGAATAGGAATTGAACGCCTTTGCTCATACCCTCGGCCACACCACGGCTACGTTCAACCATTTTCTCTAGGTCGGGTTTCACTTCGCCCAAAATCGTCACGCCATAACTATCGGCATGTTGAGCATACTCAAATACTTGGGCACTTTTCAGTAACGACTTCGTTGGAATGCATCCCCAGTTAAGGCAAACGCCGCCAATACTTTCTTTCTCAACAACACCAACTTTCATTCCAAGTTGCGATGCACGAATTGCAGCAACATACCCACCTGGGCCACTGCCAATTATAATTAAGTCGAAATCCATAGTCTAATTTTTGTGCAAATTTAGTAATCCCGGCCAAAGTTATTTTTGAAATTACTTTGCGTAGCCTACGCTGTGTGCAATAACAATACTTTGATCTTGTCGGAGTTTAAGTTTTGCGGCCAGAGCTTTATGGTCTACAGAACCCCTTGCGCCAGTAACCAACCCTTCTGAAACACAGCATAGATAAATGTTTTGAGAAATGTAACCTGCATCAATATTCGAAATATTCATTTTTTCTTCGTTGCTGCCTTTTCCCAATTTCGATAAATCGGATACTAGTATTAGTTGAACTGGTGCATCTTTTACAAAAGCCTGAGTTCCACCCAGTACACGAATATCTTCTGAAAGAACCTGAGTAAGTTTATTGTTCTTTGCATCAAAAATATATGCGCCCGATTTAAGCAGCACATAAATGTCGGTCCCCTGAAAATTCATAGTTGAAGGAGCTGTACGCTTTCCATCGGCTCGGTTAATTCCAAAAGAAGCCCAAAGAATGTTCGAAAGTTGCTTGTTAGATATCTCTTTGGTGCTGAAAGCCCTGGCTGTTGATCGTTTTGCCAAAGATTCCATAAGTGGCATTCCTCCGGTTTTCTGAGGCTCAGGAAGTTGAATGGTACTTTGTGCGGTTGCAATTCCTCCAAAAATAATGGCAATAATCAGTGATAAAAGAAGTTTTCTCATGGTAATGCAATTTAAAGTTATTGATTAGGAGGATAAAGGTAGAAAATATGATTAAAGAATGTGGCCGTTAACTTGAGTATAACGAATCTTTGTTTTCCGGCTAAAAATAAGACTAGAACTCTTATTATGCTTTGAGTATATGATAATTGAAAATAGGGCTAACTTTTAGCTCCGCTCTACATTTCGCCTCAAGCCGGCTGGGCTCTTCATTTTTTGCTTGACCAAAAAACGAAGCAAAAAAGTCAAGGCTCCCAAACAAATGCATCTTCATCTT
>Ga0209373_10002356_pt1 | contig 19156 bp, 11 predicted proteins | sample Higcelweek5metaG_FD_187173 | JGI IMG/M metagenome (GOLD analysis project Ga0209373, IMG submission 187173) | Freshwater pond sediment microbial communities from the University of Edinburgh, under environmental carbon perturbations - High... | ecosystem: Environmental > Aquatic > Freshwater >... | reverse complement strand
CTAATCCTCCAGAACCAAGAATTGTTGGAGCGTTAATAGCAGCATTAACATTAACTTCGGTATTTTCGATTGCAGCAACAACAGCACTTTTCAAAACTTCGTCAGCACCTGCCTGATTCAATCGGCACATTGCTTCTGCTTTCAAGAATAATAATTCATGATAGCTCAAGAAATAAGTTGGTGCAATTTGAGCATAAACAAAAGCCGAATAATTATAGTAATACTGAACCTCATCGCCTCCGCCATTTGGCACAAGAACTTCTGGAACAGCTAAATTACCCCAAGAGTTGCAATCGTAATAAACACGACGGGCACGTGGGTCTTTGCGAGCATCCAATTTGTCAAACATGCTTTGGCTTGCAGCAATACCATCACGACTCCATTGAAAGTCGAATAATGGATTCAAGTTGTTTTCATCATATTTTGAGAATGCAGCCTGATCGGCAGCTGACTGGAAAGACAAACCTACATAGTCAATTACTTTTTGCAAGTCGGCAGCCTGATTAGCAGACCTCTTAAGCAAACGCATTGTATATCGAGCCTTTAAGCCATAAGCAAATTGCAACCATTTATCAGTATCGCCACCATAAAGTAGGTCATGAGAAGCAAATCCACCGCTACCATGAGCATCAGAACCTTGTAAATGAACAATTGCATTGTCTAAATAAGAATTAATTGCAGCATAGATACTTTCCTGGCTGTCAATTTTAGGAGTCATGTTAGTCTCCCAGTTACAAGCTTCAGACCAAGGAGTGTCACCAAACATATCGGTAAGCAAAGCCAAATTGTATGCAACCATAACTTCTCCGGCGCCACGGGTAAGATCGTTACCTTCCTGACTACCGCCTTCAGAGCATTTTTCAACTACGATCTTTGCATTTTTCAGTGTAGTATAAATGTTTCCCCAAACATTATTGAATGTAGAAGCACTTGTTGGTTCATTCTGTCGTTGATCGGCACGATATAACTGATTATGGGCACCTGCTTCATGTTCAACATAAACAGAAGCATAAGTATTAAAATCGCCACCTACATTATTAAAAGCTGTGGAGGTAATTACATCGGCGAGCAAAAATTTTGCTGAAGCATCAAGCGGATGAGCAGTATCTTTGTTGATATCATCCATAATGTCTTCAGAGCACGATACCAGTGTTGCTACAAATAAAGCAACAACCAGCAATCTACTTATATATTTATTCTTTATATTCATTTTAATAAAATTTAGAATTTGAAGTTAATACCTAAACCAAAACTCTTAGTATTTGGAAGTGAGAAACGTTCAAAGGCACCACTCATATTAGTATTACCTTGAGAAACTTCAGGATCAAAACTATCGATTGCAGACCATAATAAAATATTACGGGCAAACAGATTAATATCAAGAGAAATGTTGTTCTTGTTAATCAAATTGTAACCTAAAGCCAATTCACGAAGTTTGATATATGATTTGTCATAAATCATTGATTCTGATATATCATTTTCGTACGACATGAAGGTTTGAGCAGAAATACCGTTTCCACCAGGGCCTAACAAGATATTGTTTTCGGAATAAGTTCCATCACCATTATCAATAACTGCATTTTCTTGTTTGAAAGTTTCTTGTTCACGCATATCGGCTGAACGTTGGCTTGCTCCATAATAATCTAACATACCAGCAGTAGCATAATACATTTGGCCTCCATTGCTCCAATCGAAAGTAGCAGCAAGTTTAAGCTTATAAATATTGATTGATGTATTAAACCCGAGTTGAAAATCAGGAGAAACTGTTCCAATAACTTTTTCTTCGCCTGGTTGAGGTAAACCATCAGCATCAACAATGATCTTACCGTCATCGTTTCTCAAATAGCTTACACCATAAATTACTGGAAATTTATCGCCAATACCAGCACGAACTTGTGGTTCAACAAAACCGCCTAAGAAAATACTTTCAACACCTTCTGCTAATTCATCAACATAGTTGTCAATTTTTGAGAAGTTAAATGCAAAATCCCATTTGAAATTTTTCTTATTGATAGGATTTACGCCTAAAGTTATTTCGTGAGAGTTTGTATGAATAGAACCACCATTAGTAACTTTTGTTCCTGAACCTGTTGATCCGGCTAATGGCACTTCAAATATCTGATCAACTACGTTCTGACGAGAAAAAGTATAATTCAATTCAAATAAGCCATTAAATAAAGCAAAATCGGCACCCAGTTCGTAAGATTTAGTATTCTGTGGTTTCAAATTCGGATCATAAACTTTTCCGTAAGGAGTAAATGCAACAACAGAACCAATTGGATACTGAATAGGAGTTCCAGAAGAGAAACCTCCACCATAAACAGGTGTTTTGTAGTATGAATCGTAGTAAACATCAGCTTGTCCAACTTCAGCATACGAAAGTCTGATTTTACCATAAGTAAGAACATCGTTTTTCATGGCATCAAATTCAGTAAAGATCAATCCCAACGAAACAGATGGATAGAAGAAAGAACGATTATTTCTTGGCATTGAAGAAACGATATCATAACGTCCGGTTGCATTTAAGAACAACATGTTTTTATATGCAAGCGATAAGTTTCCAAACGTACCAACTGTACGTGATTTCTCTTCGGAAGTATAAGCAGAGTAAACTGTTGCATTATTGATACTGTTCCATCCCGAGAAGTTATAATTTAGACCAGAAGCATAATTATACTTTTTATTTTTATCAACAATTTCGTTACCAACCATTGCATCAAAAACCAAATCGCTACTTATAGTCCAATTATAAGATGCTGTTAACAAAGAGTTTATTTCTCTTACGATATAAGCATATTCTTCGGCTTGACCAAGGCCATTTGAGTGTCCGTAACCCCAAATATCGCTATAATCGGTTGCATAAGAGTCTGTACCAATCTGGTACTTAACGTCAAGATTTTGCCCTTCGGCAAGTTTTGTAGAATATTTTAAGAAAGTACTACCAAAGAATCGTTGAGTATTTTCTAAAAACTTGTTGTTTTCAATAGCCCAATAAGCTGCATCGAAACCCGCTGTTCCACGATAATTGTTTTGAGTATAAGGATCGCCATCAACGTGAGAAGGGATGCCTGCTAAATCGTAACTTGGTGGAGCTGGAAAAACAACAGCCATAAGACCATTATTGGCTCCTGTTTGTTTCGAGATTTTTGTTGTTACAAAATTCCCTGTACCTCCTGTTGTAAAATGATCGCTAAGCTTAATTTCTGTAGTAAGTTTTACGTTATATCTATCTAAGCCTGTTGAAGGAACAATACCTTCAGAGTTAGAATTACCAAGAGAAAACGAATAGCTTGCACCACCCAAATTTTGAGAAACATTAACAGAATTACTATTTGTATATCCTAATTGGAAAAAATCGGCTACATTATTATATGCTTGAGGTGTAGCCCAAGGATCGAGACCTGCAGCAGCGCGTTGAGGAACATAATACTGGCCAGAATGTAATCCAAATTTCTGAGTATACTTGTTGTCAGTATTTCCACCATAAGTAGCGTCGTTTGCTAATTCAGCAATTACCGGTCCCCATGAAGTAGAAGCAGTAGGGTTGAATTTACCTTTTGCCCCTTGAGCATACTTGGTCTGTAAATTTGGTGTAACCGACAAGTCATCGAATGAAACACTTGTATTTAATGTTACAAGAGGTTTTCCTTTAACTTGACCTTTACCGCTTTTAGTCGTAATAATAACAACACCGTTTGAAGCACGCATACCATACAAAGCCGATGCCGCTTGTCCTTTTAAGATATTAATACTTTCGATATCATTAGGGTCAATATCCATCGAACGTGTTGCATAGTCAGAACCTGTAACTGAGTTTTCGGTACTAACATCAGAAGTTGAGTTAATAGGCATCCCATCAACTACGTACAACGGAGTATTATCACCTGTAAATGAACGAGCTCCACGAATAACAATTTGTGAAGATGCACCGGGCATACCAGAAGAAGCTTTAACTTCAACACCTGATACTTTACCTTGAAGTGCTGTAGCTAAATTGTTACTAGATCCTTGAGTCAACTCTTCTGATTGAACATCCTGAACAGCATATCCAAGAGCCTTTTTCGCTTTTGAAATACCCATTGATGTTACAACAACTTCATCGACAGAAACATCAGTTTTAGCGAGCTTTACAGCATAATTAGAAGTAGCTCCAAGCTCAACTTCTTTTGGCTCAAAACCTACGAATGTGAACCTTAATGTTTTAGCATCCTTTGTTACATTTAAGGAGAATTTTCCATCAATGTCTGTAACGGTACCAATGCTAGTCCCCTTTACAACTACCGATACGCCAGGTAATGTACTTCCATCGTCAGAATCAGTTACCGTACCGGTAATTGACCGACTTTGGGCAAAAACTACATGTAGCCCGCATAAAAGCACACATGTGAGTAAAAGCGCAAATTTTCTCATAAAAAAATTAATTTAGGTTAATAAAAAATCTCAAATTCTTTGATATATAAATTGTTATATAAAATCTTTTTATCGCAAATCAATAAAAATATAAGATCGAAAAATCGACTAAACTGAAATATAAACTCAAAAAAGTAAGTCTTGTTAAAAATGTATAATATTGATAGCAGTAAAATTAAAAAATATTAACATTTCTTATAGGCTTTTAGTTGTAATTAATTAGAAAAAAAACAGTAAAACCCTACAAAATGAAAGGAGGCTTCTTGAAAATTCAAATAAAAATTGAGGAAAGTCTTAATTTAACATTTATGAAGATCTCTTTTAATTATTGAAATAAAAGATTTTGACCACTTTATGTCGAACAAAAACACACAGATATATAGAAAGCTATTATAATGACATTATAACAACTCAAACTAATAAAAACATTAATTTATCCTTAATTAAAAAGAAAAACCTAGCAAAATGAAAAAAAATCAGCTTACTAGGTCTCTATAGTTGGTTAAAATAGATTTGTTAAAACTGAAAGTTCTTTAGCCAATCTTTCAAATCATCGCCAATATCGGGATGTTTCAAACCATATATTAGGTTTGTTTTAATGAAATCGAGCTTATTGCCAATGTCATACCGAATTCCATCAAATCGGTATCCATACATATCCTGAGTCCTCAGCATTGAACGCATAGCATCGGTTAATTGTATTTCATCGTTAACTCCTGGTGGAGTATTTTCCAGATAATCAAATATTTGCGGTGTTAAAATATAACGACTTGCAATGGCCAAATCTGAAGGTGCATCTTTGGGTTTTGGCTTTTCAACAAAATCGTTCGCCTTGTAGAAATCTTTTTCTACTTCTACCCCATCAATTACACCATATCGGTAAGTCAATTCTTTATCAACCCGTTCGAGCGCAACAATCGACTTTTGATACTTGTCGAATTTGTCGAGCAACTGGCGAGTTACCGGAATTCCATTCCCATCAATCAATGTGTCGCCTAAAAGAACTACAAAAGGTTCATTTCCAACAAATGTTTTGGCATGCATAACCGCGTGACCCAGCCCCCTAAGCTCTTTTTGCCAAACAAAATGGATATTCGCCATTGTAGTAATATCTTGAATTTCTTTCAGCAAATCGTATTTGCCTTTTTCTTCGAGAGCCTTTTCAAGTTCCCAGCTACGGTCAAAATACTCTTCAATAGTACGCTTGCCTCTTCCAATAATCATTAAAATATCTGTAATTCCAGAATTAACTGCCTCTTCAACAACATACTGAATAACTGGCGTATCAACAATTGGGATCATTTCCTTAGGTTGAGACTTTGTGATTGGCAAAAAGCGGGTTCCGAAACCTGCTGCCGGAATAACGGCCTTACGTACCTTCATTATTTATAAATTTTAAATGCTTATTAGATTATAGCTGAGACTATTTGTGGTTTAATAATTTGAATATCATTTTTAGAGAATATCTCTTTCATCTGTTCAAATTGATGTTCGTGAGAATAAGTCCCGATTATTGCCCCACCCGACCCTGTAAATTTAGCACTTGCGCCTGTCGATCGGGCTAGTCGAACCATTTGCTTGTTCTCTTCTGAAATCTCAATCAGCGATTCACGCAAATCATAGTTGCGATTTATTAACTGGTGAATTCGAGTGTAATCGTCGCTGTTCATTGCCACAAGGAATTCTTCAGTAAGACTTGCCCACTCTTTCATTGCCAACAAAACCATCTCATCGCCAATTTCAAATCGGGCTTGAAGGTTATTATGTGTAACTTCCGACCCCTGAGACTGATCACAACGATAAGCAATATAAATAGAAGGCAATTTTGTTACATCAATAGGCCTGTATTCGCCATATCCCTGACGCTGCATAATAGCTTTATCAAAGTCCATAAAAACAGGATGTTCAAAAGCTTGAGCTACACGATCCTGCAAACCTGCCGAGATTCCAAGTTGATCTTTTTCGACCGATAATACAAGATTGGCCAGAATTGGTTTTGGGATGTCGATTCCGTAGAAAATCATTAATGCCTTCATTCCCGCGGTGATAATTGCACTTGATCCGGCGAGTCCTAATCGCAAAGGAATATCTGATTTGTAAGATATTGTGAAATTTCTTGAATCGAGGTTTATTGAATTGCTTTTACAATATTTATAAAAGGTTTTGATGGTTGCTTTCAGCAAGCGAACGCCACCATAATAACCGTTCATCTTTATTCCATCAACTAAATCTTCGATAGAATCATAAACTGGGCAATCAAGCTTTTCGGGCTTTATTTCTAGTTTTGGCGATTGATAAAGTTGAACCTGAGCCGAAAAATTACTAAAAACAAAAGCAATAGTTTTCCCAAAATAACCATCAGAAGGATTTCCAATTAAAGCAGCTCTTGGGTAAGATTTGGTTTCAATTATCATTGTTCAGATATAAATATAACCAATTATTTATCAGTGTATTGAAATTACTTTACCAAGTTTGAAATCGGCTTAAACTCAGGAGCACCGGCACTTGCTGTTAGCTCAAATAATACCGATTCGAAACTTGTAACCATAATTCCCTCGAAACGGAAACGATCTAAAGCAATATTCACACTTTCGATGGAACGAGAAGAGACACAGTCGAGTACAATAATTGGATTATAACCTGCATCTTTCAAATCGACAGCTGTTTGCAATACACATACATGCGATTCGATACCACAAATAATTACATTTTTGGCTTCCGTTTTTTCCAAAGCTTCTAAAAACAGAGGTTCATCGTAACAGCTAAATGTTTTCTTCTCTATTGGGCCAAAATCATATACTAAGAAGTTAATATCGGAAATAGTTTCACCTAAACCTCTGGTATACTGCTGTGTTGCAATAAGTGGCACTGACAATATTTGCAAACCCGAAATTAACTTCTTAGTATTTTCGATTAACTGTTCCTGTTTACACATTGCAGGGACAATACGCTCCTGAAAATCGATGATAAGCCCTATTGTTGATTCTTTTTTAATCCTCATTTCTATGTTGTTATAATATTATACTACTGATTTGCCTGTTCGCGCGATTTATATCCCAAATATCCACCGTGATGTCGTTTTGCATAATCGGCACTTGAAAAACCAATTTTGTTCATCAATGACACCATCAATGCATCGCCAATAACAGTCATTACCGTTGTTGAAGTACTTGGTGTAAGTCCCAATGGACAAACTTCTTGTGGGTTTCCGGTAAAGATACATACTGTTGATCTTTTTGAAATTTCACTCTCCCTATTCCCCGTAATTACAATAAATGGAATGTCAGAATAGAGATTCTCCGAAAGGTCTATTAGTTCCAATATCTCACGGGTCCTGCCTGAGTTGGAGATCAGCAACATTACATCGTGTTTGGCTAAAACGCCCAAATCGCCATGTTGAGCATCGCTTGGGTGTAAAAAGAGAGAAGGTGTACCAGTTGAACTAAAGGTTGTTGCAATATTCTGAGCAATTTGCCCAGCTTTTCCCATGCCGCTTACAATTAGTTTGCCTCCCAATTCGTGAACCCGATGGTAAATAATTGCAATTGCTTTTTCAAAATTGTCATCAACCGGAATATTTTTGATCGCCTCAGCTTCGCGAAGCAATATTTCTTTTATCCTATCAATCATTTGGTTTCTATTCTATTGAAACATTTCGATTTAGCCGAAAAACAACACTCGTTATCGCGAAATCAAAACATTCCACTAAAATATAATTTTAAAGTAAGAAGCTATAACATTACAATTAAATCAATTTGTAAATTAAATGCTTTTGATGAGAACAAATATTTTCCAGATATTTACGCCATCAGCAAATCAAAATCACTGACGGTTTCAACAATTTATTAACCACCAATGCGAAAGTATTTATTTGTTTTTTTAGGAAGTCTTTCTCTTTGCTTAGGAATAATAGGAACTGTTATTCCTGGATTGCCAACTACACCTTTTCTTTTGCTCTCGGCATCTCTTTATATCCGAAGTTCAAAAAGATTGCACCGTTGGCTAATATCGAATAAATATCTTGGCCACTACATTTCTGATTTTCAAGAGAAAAAAGGAATGACAAAACAAATGAAACGTTCAAGCATTGGTCTTATGTGGCTGATGATCTTAATTTCAACCATCTTCGTTATCAATTCAATTATGCTCAAGGTTATTGTAATCTCATTAGGAATTATTGGAACTATTGTAATGGGGTTTATAGTTAAAACGGTGGGCGAAGATTAGATTTCAAGTTGAATTGTAAAATAACATATAGACTAGCTAGATCGCTACAAATGCACTGAGATACTCTAAAGCAAAAAGGGCAAGAAATTAATTCCTGCCCTTTTGTAATTTAAATATCGTTATAATTTATTTTTTCTTTGATTTCATCTGCTGTTGCTGTCTTGCCATTTCTTGCTGTTTCTTGGTCATCTCTTCCAATTTAATTTGGAATTTCGATTTTGTAACAGGTTTCTTTTTATTGGAAGCAGCAAGAAGTTGAGCTCTAAGTTTATTTGGATCAACCATTGACTTGATGATATAGAACTGTCCAATAGAAAAGACGTTCGACAAGAAATAATAGTAGCTTAACCCCGATGAATATGAGTTAAGTAAAAACATGAAGAAAACAGGCATTAAGTACATCATCGTCTTCATTCCTGGCATTGCACTTGTGTCCTGACTTGAACCGGTAAGTTTAGTCTGCAAAATTGTAGTTGCAGTCATCAAGAGTGTGAATAAACTTATATGATTACCATAAAAGCTGCTCAAAAGAGGAATCTGTGCTTTCCATGATAAGATTGAATCGAAAGTTGACAAGTCGGTAGCCCAAAGGAAACTTTCCTGACGTAATTCAATAGAACCCGGGAAGAAGAAGAACATTGCCATAAGAATTGGCATTTGCAAAAGCATTGGCAAGCAACCGCCCATTGGGTTCACGCCCACCTTCTTATAGAAAGCCATAGTTGCCTGTTGGCGTTCCATTGCCTTATCGGCAGGATATTTCGCATTAATCTCATCAATTTCAGGCTTTAATGCTTTCATTTTTGCCTGCGAAGTCTGAGTTTTATAGGTTGGATAGAATACTATGATTCTGATTATAATAGTGAGCAATAGGATAATTAATCCGAAATTTGCTATTCGGCTTCTAAGGAAGTTAAATACAGGAATAATCAAATATCGGTTCACTTCACGAACAATTGGCCAACCAAGATCGATCAGTTTTTCCATATTATTACCATACTCTTTCAACGTTTGGTAATGGTTTGGCCCAAAATAGAAGTTCATCCCAAAATCCTGAGTTGGGCGCGAATCGAAAGGTAAACCTATATCCGATTTAAAGTGAGCTACATATTTCGACTTAGCATCTTTTTTATCAGTAGAAACTGTTGCATTTGGGAAAGATTCATCGGCAATAATTGCACTTGTAAAGAATAATTGTTTGAACCCGATCCATTTTGTTGGAGTCTTCAAATCTTCACTATCCGATTTATTTGTCTTCAGATAATCGACTTCAGCATCTTTGTATTTGTAGTAAATGGTTGTGTACCTGTCTTCGCCATAAGTTGAAACACGTTCCTGACGAGGCACATCGAAATCGAAATTAAAGCTCAAATAACCGGTATTTGTTTTGATTATCTGATCCATACCATTCATGCGAACATGATAACCAACTTCATACGAATTGTGAGAAATTGTATAAACATAATCGATATAGTGGCCATTACCTGCATCGAGGCGCATGGTCAGCTCTTTGCTTTCGCCTTTATTTGTTTCGTTGAATTTGATGCGTCCCTCTTTACCTTTAGGAACTTGAGGTCCCGAAACGCTTATGTTTTTTTGATCGGTAAGCGGTTTGAAATAGAACTGATCGGTTTTGATATTCCGATTTTGAGCAAAGAACGATAGGTTTTGAGTTGCATTTCCATCTTCAATCAGAAAAAGTTTAGACGAATCGTATCTTTTATAATTTTTCAATTCAACAGAATGAACTTTACCTCCTTTTGTTGACAAGGTAAGTTTTAAAAGGTTGTTTTCGAGTACAATTAATTCTTCCTTACCCTCGGCAGCAATATGAAAATCGCCATACAAATTTCGCAATTCGTTTACAGCATTAAGGCTATCGATGCTAGTAGAGACAGGCAAAGCAGAAGTTGCAGTTACTGTAGCAGCCTGCTTAAGTTCAGCTTCTTTTTGCATCATCTGCTGAACGAGTTCTGTCGAATCTCTTTTGTGTTTTGCAGTTGCAATCTCTTCTTTCGATGGTTTGTTGATTTGGTTAAAGATTACTAAAACCGCAAAAATCAACGCCATTCCAATTATTGATTTCTTATCCATTCAAAGTTTATATTCTTATTTATTAATAGGTGAAAAATCGAAGAAACAAATATAATGATTTAATAAATGTTCCAAGATAATTGAAAAAGAAACGGCCTGATGTTAACAGGCCGTTTCGTCATTTATTCTGCTGTGTCTTCGACACTATCTATGACTCGTATCTTTTCTTTGAGATAAACAATTTGCTCTTCGTTCATTTCAATTTTCTTTTCAACATCTTTAATCAATGCTTCGGCATTTTTTGAGTTCGCGAAGAACCCGATATTGTTTTTCAATGTAATTAAGTCGCTCTCAATATGCTTCAACTTAGTAACATACTTATCTCTTTCAGCAAACATTTTATTCTGACCCTTGGAAGATGATTTCCAGTCGGTCATTTTAGTTTTGAATTTCACTAACGTACGATCTTTGTCGGCAACTCTCAATTTATCAAATTGAACGTTGATAGCGTCGCGGAAACGTTTCTGAACGTTGTCTTTTTCCTGAATAGGCACATGTCCTATATCAGACCACCTGCGTTGGAAATCTCTCAAACATTCAAAATCTTTCTCATCGCTACCTTCAGAAGCAAAGTTAACAACAGCATCAATCAATTCGTTTTTCAGCTTAAGGTTCTCAACTTGTTCAGAATCTTTAGAGCTAAAGAAATCAGATTTTAGTTTGAAGAATGCGTCGCAAGCAGCACGGAAACGTTTCCAAATAATGTCGGATTGTTTACGAGGAACAGGACCTATCTCCTTCCATTTCTTCTGAATATTGATAAATTCTTCGGTCGTTTTCTTCCAGTCGGTGCTTTCTTTCAACGCTTCGGCCTGAACACACAAATCGATCTTTAGTTGCAAGTTATTTGTCTGAACTTCTTTATGCTTTGTATAGAAATCTCTCTTTTGGTCGAAGAAGGTATCGCAATCTTTTCTGAAACGTTCGTAAACGGTTGTATTTTCTTTTTTAGGAGCGAAACCAATTGTACGCCAATACTTTTGCAACTCAACTAACTCTTTAGACTTTTCTTCCCAGTCTTTATGCGCGTCTAAACCCGAAGCAAGAATCTCTTCAACTTTTTCGCAAAGCGCTGTTTTAGCATCAAGGTTTTTCTTTTGTGAAGACTTTCTGTTTTCGAAGAAATCCTGATGTTTCTTGTTAATTTGAGTTGTAGCAGCTTTGAAACGTTCCCAAAGTTCTTCTTTTTTATCGCGTGGAACTGGGCCAATTTCTCTCCAGAGATCGTGGTATTTCTGAAGGTTATTGAATGATTTTACAACAGAAGGTTCAAGAATCAACGCTTCGGCTTTTTCGCACAAACTTAGTTTCTCTTCCAGATTTTTCTTAAGGTCGAGGTCGCGCAATTCTTTGTTAATCTTTATATAATCGTAAAAATTTTCGACATGGTGATGGTAGTTTTCCCACAAATCTTTCATATTAGCTTGAGGAACTAACCCAAGATCTCTCCATTTTTGCTGAAGTTCTTTGAATTCAAGAAACGTTTTATTGATCGATTCCTTACGGTTAACCAACGTTTTGATTTCTTCAATTATCTCTAACTTTTTCTTGAGATTATCTTCTTTATCCGATTCCAGATTTTTGTTTAAATCAGCCTTCTTTTGTTTATATTCTTGTAAAAGTGATTTCAAATCTTGCTCGTAAGGATCAACTTCTGGCTTAAATTCTTCTTCGAAACCGCCATTTGCAATAAAATTTTCTTTTTCTTCCTGCAATTTAGCCTTACGTTTTTTGTAGAAATTAAATTTGATACTTTCAACCTGATTAGCAATAGCTAAGAAGTTGTCCGATTCTAAAAGGGTTTTTAGTTCGTTTATCAATTCAATTTCAGAAAAAGAAGAATAATCAATATCAAGAACTGGAGATTTTTCCTCGCCCAACTCTTCTGCAATCAATTCCAATTCTTCTTCATCAATTACAACAGGCTGAATTTCTTCAACTTCCTGAATTTCTGTTTTTTCTTCAACAATTAACTCGATTGGAGTTTCTGTTTCTGCAATTTCTTCACTTACTGTTTCAACAATTTCTTGTTTTTCAACAGTTTCGGGCGCATTTTCAATTAATTCTTCAGATTGTAATTCTGAATTAACATTCTCATTCTGAGTTTCTGAGAGCAATTTGTCTTTAGATTCCATTACTTAAATAATTAGAGTACAACTTGTTGTTTTAGAGCTATTCAATTTTTCAAAACGTACGAAAATAGATATTTAATAGTAATCATCAAACTTTTTTTTCAATTATCGCCCGCATGATAAATCAATAAGAGCTGCCCATTAATGAGCAACTCTTAGAACTAACATCTATAACTTATTTAATTTACCTTAATATCGAATACTCCTTTTGCTGTTTCTACCTCTTTTTTCGGTATTTCAATTAACAGAATACCATTCAAATATTTTGCACTAATTAAATCTGTTTCAACATCATCGGGCAAAGTGAAACTTCTTTCAAAATCGGCAATGCAAAACTCGTTACGTGTAGTTTTGGATGTTTCAGAATTAGCCACGTTAACGTTGCCTTTAACTGTCAAAACTCCATCGCTATTTTTCACTTCAAAATTTTCCTTTTCAAATCCGGGAACAAGAAATTCAAGTATGTATTTCTTTGCTTCGTCGGTTACATTTACCAATGGATTTGTTTTTTTGCAAGCAGATGAGGCACTTGCTGTTGAAAAATCTCTCAATAAATCGTTGAATAAATTGTTCACATCATACATGTAAGCTGGTTTTTGAAATCTAACTAAGTTCATAATTTATTTCCTCCTTATTTGTTTATATTTCTATTGTTATGCTCACCTAAATTTCAATTTCTATTCCAACCAAAGAAATCTGAAATGTTGTCAAGAAAAAACAAAATACAACTGCCATTATTTCCGAATTTAAACAATTTCACATGTCATTATTTCCGAATAACACATTTTTAATGCATAAAACAGATAGCAAGTTTGCGCCAATAAATTACCTTTGTAAAAATTTTTGAGAAATGAGAATCGACATACTTACACTTTTCCCTGAAATATTAGAGAGCCCGTTCAACCAGTCAATGCTTAAAAGAGCTGTTAATAAAGGATATGTAGAAATTAACCTACACAACATTCGCGACTACTCCACAGATAAGCACAAGAGTGTTGACGATTATTGTTTTGGAGGCGGTGCAGGTATGGTTATGATGATTCAACCTATTGAAGATTTAATACTTAAACTGAAATCGGAGCGTGACTATGACGAAATAATATACATGACGCCCGACACAAAAGTTTTCACCCAAAAAGAAGCAAATAGACTTTCAATGTCAACTAATATCATAATTCTTTGCGGTCATTATAAAGGGATCGACCAACGAATTAGAGATCACTATATTACAAAAGAGATTTCGATTGGTGACTATGTATTAACTGGCGGAGAACTTGCTGCAGCAGTTGTTGTAGATGCCGTGGTAAGGTTAATTCCCGGTGTTCTTACCGATGAGACCTCTGCCCTCTCCGACTCGCTTCAAGATGGATTGTTGAGCCCGCCAATTTACACTCGCCCTGCCGATCACAATGGTTGGAAAGTCCCCGAAATACTCCTTTCGGGAAATGAGAAGCTCGTTAATGAGTGGCGAGAAAACAAGGCCTTTGAATTAACAGAGCGCGTTCGTCCCGATTTACTTGAAGATTAAGCCTCTATCGCTTACACATTAAATTATAGGGGCAAAATTTGCAACTATTTACATTCGCAGTTTGAGCAAAAGGAATTGCAGGGTTTATAATATCTTCCAATAAATTTTTCAATAATTGAATAAACTCAATTGAATTTGCCTGATAAATCATATTTCCGCCTTCAGCTTGAAATAGTGGGTTAAAATCGACATTAAATACAGAACGTGCACCATAAACTGCTGGCAGAATGGGCGTTGCCGTTTTTAAAGTTTCGGCAACACAATGAGAATAGATCATTGTTTGGAATGCAGCTTTATTTCTATCGTGTGCAGCTACGAACAACGACTCTATTGACTTCACTTTCACTTCCGATTTTCCAGTTTTATAATCAACAACTCTGATTGAATCGCCAACAGAATCGAGTCGGTCAACGGTTCCTCCAATTTCAATTGTAAATGTATTTTCGTCCGATTCAACATCAATTTTGGCTATAAACTTCTTCTCTAAACCTAAAATTACGAACGGGGCAATGCTCGAATCGTACTTCAGAATTCGGACAATACATTTTTTTATGATCTCAAAAACCAATAAATTCTTTCCATTTATATTAAAATTACCTCCTTTAAAATACTCTTTTTTAAGAGCTTCGGTTAACTGATAATCGATCTCTTTTTCATTTTGAATAATTCTTTCAATATTGGTTTTTGAAATTTCCTTGCCCTCAAACGGTTTATATAACGACTCAAGAGTCAAGTGGGTAATTCGGCCAAACAAAAGCTGGTCAATATCCTCAGCAACCTCGTCGGGCTCTTTAATGTTTTCGACATAACTGAAGTAATATTTCAAATTACAATCGATGTATGTACTCAAAGCGGTTGGCGAAATAACACGCGAGGTAAGATTGTTGATGATAGTTTGCTGCAACTCCCGGGTCTTTTTAATCTCGATGGTTTTGTTCTCGGCCGGATCGAAGTTAAAGAATGCCTGAATTTCGTTAATTTTCAAATGTTTAGCTTCGTACTTTAATTGAGTAACATACCGGCTTGCTTCGCCCCTCGACATCCCTTCCGAACGTGAATCAAAAACAAGCGAGACCGTTTTAGCCCGCTGAATTAGTCGATAGAAATAATATGAGTACATTGCGTTTCGTTGTTCAATAACAGGCAAATCGAAGCCCTTGCGCAAAGTATATGGAATGAATGAATGCTGGTTTGGCTTTCCAGGGAGCCTCTCATCGTTGAATGAAAGCAAGATGAGATTATCGAAATCGAGGCAGCGAGTTTCGAGAAAACCCATTAACTGAATTCCACTCAAGGGCTCACCTTCAAAAGGAATTGCCAATCGATCGAGGCTTTTAATCAACAGTTGAAAAAACAGCCGTTTCGAGATTGGGATTTCTTCTCCTGAGAAAAGAGAGTCGTGCAATCGGTTGATGGCAAGATAAATCTGATACAGAGATTCTTTCACCAGAACGTCTTCGTTTGGAACCCCTGCAAGCAGATTTGCCAAAATACGGTGCAAATAATCTTTGATGTTGATGGCTTTATCTGGAATGGTAAAAATTGATTTTGAAATAGGATTCTTGTCCAGATCGCCAATTGTAAGGTAAATTTTATTCTCTTTTTGAACCACCATGTTCAACCTGTCGGTAATATCGCTTAAAAGCGAATTAAGCAGAGGGTGATTCAGCAACGAAAGCACATTTCGGTAATAAAAAACAGCATCGCCACCTTCGTTTTTCCGGCAATTCCGGTCAATTTCCACAATTCCTTTAATTAACCCGTAAACCGATGAGTTTTTCACAGGAAACCCCATCGTAATATTTATTTCATCGACATTAATAGGCAGGCTGTTCAACATTGGTAACAAAAGCGACTCATCGCAAAGCACAAGCGCGGTATTGTCGAACTGAGAATTTATTGACGCTTTGTTTTTTTCAATCCAATTAGAAGCATAAGAAGCTTGTCCCGAGAAACTTGGAACCGAAATAACATCAATAGTCTTCAACTTTGAAAAATTATCAAACGAGACGATAAAATCATCGGGCATGGGGAAATCATACAAATTCACTTTCATGAAAAGCGATGCCTCATTGTGGTCGTCTTTAAGGTAATATTCGTCATAATCCCAAAAGAAGTCAGTTCGGGCATTGTTTTTCAGAAAGTCGAAGATCTTTTTCTCACACTTATTCAGCGCATTAAACCCAATAAATGCGAAGTTTTTACCTTCAACATCAATTAAATGTTGATCGAGGTTCTCTACCACATCGCGGTAAAGCATTCCCTCAAAAGCTCTTCCTTCTGAATTGAGTTTAGCTTTGAAATTGTTATAAATTGGATACAGCTTTTCCCAAATAGAGAGGAAACTAATTTTATCGTCCGAACCTTTGCTATTGAGAACTATGCGCCAAAATTTCGACAAATACTCCAACTGCTCTTCACTCAGGTAGTCGAAACCGTAATCGATCTCCTTTAGCGACTGAATGTTACGAAATAAGTCTTCTGCATCAACCAAATATTTGTCGATATCGTTGAAATCGGACAACATCATTTCGCCCCAGAAATAAAAATCATCGAGCGACTCCTGAGTAGATGTAGTTTTAGAGTAAACCCTCCACAATTCAATAATCAATGAATTAGGATCATCGGCTCTGAGTTGTGTAAAGTTGTTCACCAGCTCGGAAATGGTGGTTATCTTAGGCGAAAAAAGAGGCTCGTTAATAAGTTGGCTCAAATACTTTTGAAAGAAAATTCCAGCCCTACGGTTTGGAAATACAATTGTTAGGTTTACTAGATCGGATTGGTACTTATCAAATAAATACGAAGCTGTTTGTTTTAGAAATTTATCCATGCGAGGATTTGAGTTCGGTAAAAAATTCAATAAAAAAGGAATGACATTCGCGAAACCGTCATTTTGATGTTAAAAATATTCAATTTTTCTCAATTATTCTGTTTTATGAACAATGCATTCCAATTTTAATTTTATTGAAGAAAAGTTCAAAATAAAGTTGCAAAACAATGATATAACCAACAAAAACACTATCGAAAACGTTTGCACCAACGATTAATTTTAATTTTTTATTAACTATCGATAACAACGTTATAAAATTAGTTCTATATTAGCTACCCGAAAATAAAGGTTAAGAATTGCTAAGATTTAGATACCTAAACACAATAATCTTCCTTTTCTCTTTAAACCATCATCTATTTTTTCTGATCTAACTAAACTATTGACAACCGGGTTATTGTAAAAGATAACCCGCTTTTCATTTTAAATCGGCCATAAAAAAAGGCCATCTCTTTCGAGACAGCCTTAATTCAAATTTAAAATCTTATTACTTTTTAACAGCAGATTTGCTTAGAATTTCGCCGTTGGAATAAATCACAAACTTATAAAGCCCTTGTGGCAAATAATTTGCATCGACAACAACAGTATGAATTCCCGGATCGCTGTTTTTGTTCTCGATTACTTCTATCGTTTGTCCAAGTGCATTAATCATCTTTATTTCAACATCACGCTTGTCGCTAGTTGCATAAGTCAGGTTAAATACCCCAGTAGATGGGTTTGGATAAACATTAATAAACTCGAACAGATTAGTGCTTTTTAGAGGTGTAATGACCGATGTTACAATAGTATCTGTAACCGTTACGTCAATTTCTCCAGAAAATACAACACTTCCTTCTTCATCGAACAAGGTACAACCCAGTGCTGGCAGTTTCTTTGTAAACACTAAGTTAAATGCACCCAAATTGCCACCTGTTGCAACAGGGTTGCTCAGTTCAAAAAATGCATTGTATTTGCTCATAAATGCTGAAATTGGAGCAGTCAATACATCAGGGTATTCATCTCCCTCAAGTTTGGTACTTGATATGGCAAAAAACTCTGCCCCAGATGCTTTAACTTCATTTTCACTGCTAAATCCAAATGCAACATATTTTACGCTGCCACCTAAATCGCTTGTAACTTTCGGATTTAAACGAATAGCAACCAGCTTATCGTCAACACCCAATTGCCCAACTGAAATATCAACATTAATTATTGGGTTTGTATTCCATTTAAAATCGAAACAGCAACGTGTACCATCACATTTTACAACACAAACCTTAACAATTCCTGAATAATTAACACTTGACATACTAAATGAAATAGTATTCACGGCAGGCGACGTTAAGGACCCAGAAGCAGGAATTAAGGATGAATTCCAAATCTGACTTGACGAAACCCCATCAACAACCAAACTTACCGGTGAAAAAGTCCCAGAAGGTGAAGTGGAAATTTCAACCTTGCATATAGGTGATGACGGATCGAGGTTAGTAATATTGAACGTTCCAACCTGAGTTAATTTATGAGGCCATTTTTGCTTCAGTTTAAAATCAACCTGCGCACAACACGTTGGCTCTGGCACTGAACATTTCAGTTCAACAACTTTCTTGCATGTTTCGCCATTGGTGAAGTTGATTGTATAGGTTACGGTTACAACCCCCGATTGAAGTGCGTCGAAACAAGTTGTAAGATCAAGCGGACAACTATTGGCGGCAAATGTGTAATTGCTCTGCCCAACATACCCCGAAGGTATAGTGCCACAGCTCCAATTTGCTGAACTTATTGTGCCGTTCGAAACAGATACATCTACCGTTTTCACATCGCACTTGGTTTCGATTTTGGTACAACAACCAACCACTCCGTCGGATCCAGAAACCTGCGATACTCTTATGCTATCGCAACAGTTTGGATCAGGAACATCGCATTTCAGTTCAACAACTTTCTTGCATGTTTCGCCATTAC
>Ga0209373_10002355_pt1 | contig 19164 bp, 25 predicted proteins | sample Higcelweek5metaG_FD_187173 | JGI IMG/M metagenome (GOLD analysis project Ga0209373, IMG submission 187173) | Freshwater pond sediment microbial communities from the University of Edinburgh, under environmental carbon perturbations - High... | ecosystem: Environmental > Aquatic > Freshwater >... | reverse complement strand
CGGCGATCCCGCAGTTTCTTCTATATCGGCTGCCGCTTCCACGACCAGCTTCTGCGCACCTATGCGCGTCAGGTTTCCAAGCGGTCCGGCGATCGGCATTTCGCCCTGGTGGAACCAGGGGTGCTGACCCGCAATGAAATCCGGTTCCTGGCTGAGCAGCAGATTACGCCCATTGCGATGCCGTTGACGCGCGCCGTGGAAATCCTCTGCGGCGCGACGTGATCTGTCGCAAAGATCACAGGTCTGTCGTCTAACCGACGATCAAATTATCAAGCAACACACTGTAATAGAATAAGGTTTTTCTCGACGCCGATGGCCCGTCCTTTGCTTTTGGGTCATCAGGCGTCCCGCAGGGACAAAATCGCTTCACCCCCAAATCGGCCTGCCGGCCCTGCCAGCGGCCCAACGCTAAGGAGCGGACATGCACGCATCGACACAGCAGGGTGGCGGTACCGGCCATCTGGTGAATATCGACGCCGTGATGCAGCAGGTAGCCGAACATAAGGGCTGCGGCACGACAGGCGGCAGCGGCAAGGCCAGTTGCGGATCATCCGCCGGCCAGAACGACCTGCCGCCGGAGATATGGGAAAAGGTGAAGAACCATCCCTGCTACAGCGAGGAGGCGCATCACCATTATGCCCGCATGCATGTGGCCGTGGCACCTGCATGCAATATCCAGTGCAATTACTGCAACCGCAAATATGACTGCGCCAATGAATCCCGCCCCGGCGTGGTCAGCGAACGGCTGAGCCCGGAACAGGCGGCCCGGAAGGTGCTGGCGGTCGCCTCCACCATTCCGCAGATGACGGTGCTGGGCATCGCTGGCCCTGGTGACCCGCTGGCCAACCCGGCCAAAACCTTCAAGACCTTCGAACTGATCGCGCAGACGGCGCCCGACATCAAGCTGTGCCTGTCCACCAACGGGCTGGCCCTGCCGGACTATGTCGACGAGATCGCGCGTTACAATATCGACCATGTCACCATCACCATCAACATGGTGGACCCGGAAATCGGGGCGAAGATCTATCCCTGGGTGTTCTGGGAACATAAGCGCTACACGGGCGTGGAGGCGGCGCGGCTGTTGACGGAACGCCAGTTGCGCGGGCTGGAAATGCTGACCGAGCGGGGCATCCTGTGCAAGGTCAACTCCGTGATGATCCCCGGCGTCAATGACCAGCATCTGGTGGAGGTCAACCGGGCGGTGAAGTCGCGCGGCGCCTTCCTGCACAACATCATGCCCCTGATCTCCGCGCCGGAGCACGGCACCGTGTTCGGCCTGACCGGCCAGCGCGGGCCGACGGCGCAGGAACTGAAGGCCCTGCAGGATGCCTGTGAGGGCGAGATGAACATGATGCGCCATTGCCGGCAGTGCCGCGCCGATGCGGTCGGCCTGCTGGGCGAAGATCGCAGCGCTGAATTCACCACCGAAAAGATCATGGAGATGGAGGTCAACTATGACCTGGAAGGCCGCAAGGCCTATCAGGCGCTGGTTGAGGGGGAACGGGTGGCCAAGGTGGCCGCCAAGGCCGAGGAACTGGCCGGGTTGGAGGGTGCGGACAGCGACATCTCTCTGCTGGTGGCTGTCGCGACCAAGGGTTCCGGCCTGATCAACGAGCATTTCGGCCATGCCAAGGAATTCCAGGTCTACGAACTGTCGGCCAAGGGGGCCAAGTTTGTCGGGCACCGTCGCGTCGATCTCTATTGCCAGGGCGGCTATGGAGATGAGGACAGTCTGGGCACCGTCATCCGCGCCATCAATGACTGCCACGCCGTGTTCGTCGCCAAGATTGGCGGCTGTCCCAAGGCGGACCTGACGGCAGCCGGCATCGAGCCGGTGGACCAGTACGCCCATGAGTTCATCGAGAAATCGGCGATCGCCTGGTTCAAGGATTACCTGGCCAAGGTGGCAGCGGGTGCCGTCACCCACACCCCGCGCGGCGATGCTGCCATCCGCCAGGGTGCCCTGATCGTCGCCGCCTGAGTTCCAGCCGCCGGGCACAGTCCGGTTCAACGGGAGTAATCGACCATGGCCTTCAAGATCGTCGCCTCGCAATGCACGAGCTGCTCCGCCTGCGAGGCGGAATGCCCCAATGTCGCGATTTCGGAGAAGGGTGGCACCTTCGTCATCAATCCGAAGAAATGCACGGAATGCATCGGCTATTTCGACGTGCCGCAATGCGTTGCCGTCTGTCCGGTGGACAATACCTGCGTCATCGACAACGCCTATCCGCGCTATCAGGCGGCGGGTTGAGGGGGGATGGAAAAATGAACTTCACCCTGACCCCGGCGGCCAGCCGCTTCATCCGCCTGATGCTGCGCAGTGATGGCGGGCCCACCAGTGGCTTTCGCCTGCTGTTGAGCCCGGGCGGCTGCTCCGGCCTGTCGGCTGATATCAGCGTCAAGGCCGACCCGGAACCGGGCGACGCCATTGTTGAACGCGATGGTGTCCGCCTGTTCCTGCCGGCGCAGAGCCGGCTGCTGCTGGACGGTGTCACCATCGATTTCGCGGACAATGCCGCCCAGACCGGCCTGGTCTTCCGTGAAGCGCGCACCGTTTCGTGTGGCACCCAGGCGCCGGTCGATCTGGTTCAGCTTCAATAGGGGTGGAGAAGGGACCATGTCGCTCCGTCAAGCCGCTGCCATGATGCTCGACGTGCCCCAGTTGCCCGACGCCCTGCCGGGCGGCGGACTGCCATCCGCTGCTTACCACCATCTCTGTGCAGCGGGCGCGTCTTATCACCTGGATGCGGAGGCGGAGCGACATCTTTCCCTGGCACAGGCGGCGGCCCCCGGTCACGCGGCTGTGCTGATCGCCTATTACCGCTATTATTTCTACAAGGGGCGCCTGTCGGAGGCGCTGCACATCGCCCGGCTCTGTCTGGCCAAAGCGGCCATGGACAATGACCTGCCGCCGGACTGGCGGCAGGTCACAGCGGGCGATGCCGCCTTTGGCCGCTATGAGGCGGTACTGCCGCGCTTCTTCCTCTTCGTGCTGAAAGGCTACGCTTATCTCCAGATGCGGCTGGGCAATCTGGAGGAGGGGGAGGCGGCGGTACGCAAGCTGCTGGAGCTGGATGCCGATGACAAGATCGGGGCCAAGGTTCTGCTCGCTGTCATCCAACGCCGGGGGGAGTCCGACGATGACTGAGATCGACGAAGCCATCGACTGGCAGGGTCGCCCTGTCTCCTGCGTCGGCTGTGATCACGAGAAGCGTCAGGCCGAAGGGGGGTGCCGCCTGCTTCACGCCTGCGTCCGCGATCGCTATGCCCGCCGCATCGACAGGTTCTTTGCCGGGAACCAGGGGTTGGCATCGACCTATCTCAAACATCCGCATTTCGAGGTGCGGGCCATCGCCGCCAAATTCGCCGACCTCTTTTTGCTGCCGCCGCTTCTGGATGACGTGGACGAGACCGTGCGCTGGAACGCCGTGCGGCGGCTGCCGAAGCGCTATGCCTTGCGTCTGCGCAAGGATCCCCATCGGGAGGTGCGCATCCGCGTTGCCACCCTGCTGGAGGAGGCGGACCTGATCCCCATGCTCCATGACCCGGATTATTATGTCCGTCTGGTCCTGGCGCGCCGTGTCGGCCTGGGTCTGCTGGCCCGCCTGGTGGCCGATCCGGAGCCGGAGGTGCGCCGGGCCGTGGCACGGCGGGCCCCGGTGGAATGGCTGGTCGGCATGGCCCGCGACGGCGACGCTGACGTCCGCTACGAAGCCGCCATACGGCTGCGGGAAGATCTGCTGGCGGTCCTGAAATATGATCAGGACTGGCGTATTCGGTTCGAAGTGGCCAGCCGGCTGCCCTTGCCCGCTGTCGCCGACATGGCGCGGGACGAAGACATGCTGGTGCGGGAAATGGTGGCTGCCCGGCTGTCGACCCCGGCGCTGCCGAATGCCGGCCGGCCCCTGCTTCTGGAGACAAGCCCATGAGCAATATCGTCCGCGACAGCGACGTGGTGGAGATCGTTGATCCCCCATTCTTCACCTACGGGGACAAGGTGCGGTCGCGCCGCACCATCCGCAATGACGGCACCTATGCCGGCAAGGAGATCGGCGACATCCTGGCCCGGAAGGGCGAGGAGGGCTACGTGGTCAGCATCGGTACCTTCCTTCAGCAATTCTACATCTATGGCGTGGAATTCCTGGGCAGCGGCAATCGTGTCGGCATGAAACGCAAGGAGCTGGAACCGGCCCAGGCGTTGGTTGACGAGAACGATCTGCCCCTGCCCACGGGATTGCCGCTGCCGGGAGCGCGGGCATGATCGAGCCAAGACAACCGAAATATCAATGGGGCCAGCGTGTGCGCACGCTGGAAGTCCTGGTCAATGACGGATCCTTCCCGGATGCCGCCCCCGATATGGTGCTGGCAGGGGCCGGTGCCGTTGGAGAGATCGTGCAGGTCGGCATGCATGTCGAGGCCAACCTGCCCGTCTATCTTGTCGAATTTTCCGACCGGCGTGTCATCGGCTGCCGGGAGGAAGAGATCGCAGCGCTTTGACAAGGCAGGGAGGCCGGCGGCGATGGGTGAGCGGGCTGTTCAGATCGACGCGGCGGCTCCGGTGCGGGCCCCGCATCCCAACGAATTGGATCGGCGGCGCATCGAACGGGCGCTGAAGGGACGCCAGCGCTACCTCTATGTCGAGCCGGCGGTGGTGCCGGTGGCTGGCGGCTATCGCGTGGAAAGCCCCTGCTGTTCGCGCAATGTCGATCCGGACGGCGGTATCGTCGATGTGGCGCTGATCCAGTTCCGCGAGGGCGACTGGCGGTTGTTTCGCAAGGATCACACCGGTGGGGTCTGGGCCTTCCACAGCAATTTCCCCCGGCTCGGCGATCTGCTGGCGCTTTTGAATGTCGATGCCGACCGGCTGTTCTGGCAGTGAAAGAGGGCGCGGACCATGGCTGTGAGCAACACTGAGCTGGAATTGATTGAAGGGATGCTGCGCGTGCCTGCCGGCACCGACCCGTTCCCCGCCTTGCGGCGGAGCCTGCCGCATCTGGTCTGGACACGCTGCGATGCGTCTGACGTGCTGGAGGAACCGTTCCGTTCCGTCGGACCCTTCGACCTGCATCTGCTGGACGGCAGTGACCATTGCATACGGCTGACACCGGAACCTGACAAGGCCACGGGTGTCCTGTTGGCCCGACGGGGAGTGGTGTCATGACGGAATCTCCCCTGTCCCTGGTACCGTCGGCGATGGAAGAGGAACTGATCCCCCTCAGCGACCCGGATATCACGCCCGTGGAAATGGCGGCGGTGGAGCGGGTGCTGCGTTCCGCCCACCTGGCGTCGGGGGAGGTGACGGCCGCCTTCGAGGATGCGTTCGCCCGTTATCTGGGGCGCAAATATGCCGTTGGCGTGGCCAGCGGTACGTTGGGCCTGCTGATGGCCTTGCAGGCCCATGGCATCGGTTCGGGTGACGAGGTGATCGCCTCCCCCTATGGTTTGCGCGAGACCCAGCATGCAATAGCCCTCTGCGGTGCGCGGCCTGTTTTCGCCGATATCGACTATTGGGCCGGCACGCTGGTGCCGGAAAAGGCGGCTTCGCGCATCACGCCGGCCACCCGTGCCATTATCGCCGCCAACAATAATGGCCATCCCGCTGCCTGGGCCGGGCTGCGTGCCTTGGCCGACGCCCATGGGCTGATCCTGATTGAGGATTCCAGCGAGGCCATCGGTTCGCGCTATCAGGGCAAGCTGGTGGGCAGTTTCGGCGATACCGCCGTGTTCGATTTCTCCCAGCCGCTGGCGTTGAGCTGCGGGGAGGGCGGCATGGTGGTGACGGATGATGTCGACATTGCCATGGCCCTGCGCCGGCAATGCCGGCGCAGACTGGATGAGCGGACCTCTGTCGTGGTGGGGGCAACCGCCCCCTATCAGGCACCGCTCAGCGATCTGGCCGCCGCCTTGGGCTGGGCGCAGTTAAGCCGGCTGGAAGAAATTCTGGAAAAGCGTCGGCAGGTCCAGCAGCTCTATTTCCGGCATATCCAGTCGTTCGAGGGCATCAAGGATCCCTATATCGGGCCGGACGTTACAGAGGTGCACTGGTTCCTCTACCTCGTGCATCTGGGAACACGCTTTTCAAGGTCCAGCCGCGACGCCATCGTGGAGGATTTGCGCCAGGCCGATGTGGAAGCCGCCGCCTATTGCCAGCCGCTGCATCTGCAGCGGCGCTATTTCGACCTTGGCTACCGTCGTGGCGATTATTTCGTTACCGAAAAGGTGGCGGACCGGGCGGTGGCGCTGCCTTTCCACAGTCACCTTACCGAAGACCAGATCGCCTTCATCGTCACCACCATGAAGGATGCCTCCATCAATGTGGGGGCCGGGGCGGCGATCTATTGATCCAGCACAAGAAGGAGCTTTGCGATGTCCTTAGTCACCATCATGCCTTCCGGCAAGACCATCGACGCTGCGGAGGGCATGACCCTGCTGGCGGCGATCCTGGCCGCCGACGAAACCCTGACCCACAAGTGCAACGGCAATGCCTCCTGCGGCACCTGTCACGTCTTCGTCCAGGAGGGTCGCAAGGGCCTGACGCGCATCGCGCGGGAGGAGAACGAGAAGCTGGACAGCATCGTCGGCATCGGATCGAAGTCGCGGTTGGCCTGTCAGGCCAAGGTGCTGGGGACCGAGCCGATCAAGGTGGAACTGCTGGGCTTCGCGTCCGGCTTTTGAACAACCCATGACAGGAGGATAAGGCGATGGAACAGGAAAGTTTGATGATCCATGTCCGTTTCGCGCCCGATGGCAGCGTGACGGAAATCGGTGAACGTCCGCCAGGCTTGCCCGCGCAGGCCTGGTTCAATCTGCTGAGCGACAAGGCGCTGGGTCGCTATCAGGCCTATGCCGGTGGGCGCGGCCTGTTCCGGCTGCCGCGCGAACTGGTACAGGAACTGAAGGCAGCAGCCTGAACGAGAGGCCGCGCCTGGGTTTTTGATAATCAATACGGGGACGAAATGACCGTGCTGGCCGGGGGGATCAACCCTCCGGCCTGTTGCGCATCCAGTCCGCCAAGGGGGTCAGTGCGTTGATGATGGCGTCGCGCGCCTGGGCGCTGGGCACTTCATCCGCCAGCGCTTGGCGCATGCAGAGCAGCCAGGCATCACGTTCCGCCACGCCGATGGGGAAGCCCATGTGCCGCGACTTCAGACGCGGATGGCCCCGTTCGGCGGAATAATCGCCGGGTCCGCCCATCCATTGCGCCAGGTAAAGCCGTAGCACCCGCTTGGTCTCCGTCAGGTCGGGCGCATGGATCGCCCGCAGTTCCCGCGCTTCGGGAAGGCTGTCCATCAGATCGTAGAACCGGTCCACCAGCCGGGCGATGGTGGGGGCACCACCGATCACATCGTAGATCGCCGCTTGTTGGGTTGCTTGCGTCATCATGGCTCGCTCGGGGTCTGCCCATCGGGTTGCGGAGGGGCAGCAAGCATAAAACATGCCGAGAGGCATAGCGGACAATTGCTTTTACCGGCGCGGATTTCGTCTCGAATCTCCCTGTCGGGATTGCGACAAAGTCGGGTTGCCGACGCGGCATGAATGTTGAAAAGCCGCACAAACCGGGCGGTTCGGTCCCTGGCACGGCGGTTGCTGTAAGGGTGGGGAGCCATTCGCATCGCCACGACCGGGATATCGATCGCCATGTCCGATGTCACCATCGCTGAACGTTTCTCCCCCGGCCCCGAAGACATTCTGGACAGCATTGTCCAGGCAGAGGGTTACAAATACGGGTTTTTCACCGAGATCGAGGCGGAGGAAGCACCGCCGGGCCTGAACGAAGATATCGTCCGGTTCATCTCGGCCAAGAAGGGTGAACCCGCCTGGCTGCTGGACTGGCGGCTGAGGGCCTTCCGGCGCTGGCAGACGATGGAGCCACCGGACTGGGCCAAGCTGGACATCGCCCCCATCGATTATCAGGCCGCCAGCTATTATTCCGCACCCAAATCCCTGAAGGACGCACCCAAAAGCCTGGACGAGGTCGATCCCGAGCTTCTGAAGACCTATGAGAAGCTGGGTATTCCGCTCGGCGAACGGGCGGCCCTGGCCGGCGTGGCGGTGGATGCCGTGTTCGACAGCGTGTCGGTCGCCACCACCTACAAGGACAAGCTGGGGGAACTGGGCATCATCTTCTGTTCCTTCGGGGAGGCGGTGCGCGAGCATCCCGAACTGGTGCGCCGCTATCTCGGTTCCGTCGTGCCGGTGGCCGACAATTTCTTCGCGGCATTGAATTCGGCTGTGTTCAGCGATGGTTCCTTCGTCTATGTGCCGCCCGGCGTGCGCTGCCCGATGGAACTGTCCACATATTTCCGCATCAATGCGGCCAAGACCGGCCAGTTCGAACGCACATTGCTGATCGCCGACAAGGGCGCCTATGTCAGCTATCTGGAGGGCTGCACCGCCCCGCAGCGCGATGAGAACCAGTTGCATGCCGCCGTGGTGGAACTGGTCGCCATGGAGGATGCCGAGATCAAATATGCCACGGTCCAGAACTGGTATCCGGGCGACGCGGACGGCAAGGGCGGCATCTATAATTTCGTCACCAAGCGCGGCGCTTGCCGGGGTGACCGGGCCAAGATCTCCTGGGCGCAGGTGGAGACGGGTTCGGCCATCACCTGGAAATATCCGAGTTGCCTGCTGGAGGGCGACCATTCGGTCGGCGCGTTTTATTCAGTGGCCATCACCAACAACCGCCAGCAGGCCGACACCGGCACCAAGATGATCCATATCGGGCGCAATACCAGCTCGACCGTGATCTCCAAGGGCATATCGGCGGGGCGTGGCCAGAACACCTATCGTGGTCAGGTCAAGGTGCTGTCCAACGCCGATGGCGCGCGCAACTATACCCAGTGCGACAGCCTGCTGATCGGCAAGTCCTGCGGTGCCCATACCGTGCCCTATATCGACGTGCGTCATCCCGGCGCCAAGGTGGAGCACGAGGCGACGACGTCGAAGATCAGCGACGAGCAGATGTTCTATTGTCAACAGCGCGGACTGACGGCGGAGGATGCGCTGTCTTTGATCGTCAACGGCTTCTGCAAGGAAGTGCTGAACGAGTTGCCGATGGAATTTGCGGTCGAGGCGCAGAAGCTGCTGGCTGTCAGCCTGGAAGGCAGCGTGGGCTGATCCGGACAGCACCCCCAGTTTTCATGTTCGGCCCGTGTCCCGCCATAGAACGGAAAGGATTTTCCCCATGGACAATATTCTGGAAGTCCGCGGCCTGCATGCCCGCATCACGGGCGGGCGGGAGGTGCTGAAAGGCATCGACCTGACCGTCGCACCGGGGGAGGTGCACGCCATCATGGGCCCCAACGGTGCCGGAAAAAGCACGCTTTCCAGCGTGCTGGCGGGTAAGCCCGGCTATGAGGTGACAGACGGATCGGTACTTTACAAGGGGGTCGATCTGCTGGCCATGCCGCCGGATGAGCGGGCGCGGGAGGGCGTGTTCCTGGCCTTCCAGTATCCGGTGGAAATCCCCGGCGTGAACAACATGTATTTCCTGCGCGCGGCGCTGAATGCCGGTCGCCGCCAGCGCGGCCAGCCGGAACTGGACGCGCAGCAGTTTCTGAAGGCTGTGAAGGAAAAGCTGAAATTGCTGGATATCGGCGACGATCTGCTGCGCCGCGCCGTCAATGTCGGCTTCTCCGGTGGGGAGAAGAAGCGCAACGAGATCTTCCAGATGGCCATGCTGGAACCCAACCTGGCGCTGCTGGACGAGACCGACAGCGGTCTGGATATCGATGCGCTGCGCACCGTGTCGGACGGGGTGAACCGTCTGCGCGATCCGGGGCGGGCCATCGTCATGGTCACCCATTACCAGCGGCTGCTGGATTATGTGGTGCCTGACCATGTGCATGTGCTGGCCGATGGCCGCATCGTGGCGTCGGGCGACAAGCATTTCGCGGCGGAACTGGAACGGACCGGTTATGCCCATCTCTGCGATGCTGCTTGAGGGGAGGGGCCGCCATGCTGACCACCGATGACAGTGCCCCCTTCCAGGAAGCCTACCGGCAGTTGCTGGCCGGGGCGGACCAGCCGGATTGGCTGCGGTCGCAACGGCAGGCGGGCATGGAGAGGTTCACCGCCCTTGGCTTCCCCACCCGCCGGCAGGAGGCTTGGCGTTTCACCGACCTGGACCTGCTGACGGCGGAACCGTGGCGGCCCAACCTGGATGACACCCCGTCGCTGACGGCTGATTTGTTGGAACCCTGGCGTCTGCCGGGCGAAGCAAACCGGCTGGTGCTGGTCAATGGTCGCTTTGACCCATACCTGTCCGCCATCGGCGCTCTGCCGGACGGGGTGTGGCTGGCCCCCCTGGCGGAAACGGTACTGCGGCGTCCCGACGTGGCGGCCATGGCGTTCGGTGCCGATGGCAATGCCTTTGCCTTCCTGAACGCCGCCTTGTTCACCGATGGTGCCATGCTGGTGCTCGCACCGGGAACGGTGCTGGAAACGCCGGTGGAGATCATTCATTACAGCATGGGCGACACCCACGCGTCGGCGCATCCCCGTTTGCGGGTCGTGCTGGGCGCGGGGGCCCGCGCTACGCTGGTGGAAACGGCTGTCGGCGACAGCAATGGCTGGACCAATGCTGTCATCGACGTGACCTTGGGGGCCGATGCTGAACTGACCCATGTGCATATACAAGGTGAGGGTGCGGACGCGGCCCATACCAGCCTGCTGACGGCGGAACTGGGCAGCCAGGCCCGCTACCGGACCTTTGCCTTCATCACCGGGGCCTGCCTTTCCCGGCGCGACATGCAGATTGCCCTGTCAGGGCCCGGTGCCGCGTTCTCCTTGCACGGCGCCTATCTGCTGACTGGCGGACAGGAAGCGACGCTGGCCGTGCGGGCCGACCACAAGGCACCTGATTGCCGGACGGAACAGGTGGTGAAAGGCGTGCTGCAAGGGGCGGCGCACGGCGTGTTTCTGGGCAAGGTGGCGGTGCGGCCGGGGGCCGATGGGACCGATGCAAGGCAGTTGAACCGCAACCTGCTGCTGAGCCCATCCGCCCGCGTCGACACCAAGCCGGAGCTGGAAATTTTCGCTGACGAGGTCAAATGCAGCCACGGCGCCACCGTGGGCAGCCTGGACGAAGCGGCCCTGTTCTATCTCCAGGCCCGTGGCATCGATCCGGTGACGGCCCGCTCCATGCTGGTGGCGGCATTCGCCGCCGACGTGATCGATGCCGCCGGACTGGATGGTGATGTGGACGCGCTGCTGCGCCGGCATCTTGCCCACTGGCTGGGCGGGGAAGGGGGGCTGGGATGAACCTGCTGCTGACGGAACGCGCGTCGCCGACGGCGGCACCGGCGTTCGACCCAGAGGAACTGCGCCTGCAATTCCCCATCTTCGCCCGCAATCCTGGTCTGGTTTTCCTGGATACCGCCGCCAGTGCGCAGAAGCCCGCCGCCGTCATTGACGGGCTGGCCGACTTCTATCGCGACGACTATGCCAATGTGCATCGCGGCGTCTATCGGTTGAGCGCCCGGTCCACAGAGCGGTACGAGGCCGCGCGGGAAACCGTGGCCCGGTTCCTGAACGCGACCGCGTCGGAAATCGTCTTCGTGCGCGGTGCCACGGAGGGGATCAATCTGGTGGCCCAGAGCTGGGGGCCGGCCTTCCTGAAGCCGGGCGATCAGGTGCTGGTGTCGGAACTGGAACATCACTCCAACATTGTTCCCTGGCAGATGCTGCGCCAGCGCCTGGGTATCGACCTCGTCGTGGCACCCATCGACGCATCGGGCGGGCTGGACATGGCGGCCTTTGCCCGCCTGCTGGGGCCGCGCACCAAACTGGTGGCCATTACCCATGTCGCCAATGTCAGTGGCTGTGTCGTACCGGTGGCCGATATCGTCCGGCTGGCCCATGAAGGGGGTGCGAAGGTATTGCTGGACGGGTGCCAGGCAGTGCCACGCCTGCCCGTGGATGTGCGGGCGCTGGGTTGCGACTTCTATGTCTTCTCCGGGCACAAATGCTACGGCCCCACCGGGATCGGCGCGCTCTACGCCCGCGAAGGGCTGTTGGACGCGATGCCGCCCTGGCAAGGTGGCGGGGACATGATCCGCACCGTCTGTTTCGAGGAGACCACCTATCAGGATGGACCCCAGCGGTTCGAGGCGGGTACACCCGACATTTCCGGCGCCATCGGGCTGGCCCTCGCGCTGGACTTCATGACGGGGCTGGGCGGTGATGCCATCCGCGACCACGAAGCGGACCTGACCCGCTATGCGGAGGCGATGCTGGGGGATGTTCCCGGCGTCAGCCTTGTCGGCGCGGGGACCGAGCGACTGGGGGCGGTGTCGTTTCTGGTTGATGGCATCCATCCCCATGATCTGGCGACCATCTTCGACCAATATGACGTGGCTGTGCGTGCCGGACATCATTGTGCCCAGCCGCTGATGGACCGGTTGGGATTGCCGGCCACCACCCGCGCCTCCTTCGGGGTGTACAGCACCAAGGCGGATGTTGATGCGCTGGCGGCGGCGGTGCACGCCGCGCAGAAACTGTTCGGCTGTTGAGGGAGGAGGAACAGATGGACCTTCGCGATCTCTATCAGGACATCATCCTGGACCATGGACGGCATCCCCGGAACTTCCGCGTGCTGACCGATGCCAATCATCTGGCCCACGGCCACAACCCGCTATGCGGCGACAAGGTCACCGTATTCCTGCGGCTGGCTGGTGACCGGATTGCGGATGTCAGCTTTGAAGGCAAGGGCTGCGCCATTTCCACCGCCTCGGCCTCGCTGATGACGGAGATCGTCCTGGGCAAGACCTTGGCGGAGGCATCGACCTTGTTCGGCCATTTCCATGATACGGTGACCAAGGGCGATGGTACGGAACTGCCGCCGGATCTGGCTGAAGATGGCGAGCGGCTGCAACCGCTGAGCGGGGTCAAATCCTATCCCGCCCGGGTCAAATGCGCGACGCTGGCCTGGCACACGCTGGAAGCGGCAGTGAAGGGCGGTAGCCTGACTGCCCCGGTCAAGACGGAATAGGAGGGGGACGATGGATATCGCTTGCCCGCAGCCCGACATGGAACAGGATATTCCCTTCCGGCGTCTCTTTGACACAGCGGCGCTGAAGGCCGACGTGATGGAAGCGATCTGCACCATTCGCGACCCGGAACTTCCCGTCAATCTGGTCGACCTGGGCCTGATTTATGACGTGCAAGTACGTGAGAACGGCATGGTCCATATTGAAATGACCCTGACGACGCCGGCCTGTCCGGTCGCCTCCGCCCTACCGGCGGAAGTGCAGAATCTGGTCTCCCTGGTGCCGGGTGTGATGGTGGTGACAGTTGATCTGGTCTGGGAGCCACCCTGGTCCCAGGAACGCATGTCGGAAAGCGCCCGGCTGGAACTGGGTTTGATCTAATGCCAATCTGCCTTGATCGTGACCGATCAAGGCAGATTTCGCTTATCCCTCATGCACCGGGCGCCCGCATCCGCGGGCTTGGCTCCCGCCGCCAAGTGCGGCGGGCCGGCGGTCGCCGGCCTCCAACCTGTGTAAAGGTTAACCTTCGAGGGGTTAATTTAATATAAAGTGGCTCAAAAGCCGGTGCCGATCATCCGTTTGGCCTGGGTGAACTCCCCGGTCATGTTAACGCAATCGATGGCGATCATTTTCTCCCCACGATAATAGCGCAGGCAAAAGGCCGATTGTGCAACATCGCCCTGCAACTCCACCCGGTCCCAGCCCAGGTTGAGGCCGGCACTTTGCAGCCTGATATCGTACTGGTTTGACCAGAACCAGGGTACGCTCGGGGCCGGCGGCGCCGCACCGTTGATCGTGGCAGCGGCGATGCGGGCCTGTTCTACAGCGTTGGGTACGGATTCCAGCCGCACCGGGCGATCGGTAAATGGGTTGGGGAACAGGGCGCAGTCGCCAATGGCCAGAATGGATGCATCATTGCTGGCACAGGTCGCATCCACGCGCACACCATTCGGGCAGTCGATGCCGGCTGCCAGCAGCGGCTCTACGTTCGGCAGGATGCCGATGCCGACGATGACGATGTCCGCCGGGATCTGTTCGCCCGTGGCCAGTTCAACACCGGTCACGTGCCCGTTACCGGTGACAAGGCGGGTGACAGCCGCACCCAGCCTTACACAAACACCCTTGGCCCGGTGGGCAGCCAGATAGAAGTCGCAAACCGGTGGTGCCGTTACCCGCGCCAGTAATCTTTCCTGTGCTTCCAACACAGTGACATCGTGGCCCAGGGTGCGCAGGACGGCGGCGGTTTCAAGCCCGATATAGCCGCCCCCGATCAATACCACCCGTTTCCCGCCATCGGCCAGTTCGCTCGACAGTGCCGTCACGTCGCTGATACTGCGCACATAATGGACGCCCGCCACATCCGCGCCGGGGCAGGAGAGGCGGCGGGGCCGCCCGCCCGTGGCCCAGACCAGCCTGTCATAGGCAAGCCTGCCGCCATCAGCCAGATGCAGCCGGTGGGCGGTGCGGTCGATGGCGGTGATGCTGGCCCCCAACCGCAACTCTATTCCCTGGGCGGCATAGAATTCCGGTTTGCGCAGCGCCAACTGTGCCGCAGTCCGCTTGCCGGCCAGAAATTCCTTGGAAAGGGGGGGGCGCTCATAGGGCGGATGGGGTTCGTTGCCCAGCAGGATCAACGGTCCCTGATGCCCGCCCTGACGCAGGGAAATGGCCGCCTGCGCCCCGGCCTGACCGGCCCCGACGATGATGACGGTTTGTACATCCGCCGCCATAGCATCAACCTCCTATCGCGGTGCCATGCGGATGGCACCATCCAGCCGGATGGTTTCGCCATTGATCATGCTGTTTTCGATGATATGCAGGGCAAGGGCCGCATATTCATCGGGTTTCCCCAGCCGGCTGGGGAAGGGGACCTGTTTGCCCAGACTGTCTTGCGCATCCTGCGGCAAGCCCAGCAGCATCGGCGTCAGGAAAATACCCGGTGCGATGGTGGCGACACGGATGCCGCTGCGCGCCAGTTCCCGCGCAGCGGGCAGGGTCAGCGCATGCACCCCACCCTTGGAGGCGGCATAGGCCGTTTGTCCGATCTGGCCTTCGAAGGCGGCAACAGAAGCGGTGCTGATGATCACCCCGCGCTCCCCATCGGCATCCAGCGGCTCCAGCGTCGCCATGCCGGATGCGGCCAACCGCAGGATATTGAAGCTGCCGATCAGGTTCACCTCGATCACGCGGCGGAACAGGTCCAGATCATGGGGGCCGTCACGGCCCAGTATCTTGGCCGGTGGGGCGATGCCGGCGCAATTGACGGCGATGCGCGCCGGCCCATGGATGGATGCGGCCTCTGCCACGGCCTGGGTGGCGCTCTCCGCACTGGTTACATCGCAGCGGATGGCGATGCCGCCAATTTCCGCTGCCACGGCTTTGGCCGCATCCGGGTTGATGTCCAGCAGCGCCACCTTAACACCGCGCGCTGCCAGCGCCCTTGCCGTGGCGGCCCCCAGCCCCGACCCGCCACCGGAAATGATGGCAGCTTTTTGATTATTGATTTCCATATCCTGTTCCCAATGTCAGGCGGTGAGAAAATCGGCCCGCGCCTGACCCTGTGGGTCATAAACGGGCTCGATCAGATCGACCCGGAATTTGCGCGCTTCGGCTGCCGTCATGCCAGCCTTTTCCAGCAGGCCGACCATGGTGCTGTAGGCGGGGGCGGCGAAATGGGCGCGCAGGGCCCCTTCGTCCCGCCATTCCTCGAACACATTCACGCGGGCGGGGTTCTTGTGGTCGGCCCCCCAGCTATAGGCGGCGCAGCCATCCTCCGCCAGCGCCTCCTGGATCAACGGATCGGCATCGGCCAGAAATTGCGCGCGCAGGGCGGGGTCCACGTCCAGCGTGGCGAAGATAACGATGGGCATCGGTTTTATCCGCGTTGGTTGGTTACAGGCTGGGCGGCGGGCTGGTGGGATCATCCTTCAGATAATGATCAACCCAGCGGTGGAAATACTGGTTGCCGCGTTCATTGCGACCGAAGGTGACATGGTCGAGGCCACCGGCTTCCAGCCCCTTCTGGATGGACAGGCCCAGCACATAATCTTCCTGGTTCGTCACATCACCGAAGAAGCTGGCCATCATGGTCATCTTTTCCCGCTCCGCTTCGTCCGCCGGCGGGTTGGGGGTGATGTAGGTCAGGATCGTGCGGTTCTGCCCTGGCCCCGGACCCGGCAAAAGCAGCGCGATCTGGGCGATTTCCGGTGCGACGAAGATCGACAGGTTGGGGAACAGGGTGCGCACGAAATCGTACCCGTCATTCTGGTGCCGGTGCCATTCATCGCGCGGCACATCGCGTAGCCTGGCGATGCTGCGCTGGGGGAAACCGATGCGCAGATGCGGCCCGAACCCTTCGAAATGCATGATGTTGGAAAAGGTGCGCGGGTGGACGGTTTCCGGATGGGCGGTGGCGAAATGATACCCTTCCAGATAGCCGTCATAGGCGATCTTCCAGTTGGCACCGAAAATGTCCCGGTTGCCGCAATAATGCCAGTGGGCAAAGCCTAAGCTTTCCAGGTCGTCCAGCATGCCGCCCAGATAGGATTTCACATCGATATCCAGCCCCGGCGTCAGGGCAACGAAGATCATGCCCGCCAATTCCTGGCAGGGCAGCTGTTTCAGGCGGTGGCAATCCTTGTCCACGTCGCCGAATTTGCTCTTTTCCGACACGGCAAACAGCCGCCCGTCATTATGGAATGTCCAGGCATGGTAAGGGCAGGAAAAGCGGCTGGCCGAGCCCTGGCCCGGTTTCACCAGGGGCGCGCCGCGATGGGTGCAGACATTCAGCATGGCATGTACCCGGCCGTCGCGGTCACGCGTGATCAGCACCGGCACATCCATCACATCCATGGCCTTGTAATCGCCTGGGCTGGGCAGTTCGATGGACAAGGCCAGCATCAGCGGCAGCCGCTTGAAGATCAGCGCCTTTTCCCGTTCGAACCGGTCTGGATCCAGGTAATCGCGGGCGGACACCTTCAGCATATCCGCTGCCTGATCGGTGGTCTGCGTCTCCACATAGGTGAGCATCGCGTCAACCGACCGGTTGATCTGTTCTGCCAGCGCCGTCATTTCACTCCCCCGTTCAGCCGGCAACCGTGACGGCATGGGCCGTTCAGGTGCCAATATTGATTTATGATTCATTCATCATCGTTGTCTTGTGTCAGGGCCTTGTCAAGCCGGGTTTCACTGGTTTTAAGCGAATTCGCAGATTTGCCATAGAGCGGTTCGATGGCCCTTGACAGGCGGGCCCAATACGTCAAAATCAATGACTGATGAATCATAAGTCGTAATAATGCCGGTGCCACTCCGGTGGAGGCAGGATGTTTCGCCTGCGTGCCACCCCGTTTGCGTGCGCCGGCCCATCATCCACAGGGAGGAAACCATGGGTCGTTTACAGGGCAAGGTGGCCATCGTGACGGGTGCCGCCTCCAACCCCGGTCTGGGCTATGCCACGGCATGCCGGCTGGCAGCAGAGGGCGCGCGTATCGTTGCCACCGATCGGGATGCCGACGGGGCGGCCCTGTGTGCCGCCGCCATCAAGGATGCGGGCGGGCAGGCCATTCACCTGCACCATGATGTGGTGTCGGAGGAGGATTGGGCCGGTGTCATCGCACAAACCGAGGCAAGCTTCGGTCGCCTGGATATCCTGGTCAACAATGCCGGCATCCATCTGACCAAAAGCCTGGACGACACGACACCCAAGGAATTCCAGCGTCAGCTGGATGTCAATCTGGTTGGCAGTTTCCTGGGCGTGAAGGCGGCGTTTCCGCTGTTGCGCCGGTCGGGTGCGGGGTCGATCATCAACCTGTCTTCCATCGCGGGTACGCTGGGCATCCATGGCCTGTCGGCCTATGCGGCGGCCAAGGGTGGGGTGCGGTCGATGACCAAGACCATCGCCATTGAAGGCGCCCCCGATAATATCCGCTGCAATTCCATCCATCCCGGCATGATCTGGACCAACATGATGAAGCAGGCCGCCACCGATGCCGAGGCGGTGAAGAATGCGCTGATGGCCGCCATCCCGCTGCGCCGCATGGGGGAGCCGGATGATATCGCCAATGCCGTCCTGTTCCTGGCTTCCGATGAAAGCCGCTACGTGACCGGCATCGAGCTTTATGTCGATGGCGGCATGTGGGCGCAATAATGGGGGGCGGCACCATGAATGATCGTGGATTGCGGGATAGCCGCGCCCTGGTGACGGGCGCTTTACGTGGGATCGGGCTGGCAACGGCGGTACGTCTGGCCGCAGAAGGGGGGCAGGTGCTGGTCACCGACCTCAGCGCGCCGGATGATCCGCTGGTAGCGCAGGTGCTGGCTGGTCTGGGGCCACGCGCAGCCTATCTGCCGCTGAACGTGGCGGCAGAGGGGGATTGGGAACTAGCCCGTGACTGGGTGCAAACCCGATGGGGCGCGCTGGATATCCTGGTCAATAATGCCGGCACCGACATGGTGGGCCCGGTGGATCAGGCCAGCCTGGAAGCCTGGCACCGGTTGATGGCCATCAATGTCGACAGTGTGTTTCTGGGTGTGCGGGCCTTCACCGCCGCCCTGGCCGCTGGCGGGGCCACACGACGGGGCGGGGCCAGCGTGGTGAATGTCGCCTCCATCATGGGGCTGGTGGGGTTCGCGGAGACCTCTGCCTATAATGCCAGCAAGGGGGCGGTGCGGCTGTTCACCAAGGCGGTGGCCATTGAATTTGCCCAGGCGCAGAAGCCGATCCGTGTCAATTCCATCCATCCCGGCTTTGTTGAAACGCCGCTGTTGCAGGTGGGTATGCAGCGCTGGGTTGATCAGGGAAAGGCGGCCAAGGCGCAGGATCTGATTGATGCGCTTGCCGGGATGACGCCGATGCGACGGCTGGCCCAACCGGACGAGATCGCATCCGCCATCGCCTTTCTGGCCAGCAACGATGCCAGTTTCATGACGGGGTCGGAACTGGTGGTCGATGGCGGCTGGACGGCGCAGTGAACAATGGGGGCGGGCATGGGAATGGATTTGAATGGGGCGGTTGCCCTGGTGACGGGGGCGGGTGGCGGCATCGGGCGGGCGATCTGTACGGCCCTGTCCAATGCCGGTGCGCGGGTGATGGCCGCCGATCGACATTGGCCCGATGATGCCGCCCCCGTGGTGGGGGAAAGGCTGGTGCTGGATGTGCGCGATGCCGATGGCT
>Ga0209373_10002354_pt1 | contig 19172 bp, 9 predicted proteins | sample Higcelweek5metaG_FD_187173 | JGI IMG/M metagenome (GOLD analysis project Ga0209373, IMG submission 187173) | Freshwater pond sediment microbial communities from the University of Edinburgh, under environmental carbon perturbations - High... | ecosystem: Environmental > Aquatic > Freshwater >... | reverse complement strand
TTTTTAAAGTCTTTTTTATAAAGGCTTTATAGCTATGCCTGTTTTTGGATATTTTCCGTTCTGCTGCAATTAGTTTGATTCATATTACATTTCTTTACTTTCTACATTGGAGTTTTGCAACTACCTATTTTATATATACTTACACTCCTGCTTTTCCTAATCGCTCTGCATTTGGCTTCATTCTCCATTGCGGTAGATGCCGCCTATTTGTTTGGAACAGGCAGTACCTTAGAAAACGTTGTCATACGCTTGTTTGATTACAAACAGCATTTGTGAAGTTGATATAATTATTAGTTTGCAGTTACGGTCATTGTTTCGTTAAAAGTTATTATTCCGAAATATCCGTCCTGCTCTATTCTTGTTTCATCTTCATCCAAGTAATTTATAATGTTTTCACCGTCTATTCTCAGGATAATTCTCACGCCTGTTTCTTCATTTATTGTTCCCACCTCAAGCTTTCCGGATAATACCATTCTCGGGTACATTTTACCAATACGGCCGCTGGCATCCAGATCACAGAAGATACATGTCCTTGCGCCGTTATTAAACCTTTGAATTTCTATTCCGTTGTTTACAAAATCGACAAGATAGTACGTTCCGAAGGTTTCTGTTTCATTTTGCGTTCTCAATGCAATTGCCGGCCATCCTCCGTTGCGGTCAAGGCTCATATCGAACTTAAACACCTCGCTGCCGAATTTTTTCGCGGTATAATAAGCGTGACCGCCGGGTGTTGATACTGCAAAGCTGTTTCCCGAAACCTTGTTTATTGTCGCCTTATCGGTTAGATACCATCCGCCTTTATCATTAAAAATATCTTTAACTGAAAGCGGTGTATATTGGGGAAGCTTAGGATCGCTGTAGGATACCACCTTAATCGGCACTTTAATCGTTTTTGCTATGTTTCCGACTTTTCCGGTTACAACAATATCGGCATTTCCTTTTTTTACAGCCGTAATTGTACCCTTCTCATCAATTGTCAAAATGTCTTTATCACTGCTGTCAAAAGAATATGAATCAAGCTTTATCGGTTTCCCAAATTTAGTTCTTCCGGTGACGCTGTATCCGTTTTTAACCTCACCCTCTAAAATGCTTGTTTTAAGCTTAATAACAGGCTCTACAACGTCAAACTCATCGTTTACATATACAAAGGTTTGTACGGTTTTAGAGATGCCTTCTATTTCAGCTGTAACGTTTATTGCTGCCTTTCCCTGGGATACGCCTGTAATAACTCCGTTTTTATCTATCGACGCAATTTCAGGGTTTTCAGCAGCATATTCAATATTTGCATGGTTTAAATCGATTGCATCGCCGTTTTTTGAATATGCGCAGGCGTTTATTCGTATTTTTTCGCCGATTTTTATATTGGGATTATACACAGTAGTTATTTTATTAAACTCACCCGTATCTCTTAAAGACTTGTACTCATGCTCCAGTCCCGCATTGTTGATTATTCCCCCGGGCTTTCCTCCCCAGTTTCCGTCAGGACGCTCCTCTGTATTTAAATAATAACATCTTGTTCCGCCGTTTTGGTACACATTTCTTGAAACAAAGTTGTTTGTAAATATATTGTCATGACACTGCCACATCCATGTGGAACCGTATTGTGATTTCCACGCATCATCACTTTCCACCATGTCTACCACATTGTCATATACCGACCAGAAGCTTGAACCCTCGTCAAGGTAAATACAGCTTGTTGCGCTGTATTGATTTTTAAAATAATTCCCGTATATTTTATTGGGGTTTTCTAAACTTCCGCCCGTACCGCCAAGACAATATATGCCTCCGCCGTCATGAAGCGTTGTCATAACCTCATGAATATAGTTATACGCTATTTCAAGATTTTTGGTGTTTGAATTTTCAACAGCTCCCCAGCCCCAGCCGATATGCATTCCGGAATAGGGAGCGCCGCAAATTTCGTTATGCATTATCTGCGAATTTTTTAAATATCCTGCTGTAAGATTAGCGCTTCCCATGTATTCATTGGAGCATTTTTCTATATAATTATTTTTTATATCTATATTTTCATCTTCCATATATTTTGCCTCCGGCAAAGAAGTATAGTTACCTATCCACATTGCATGAGAAGAAATATCATAAAATCTATTTCCTATAATGTTACAATTTTTTATTCCGTTTTCCATGTACAGTCCCTGCGCTCCCAAATTTGAAAAATCACATCCTACAAAATTTACATTTTCGCATCTGTTTGCATATACCGCACGTGCTGTCAAAGTGTAGCTGTTTTGAACTTCTAGATATCCTTCTTCGGTTGTTTTCGTCCATGTGGTTTCTTTAAAGCCTATATTGCTGAAAGTAAGATTTTTGACAGGCACTACTCCATCTCCATGAATATCCATCAGCCGCTCGCTTGCTCCGGCTACTGCCTCTATCTCATTTATATTTTCTCCTTGGCGAGGAATATATTCAAATGCATCGTCCTTCTGGCTAAAATAAAACTCTCCCGGTTTATCAAGCAAGAAATAAGCATTTTCGTAGTATGTCGGATCTCCCTTTACAGCTTCGTTATAATTACCCAAGCCGTTTTTCCATACAGGCTGTTTCATTTTTATGGTTACTTTGTTCCCGTCTACCGAAGCGCTTTCCGCCACTCTGCGCTGAAGCGTCCAATTGACTATATAGCAAAATTCTACACCCTTCATATCGCTAAAGTTTTTCAGTTCTTCATCTGTGGCAGTATAAGTCATCCCGATTTCCGGGTCCATCTGCACATTTTTGAGTCCCTCTTCGCTTCTTGCCCTCGTTGCCCTTGTGCCGTTAACATAAAGATGTCTTGTGTTTATACCATTTGCAGAAGCCTTATAAATCCCTTTTTCCGCATCATACAATTTCCAGCCGGTTATTTCTTTTCCGCCGCTTATCACAGGCATATCTGCCCCGTTGCCTCGCCATATTACGCTGTAATCTCCCTTTCCGCCGTCTGCTTCGTTAAATTCTAACGGTTGATCTGTAAAATATCTACCGCCGGAAAGATAAACATATATATCGTGGGTCATATTTTTATTATTTTCCCGAACATATGCTTTTGCACGTTCTATTGTTTTAAAAGGTTTGTCCTCGGTTCCGCCATTTTCATCGCTGCCCGTTTCTCCGTTTACGTATACTGACGTAGGATTTATCGTTTCACGCATTTTAAATATAAGTTCTGCCGCTTCGCCTCGCGTAAGGGCGGTTGAGTATTTCGTCAAATCCGCATTAAATGCCGGCGCCGCTTTTTGTATCTGTTTAGCCGCCTCTTTAGGGCTAATTTCCGATTCGGGATAAAATAGCTTGTCTTCTTTTGAAATATATTCCTTTTCCGCCGCAAGTGATATATTTTCAGAATACCAATCGGTTTCCGCTACATCGTCAAATATACTTAAATATGACTGCGGTACAAGCCGCAGACCTCTTATAAGCATAGTTACAAACTCGGCTTTTGTAATTTTTTCCCCGGGGGCATAGACATTATTCAAATTTCCGGATATAACTCCGTCGTTTTTAAGTCTTCTGATATGCTCATAATACGCATTGTCTTTAGGCACATCGGAAAACGTATTATCACCGCCTTTCTCTCCGCTGTCGATTACTATATCTTTCACGGAATATGTGAATTTCTCCATGCCGTCGCCTATTCTTATGTAAATCTCAGCGTCCACTTCATCTGATTCTCCGTTATATGTATAGGTACCTGTAAGCTGCGTCCAATCGTTACCAACGCGTGTTCCAACGGCAACATTATCCGGCGCGCCGATTTTATCGCCGCAGCAAATAACATACTGCATAACGCTGCTTCCGCTCGCAAGCTTTACCTGCGTTGAAAGGGTATATTCCACACCTTTTTTCAGCGTTGCTTTTTTTGCAATATACCCCTTATCGCCGCTTACATTCACAGTTAATACTCCGTTTTCTGCGGAGGGAATAGCATTATGACTTTCCCACATTCCGCTTCCAAAGGAAAATTCACTGCTTTGCGCCGCCGTGCAGGTGACAAAACTGCAAATCATACATAAAACAAGTGCAAATACAGTTATATTACGTTTTTTCATTTTGCCTCCTCCTATTTGTAGATTATTACCTGAGTTACCCAGTGACCGTTACTACGTCTTATAAACAGTTCATCGCCGGGCAATATATCATTAACAGAAATTTCTTTCACCTTGCCGGTTTTCATATCGAACAAAACCGGCGGTACGCTTGCAGTCAAATTTCTGTCATATGCTCTTGGTCTATCCGCCAGATTTGCCCAAAATCCATTCGCATTATATATTAAATCACCGGATTTTGTAGCCCTGATCACTTTGCCGTGGGCTGTATAAGTAGTCGCATAGTCCCAGTCCTCCGAAACGGCGCCTGTGCCGTCATTGTGCATTTCTCTAAATTCCGGTTCTATCCCGGGAGAGTACATGATACGCATCTCAATGGCTTCGCCGTGGTTATCCTTTGAAATCTGTACCACGCTTCCCGGCTTTATATCTTTAAACATTATACCTTTATAGCTACTGTACCATCTTCCCGCTACATCCTTAAGTTCAGGGTCTTTAGCAACAATCTTCTGTCCGCCTGTCACAACAGCATAGCTTGGGTCACCATCATAATTCGCTTGACCGATAACCTTTTCAACCAAATATGATGCTTCATCATAACCCATTGTTTCAACGCCTGCAACCGGTCCGCTTCCGGCTGCTTTTGTAAGCACAATTACCGATGTTTCATAGTCCTTTGTAACATCATAGCAATTGGTTGTTCCGTAGGGATATGTTTCCGGTTTGTAAATTGCAGAATATGATGTCAATGCTCTTTGCTCCTTTTCATCAACATCTGTGCCTTCATAAATTACAAATACAGCCTTACATTTACTATTGATTTTAAATTCGGTCGCCTCCAGCGTGCAACAAGAATATCCCCTGTATGCCATATTGCCTAATCGTGCGTCAAGCGTAAATTCATTTCCCGTATGATCATAATTGCTGTCATAATCGGGATTGGGCTGTCCATCTATTGTTTTATCAATTTTATTTTTTGCTGTTTCAATGCACGTTATCTCTCCTGCGGCATTGGTTGTGTATTTAACCAGCTGCTTTATTATTTGACCGTCTTTCACCAAATAGGTATTTTTATTTATATTCCCTTGTAATACCGTGGAGTTGATTTTGACATTTTCCGCACCTAAAAAGTTTTTAATTTCTCCTTCGCTTCCTGCAGGAATTAAAAGTCTGAATATTGGTTTCGACGAAAGCTCCGATTCCATTGCAACCTTCATCAAATATCCGTAAAGCGTTTTTCCAGCTTGAGGTTCTATTGCCGCAGCTTTGCCGAATGCGTCTAAATACAATGTATATGAATTTCCTGCACTTACGCTCACTGCGCCGCTTTGTATCAAAGCTTTCAAATATTCGCTCATTTGATATGTATTGTCTCCGATTGAGATTTCGCTCTCGCTTAAGCTATTAAGCGTACCGACATCGCTCTCATCAGACACAAGAATATTTATATATTTTCCATCTTTGCTGCTTGCAAAAAGCAATATGGTATATTCGGATAAATCAGACAGATCATACTCAGCTATAAATTTTAAACTGTTTAATTTTCCTATTGTTACGAAATCCGCAGTTTCAAGCATATCCCTCGTAATTACTTCATTTGTGTCTTTTATTAATATGGAGTCATTTGATGCTTTTTCCACCACTTTCGTGATGTAGCTTGTAATTTTCACAAGCTCATAGATGCCGTTTCCGTCTGCGTCTATCAGTTCAAGTTTACCTGAATCTGGTTTAAAATCGGCGTTTGTGTATTCATCGGTAAATTTTCCGTTATATATTACCGCAGCATTTTTTATATTTTCTTTATATTCCTTGTCACCTTTCTCATAAACAATCCGATCCATCGTTGTTTTATTGTCGATTTTATCTGACGATATTTCAATCCTCTGATCTGCTTGAAGCTGCGACGATATGTATATGACAGTTTCTTCGTTCTGAACATATGCAATGACATCATGTCCGAGAAATTCTCCGCTGTCATCTCCACTGTAGCTGTATTTATCGGCTCCCAAGATTATTGAGCCTTTGCCCGCCCCCTCAATACCCGTAACCGATGTGTATGCAGACGCAGTTATTTTACCTCTTATTTTTAAAATTTTATGGTACCTGCTAAATATGGTGTCGGTTTTTTTATATGAATAACTTTCTCCATATGATGCTGCTTCCCAAATATCTACATTGGCAGCATTCAATGCAAGCTGCGCTGTCATTGCCCATGTCATTGTATCTCCCGTTGACACTGAAACATCTTTTGTAATTCCCAAGGTTTTTGCGTATGAAATGTATCCATAGGGAAATCCGCCGACTTGCTCTGCCATATAGTCATATCCTAAGCATGATACTATTATTTTTACGGCTTCTTCATAGAACACAGGTTCATCCGGATAAAAACGTCTGTCTTCATATCCGCTGACTATTCCACGATCTGCCAGCGCCTCTATGAATCCTGCATTTTCAGTATCCGCCGTTACGTCAATATAGCGTGTTCCTGAACCTGTTAGTGTTCCGATACCAATCAGCTTTGCAATGACTCCTGTAAATTCACCCCTTGTAATGTTTGCGTTTGGGTTAAAACCTTCTTTCGTATTGTCTACCACTTTTATAACCGACATGACTCTCATCGCTTCACTATATGACTTTTCTTCTTCTGCCGAAACAACGCGCGAAAGACCCGGCATCATTGCTGATAATACTAAAAGTAATATACTAAGCTTAACTATTTTTTTCATACTTTGCCTCCAGCGTATTTTTTAACTTAATAATCTGATAAATAACCTTTGCTGCCATTGCCCTTGTTGCGTTCCCTTTCGGGTCGAAGGTATTATCTTCTACTCCATTTATTATTCCTGCCCTTTGCATTTCATAAACGCTTTCAATGGCGTAATTGCTTATTTTTTCATTATCACCGAAAACAGTTTTATTTGCTGTATTATCTAAAGCTATATCAAAATACTTTGCGCTTCTGCTAAGGATTACCGCCATATCTTCTCTTGTGACAAAATCTCCAATGCCAAACGATGATTCGTCAACACCGTTTACAATACCTTTACTTACTGCGGTACATATGTATTTGTAATACCATGCTGATTTATCAACATCGGTAAATTCGCAGTCAATGTCGCTTTCTATACCAAATGCGCACACAATCATTTTTACAAATTCCTCACGTGTCACTGCAGAATCCGGCTCAAATATTTCCTCCGACTTTCCGTTAATTACACCCTTTGATGAAAGAGAGTTAATTGCTTCTTTTGCCCACGGCACCATATCAATATCCTTAAATATTACAGAGTGCGGATAACTACTCGGTTTTTGGGATAACGGAAGGTCCGTTTTCGGAACTGTAAGAGGCGAGGAGCTGTTAACTGTAGATTTTCCGCCGCGGCCGCTTCCGCCCACAACAGTGTTTTTCTCAACCGGCTCCGGCTTCTCTATCGCACCGGTTATTGCAGATTTAAGGTCGTTTAGAGTATTGTATTTATTTCTTCCGATAGCTCTCCATACTTCTGCTTTTTTATCATGCGAAAGATTTGTATATTTGCTGTCCGTAATATTAAGCTTGTCTCCCACTTTGTCCAGTATGCCGCCTATACCGCTCCAATTTGTTTTTTCTACCATTGAGAGTACAATAAGATTATACAGGTCGTTTCTGTAATTCTTAGGAAGCTTGAACTCTGTGTCTGTCAGCGTTTTTTCTATACTGTCCTTTTCCGTTACCTGCGTATCGCATTTTTTGTATATATTCCATATATCTGCGTCAATTTGAAATAAATCAAGATATTTTTCTATTACAGCGTCTATTTCGCCTATTTGTGCTGCATTTATTTCCTCCAATGCGGTAAATTGCGGTTTAAAGCCCTCCAAAACTATTTTTGCACTTTTAAAAGCACTGTAATATGTTTGATTTAATTTGTTTTCTCTCACTCCAACCGCAAATGCATCTGTAAGAATAGTTTCTGCATTGTCGACTAATGCTTTCTGGACATAATAATCTTCTTCGTCAAACTTCTTTTCTATATCTTTCATTGCTTCATCGGCTTTTATCAGCATATCTTCTCTTTCAAGGATTTGCACAATATTAAGCTTTGCATTTTCTGTGTCAGCGGTAAAGCTATTGCCCCTCTTATCGGTAATCGTACAGTTATTTATCGTTATATTATACTGTCCTTCAGCCGCAGTTTGCAGTGTAGATACAGATATAGAGCAAAGCTCTGTTTTGGAAATTACTGACTCCCCCGTTCGTTTGGCGACAACTGATATTTTTCCTCCCGACACCGAAATGCTTTCAAGCGCAAATCCGTTTGAAAAAGTAATGGCCGGCTGTGCATTTACGTTTAATACACTTGTATCATAATCTAATTCAAATGAAATTTTCTGTGCGTTTTGCACATATGCCGCATCAACATAAAGCGTGCCGTTTGTTCCTGGTTTTTCAAATACGTTTGACGCAGATATTATGGGAGCTTTAACTTCAAAGCTTTTGTTAAGCTTCTCTTTGCCGTTTCCGCCATTTACCAAAACATTGTATATGCCGCTATCTGCCGGTCTTAAAATAAAGGAAAAACTTCCATTATTATTTACCGCCGAATCCATCATTCTAATTCCGGACGCATAGTCGTTTACTGCATCAACAGAACTGTTTTTTACAATTACACTTATCGGTCTGCCCACCGCAGTGTCTACACTTCCGGAAATGATTACCTTTCCGCTGTCGTCCATATCCGATATGTTAATCTCTCCGGCAAATACACCTATACTTTCGAACAAAATTACAGCCATCAACATTAAATACGTAATTTTTTTCATACTTTCAGCCCTTTCTATTTCAGCGTCATTATTGTTTCAACAAGTTTTAAATCATCATATTTTGCGGAAAGTATATTAACGTCGTCAAGGCTGTCTATTACCATAGCTTTAAGTACATATCCGCATTCCGGCACTGAGATTGATACGGAAATTTCTTTTCCTGAGCATTTTCCAATAGCGTCGTTGCCTATCGCAATCCCCTCAAGCTCATCATTTTTATACATCATAATTACAGGAATGACCTTCATATCTTTTTCTGTATAATTTTCCATATACAACTTATATGTAATTTTGCCGGCAGCGGCGGCGGTAAGCCTGTCGCCCTCTGATGAGAAAAATCCTCCGTCTGTAACTTCACAAGGTGTAATTTCATATGAACTTATACCCGAACTTGTTTCAACTGCATATACAATTCCATCTTGCAATGCAAAGCTGTCAACTTTAAGCGCAACGCCTCCGCTCAGTAATTTTTCGGTAACATCCATACCCTCCGCAGGATTTGATATGTCAAGCATATACATTTTTTTGCTGCTTGTATTCAGGTAAAGTTCATTTCCCGCAATGCCCATATTCGCCAGTATGCCGCCCGGAGCAAAACTCCCGATACATTCGGTATTTTCATCTTGCAATCCGTACACGCATACAGATTTTTCTGTTTTAATAAATAAATAGTTACCTTTTATCAAAATACTTTTTACAGCACTGTCATCCTTCGGCAATACAACTGATTTAACAGAAACCCCGATATCGCTGCTTTTTACATTAAAAACATCATATTTACTTGCCCCGTCTGATAATTTAACAATATATTCACCGGTGGCTGATATTCCGATATAAGATGTATCTATTTCATTCGTTACACCAAACCCACGGGGATTTATCTTTCTGGTAAATACTTTTCCATCCCCTAAGCTTTTTATGTATATGTATGTATCAGTTATTTCAAAATCACATCCTCCTACAGTCTCCTTAACTGTTGCCATATCTGTTATCTCTTTTTCCGAAGTAATATTTGACATTTTAATAGAAAGACATTTTGAAATATTTGCATCGCCAAACGGTTTAAATGCGGCAATAAGCATATCGTTTACTATTCCAAGCTTACTTACCTCAAGCGCTTTTTTGCTTTCCGGCTCAGAAGGAATCCATATTTTTGTCACATATTCCATGTTGTCTTTACTTAATATACTGTATATATGTATTTCGGTGTTTGCTCCGTGTCCCAAGTCCTCGGACATTCTAACAAACGCATATTTTCCACTAACACAAATCATATCTGACTTTACGCTATCCAAAGTCTCCTCCGAAAATAAAAATGGTGCTGCAAATGTATTCATTGATATAAGCAAAAATACTGCAACCAATAAGTATAATGCTCTACATTTTAATTCTCTCAAAATTACCAACCTTTCTTTGTTTAATATTAGCCCTTTACAGCTCCGAGCATAACACCCTTTACAAAATATTTCTGTACAAACGGATATACTGCCAAAATCGGTAATACAGTAAATATAATCGTTGCCGATTTAATTGTTTCTGAATTATATTCCATCATATTTTTTGATACCTGTCCGCTCTTAACAAGTTCTGAATTATTAAATGTAATTATTCTCTGTAATAATATCTGCACAACCTGTTTGTTGTTATCGTTTATGTATAGCATTGCGTCAAACCACGAATTCCAGTGAGCCACAGCCACCCAAAGAGCTACCGTTGCAAGAACTGCTTTTGAAATCGGCAAAATAATTTTAAAAAGAATAATAAATTCGTTTGCCCCGTCTATTTTTGCCGATTCTCCAAGACTGTCCGGCAGCGATTCAAAAAAGCTCCTGATAATTATTACATTATACGCACTTATGATCAAAGGCAAAATGTAAACCCATCTGTTATCTATTAAATTAAGGTTTTTAATTAACAAATAACTTGGCACCGTTCCGCCGCTGAACAGCATTGTAAAAACAAGCAAAAATGACACCAATCTTCTGTGCGGCAAATACTTTTTTGAAAGTGCATATGCAAACATTGACGATATAATTACAGATATGAAAGTCCCTGCAACAGTTCTTATGATTGTGTTCATATATCCTATATAGATTTCTTGATTTGAAAGAACCATTTTGTAAGCTGACCAACTTATTTCTTTTGGATATAAATGCAACCCCGGAATAGCCGCTTCAGCCGCACTGCTTAGTGAAATTGCAAGAGTATACAGTAATGGATATACAGTAGTTGCCGCCAATAAAATCAAAAATAAGTGAATTAAAAAATCGGTCAGCATCTGCTTTATTTCAGTTGATTTCATTATCTATACCTCCTACCATATACCAAGCTCATTATCACTGACGCGTTTTACTATAAAATTAGATGCAACCACAAGCACAAAGCAAATAACTGATTTAAATAAGCCTGCCGCCGTTGCAATGGAGTAATCCATAGACTGCATTCTGCGAAGCACATATGTATCTAAAATATCCGACACATCATAAACCGTAGGATTATACAAATTATATATCTGGTCAAATCCTGCATTTAGCACTCCGCTTAAATTCAGTATAAACACTGTTACAATCGTCGGTATAAGGCATGGGAGAGTTATTCTTATCATCTGCTGCCAACGGGTTGCTCCGTCTATTGTTGCCGCCTCATACAAAACCTCGTCAATTGCGCTAAGAGCTGAAAGATAGATTATTGATCCCCATCCAAGCCCCTGCCATACCGCTGTACCCACAATCATTCCGATAAAAAGATGCCCGTCTGCAAAAAACACAAGCGGTTCTTTCCCTGTCATCGCCGTATAGACCATATTTATCGGTCCCGACACTGAAAAAAGCATCGTAATTATTCCTGATAACACAACCCACGAAAAGAAATAGGGAATATACGAAAACGTCTGTACAACCTTTTTAAAGCGTAACTTTTTAACTTCATTCAACATAAGCGCCAAAATTATAGGTGCCGGGAAACTGCATATCAGCTTAATTATGCTGATATGCAATGTGTTCCTAAAACATCTTAAAAAATCTTTTCCCGCAAAAAGTTTGCTGAAATTTTCCATACCTACCCACTTGCTTCCCAAAATGCCGTCAAACATTACGTAGTCTTTAAATGCTATCAAAATGCCATAGAGCGGTACATAATTGAACAGGATAAGCAATAACAATCCTGGTAACATCAAAAGCATAATGTCCCAATTTTGCTTATAATCTGAAAGTATCCCCCTCTTTTTTACTGTATTATTTACCGTATTTTTTGCACATATATCCATTTTTAGCCTCCGGTCTTAATGCCATCATTTTAATTTTTGTAAAACATTATTATAAAGTTCATTTGTCTTGTTTGCGTTTTCTTCAAGGGTCTGACCACCTTGATTTTTCCATTCATTTATAAATTCATCATAATAATCAACATCTTTTTCGCCTCTTATTATTTTTGTGATATATACAAGCTGTCTATTTCTTAAATCCGCCAAATATTTTTCTGTTTCGGGAACAACATCTGGTTTTAAAAATGTATCATATAAAGCCGCATCGTCTTCTCTATACTTATTTTGAAAATCAAGAACTGTGTTGCTAGCGTACTTATTTGTTATTTCCGGCTTTGCGGGGATAATTCCAAAGAAAGATGTAGATCCAATTCCAAAAAGTCCAAGCTTTTTCTGTCTTGTTTGTGGATCATCATATGGCGAAATGTATTCATACTTATCGTTTTGCCCTTCAAGCAGTTTATAATGAGTATCCTTTTCTCCCATTTCAACTTTTGTAATAAGCTCTTTATCTGATGATAAAGCTTTAATAATTTCAAAGATTTTTTTCTTTTTTTCAGGCTCCTTTTCAACCTGTCTGCCCATCGCAACAATATGTCCTGCCTGTCCCCATGCGAAGCTGCCTTTTTTACCGTTTGGTCCTACAGGATGTTTTGCAACAGCAATTTCAGCATTAGGAACTACGCTTTTAAGCTTACTAATCATTGTTGTAGGCATCGTTTGATTTTCCACATCATCATAGGAAAAACCACAAACGTTCATATATCCGAGCTGTCCGGCAGAAAATTTATCTGTTATATTAGTATTTGTAGAATCAGTAATAAAGTCGGGGGAAATAATCCCTTTTTTATACCATCTTGCAAGAGTTGTAAGCGTTTCTTTCATTTCAGGCTGAGTGCCGCCATATACTACTTTGCCATCTTTTTCCATCCAATCAAACGGCAAAACTCCATAAGCTCCGAAAATTTCGCTGAAGCAAAAATGGCGCGTTTTAACATCTCCGCTCATTGCATATGTGTCTTTTTTTCCGTTTTTATCTGGGTCGTTATTTACAATTTTTTCACAAGCTTTTTCCATTTCATCAATAGTTTCGGGAACCTTGTCTATTCCGATATTTTTAAGCCAGTCCATTCTCCACACTCCATATGCGGTATCCTTGCCTCCATAATACATATTCGGCACACCATAGTTTTTGCCGTCATAATATGAATACAGCCATGCCTGCGGAGCAGTCTCGGTCACATACTTTACGTAATCAGGTATGTTTTCTTTCAGCTCATCATATGTAATCTCGGCTAAAAACTTTTGTCTTGCATCGCTTTGCACGTCGGATGGGTCAAGTTCATATATAATATCGGGGATTTCTCCTCCCGACATCATTATAGGCTTTTTGTTGTTATATCCTTCATCATCAAGGAATACAGGTGAGATTTTTATATTAAATTTCTCCTCCAATACTTTCTGCGCATATGACCCATCTTCGCTTGATGCAAAATACGGTATACCAAGCCATTTAATTGTCATTTTCCCATCCGTATTGCTTACTTCACTTTTCTTTCCGCACCCTGCTGATGAAAGAACAAGTCCTGTTATCAGCGCACCGGATATAATTTTTTGAATCTTTTTCATTTTACATCCTCCTTTATTTTTTTGGCACTGTCAAATTTTTTGTTGTAAAACTTTTGACACTACTGATTGTTAGTCGTTTTGAACTACCATTATAATATCACCTATTTACATTTCGTTAAAGTGACGTTTTCTATAACAGGTGTCATTTTCTACTGCATCTTCCCGTGTTTGTGCAAAAAAACAGTGGATTTATGCTTACACTCTGCAAACAAACCCACTGTTTTTTTAAATTATATTCTGCCCTTTCTATACTCTGTCGGTGTGACGCCAAACTTTGCTTTAAAATTCCGAAAAAACGTTCGTGTATTTTCATATCCGATTGCCTCAGCAATGTCGCCAACATTCATACGTTTCTTCTTAAGAAGCTCAACCGCTTTTTCCATTCTTACATTTGTAATGTATTTTCTTATTTCATCTCCGGTAGAAGCCTTAAATAAAGTGGAAATATAATTGTTGCTTAGTGACATCATCGCTGCAAAAGTGTCTAAAGTAACCTCCTCCATATAATGTATGTCTATATATTCTTTAATTGTCTTTACAATACGGTCATTACTGAAATTACGCTTATTTGAAATATATTTAACAGCTGTAATAATTTTTTCTTCTACAAAGTCATGCATCTCATTGACACTTAATAAATCATTGAATTTGCTAAAATCTTTTACGAGTGATTCTTCGAATACATCTTCGTAATCATACCCAAGTTTAAGCAGTATCTTCACAACATTATTCATAATTTGCCATATTTGCATAGATAAATACTGGTTTTTTGCATCAATAATTTTAATTTCCAAATAAATTTTATTGTAAATATCTATAGCCATTTCAAGATTTGCTAGTTTTACAGCTTCAATAAATTTTTCCTCGTTTTCAAGCGGCATATAAACCATGCCGCTTTCGCCCATTGCTATATAATCATTTATATGTGATATATTTCCTCCCGGAAAGGCTGACTGATACACCAGAGCGTCGAGCGCTTCTTTAAATGAAGTATTATACATAATAAGGTTGTCATAAGTATTTCCTATTCCAATGGAACATTCAATATTATGTTCATCCATTAAAGTATGTTGTATGGTTTTTGCAATAGTCATTATAGACACATCTTTTGTGCCTGTATTTACAAGTACCGCAATTCTGTTTTTATTCATATATACTGTTATAACATCAGCATCCTTGTATTTGGAATCAATAATAAACTCCCTAAATATTTTCTGTTCCGAATCATCACCAATATCCACCTGAACAACAATAGCAGTATAATATCTTCCAACCATAGGAAACCCTATCATGCCAAGTGAATCCATAACGAACTTTTCATCCTCTACAGCACTCGAGCATAATCCAAGCAACACATTTTGCAAAATTGAATTTCTACTATTTTGATAAAATGCTTCTATACTCTGTTTTTTTTCTATTATTCTTTCAAGTGCCGCATCGATTGTTGATATCTCATCCTTTTCAAATACGCTGTGCCCGTTATTTTTCACGCCGCTTTCCTTTGAAATTTTTTCGGCAAGTTTTTCGAGTGGTGTGGAGAGATTATATGCATATTTTTTATAACAAAAAAATATAATAATTAGAATTATTACACAGACCAAAAAAATTATATTTCTAAACGTAGCAATTTCAAAATACAAACTTTTTTTATCGGTTCCCCGTATGTACATAAAAGTATTATCGTCCGCTTTTACTGCAGAAATTATATACTTCTTTCCATTATACTCAAAATTTTTTAAGACCTCCTTAAATTCGCCGGACTTTCCTATCATGCTGGAATATATTTCTTTATTCCCATATGCATAATTATCATTTTTGTCTATAATGATACTAAATTCATCCTTTTTTTCAGCAAAACTTTCAAACAATTTGCTTTTATCTATATTCACTACCATAACACCAATTTTTTTTGATGCCTTAAAAGGAAATGTATATAGTTTTGTTATGAACTCTTTTCCTTCAAAGTTTCGGTATATAATATCATTAAACTTATAATTTTCATAACATTTTTCGGCATATTCAAGCCATCCGTTATCCTCCAAATACTGAATGTCTGTAATATTTGAGTTTGAACTAATCACTTTGTTTTCATCTTTATAATATAAATACATGGAATCAACTACGTTATCCGAGTAGTATTTATTAAAAACATAATCACCAAAATGCATTTTCTGCTCTGTGTCAAGTTCACCAATATTGAATTTGAGAACCGGTTCATTAATAATGCTGATTGCCATTTCATCAATTTTCTTCATTGCGAACTCTATCATTCTCGCACCATTTAAATTTTGCTGTTCTTGTATTTTATCTATCTTTTTATAAATTAAATTTGATGTTATTCCATATATAATAGATGCCGTAGAAATAAGAAGCAACGATGTGAACAGCAAAAACATCATAAGCATTTTATAATACATTTTACCTTTTTTATTTTTTATGAATATAATTTTTTTCATTACTTGTTATATCCTCGTTTCATTTATAGATGCTCACACATCTTTTATTCTTCTTAGTTATTGTGTATAACCTTATATTATAATATCAAAATTTCTAAGTCACTTTTCATTTATTGCGTATTATGGCAAACTAAAAAACATCATATGCTATACCATAGATGATGCTATACCATAGATGTTTCTTTCACAGATCATTATACCATAGCCATCACAATTATTCAAGTGACATTTTCTCCTACATGTGACACTTGACCCTAACCTTTGGATAAACAACTGAAACATCAAGCCACTCACTAATGCTCACGATTTCACATTCATGTGAAATTGTCAAGAATACTTTTAGAAATACGGAAACAATGGCATCTTTGGATTGCTTGTATTAAAAAAAAAGATCAGCAAAGTATCAAAAGCCTACTTTGCTGATCAAATAAATCATATTCTTACATATTTATATTCCACTCAAAACCATTCACAAAAATAAATTTTTCAATACTATTTGCATAAACAACTACTTTTTCCACCGCAACGTTCCAGAGTTTCTCGTCAAAACCGGTGATTAGCCCATCTTGTTTTTGCAATATCTGCATAAAATTCATAATGGATTTACTTTTTGCGACGTATTCCATCCGCTTATTGCTGACAGCGGTAATATCCGTCTGAATTCTGTCAAACCGGTCTTTCAGCTCCGAATACTTTTGGGTATATTCAGCCTGATTCAGCACCGATCGCGCGTTTTCGTCCACGCAGCCACGGAGCAGCACGGTGACCGTTTCCAACTCCTCCCGTAGTATATCGTCCTCCCTGTCAAGCGCAGACGTATCCGTTAGCCTGTCAATGATTCCTTCGTATTCCCGCAGTATTTCATTTTTGTTCACTATCATCCGGTTTACTGCATCCACAAATGCTTTTTTAATATCCTCTTCATAAAGGTGCGGGGTCTTGCATTTCTCATGATTCGTAAATTTATGGTTGCACTGCCAGATTTCTTTTCGATATTTGCTGTTGGAATGCCAGACCTTGCTGCCGTAAAACCCGCCGCACTGTCCGCAGACGATTTTTCCTGAAAACGGGCTGTTTCCAGTCACATATCCCTTGGAGGATTTCCGTTTCTGAAACTCGTACTGTACCATGTCATATACCTCGGGAGATACAATTGCCGGATGGGAATTTTCCACATAAAACTGCTGAATTTCACCTTCGTTCACCTTTTTCTTTTTGGTCAGAAAATCGGTAGTATAGGTTTTTTGCAGTATAGCAGAGCCTTTGTACTTCTCACTTTTTAAGATATTTTTGATTGTCGCCGGATTCCAGCTTTGCTTTCCCGTAGGCGTAGGTATGCCTATATCAATTAAATACCGTGCTATCGCTCCTGCAGTTTTTCCTTCCAGAAACATCCTATAGATCAGCCGTACCGTTTCCGCTTCTTCTTCCACGATTTCCGGCAGGTCGTTTTCTCCTTTTTCATAGCCGAGAAAATGTTTATAGGGCAGGCTGACCTTACCGTCCGCGAACCGCTTCCGCACGCCCCAGGTGACGTTTTCCGAAATAGACCTGCTTTCCTCCTGCGCAAGTGAACTCATGATTGTAATCAGCAGTTCGCCTTTGCTGTCAAGAGTAAAAATGGACTCTTTCTCGAAATACACCTCCACCCCTTTATCCTTCAGCTTGCGCACAGTGGTCAAGGTATCCACAGTGTTCCTCGCAAATCTGGATACCGATTTTGTGATGATAAGGTCAATTTTCCCGTTTAAGGCATCGGCAATCATGCGGTTGAATCCGTCACGCCCTTTGGTGCTCGTTGCCGATATACCCTCATCAGTGTATACCTGCACAAACTGCCAGTTTTCATTGGACTGAATATGCCTCGTATAATAATCAACCTGCGCCTCATAGCTGGATTGCTGTTCCTCAAAATCAGTTGACACTCTGGCATACGCTGCCACTCGTTTTCTATTGATGAATGTTTTTTTATTTACGAACTGTGGCATAACGGCCGGAATCACGGTAACCTGTCTGTTCATAATGATTCCAACCCCTTTACTAATTCAGTACTATCCTCTAAAGTGATTTTTATCGTTTTATCAGGATACGCAACCATACTGTGCACCTTCATCCCCTCCGTCAGGCTTTGCAATATACTTTCAGGAATCTGCTTTGAGGTACAGTGGCTTTTTCCCAGCGTATTGTAGGTCGAACAAACCCATATGACCCTTTCATATTTCGTGCCGGAATTATTGATTTTTCTTCGGTAATGTTTCCCGCATATGCCGCATACGATTTTACCTGTAAACGGATACTTTGCTGTAATGTCTGACCTTGGATGATACTGTTCGGCACGCCTGGCCATTTCTTTTTGTGCCTTTTCAAAGGTATCCCTGTCAATAATCGGCTCATGGTTGTCTTTCACCAGATATTGCGGCAGTTCACCCTTATTTTTCCTATTTTTTTTTGCAAGGTGGTCGCTGATGTACCCCTTCTGCATCAGCAAGTCTCCTGCAAACTTCTCATTACAAATAATATCGTGGATTTTCCGACTGTCCCACTCCCCATTAAGTTTCGGCCTGACCCCCGATTCGTGGAGCTTTTTTACAATTGCGGTTTTTCCCATCCCCTTCAGGTAATACGCGAATATCATTTTTACAATCTCAGCTTCCGTGGGGTTCACCGTAAGTACGCCCTTTTTTACATCATAGCCCAGAATGGTAAAGGTATTGGGGATCCCGTCTTTATACTCATTCCGGATCCTCCACCTGCAGTTTTCGCTCACTGACAAGCTTTCCTCCTGCGCGAAAGAAGCGAGGATGGTGAGAAATAACTCACCGTCCCCGCTTATACTATGGATATTTTCTTTTTCAAAATAACAGTCAATGCCAAGGTTTTTCAGTTCCCGGACAGTTTCAAGCAGATCAACACTGTTCCGCGCAAAGCGTGAGATAGATTTTGTGAGTATCATATCAATCTTTCCAGTTCTGCAAT
>Ga0209373_10002353_pt1 | contig 19173 bp, 16 predicted proteins | sample Higcelweek5metaG_FD_187173 | JGI IMG/M metagenome (GOLD analysis project Ga0209373, IMG submission 187173) | Freshwater pond sediment microbial communities from the University of Edinburgh, under environmental carbon perturbations - High... | ecosystem: Environmental > Aquatic > Freshwater >... | reverse complement strand
GACTAAACCGACCACAACGGTACTGGTTGATAAGCTGGTTGCCAAAAAATACGTCAGGAGGGTCTCTTCTGATCAGGACAGGCGTGTCACCCATCTGCATATCGATGAAAACGGAAAGAAGATCGAGCTCTGGCGCGAATTATCCTATCAGCGCCTGGGCGAACGAATCCAATCAGGATTAAATGATGTTGAAACTGAGGAACTTAGCGTTTTGCTTAAAAAAATCAGCCGATAGGCTCCTCTGATGATTACCGGATTGCGGTAATAACTTTTCTGAAATTTTTTATTTGATTCGGCTAACTGTTAGATTTTGCTAACTACATTTGCAATCCGTTTTGAAAATGTCGGAACCGTATGAATAAGAAAGTAAAAGTTGCCCGTCTCTCGATTGTATCCAACTCCGGCTTGATTGCCATGAAGGTGATTGCAGGGATCATCAGCGGATCAGTGAGTATTTTATCAGAAGCCATCCACTCGTCGATGGATTTGCTGGCTTCCATCATCGCGTTTTTCTCGGTGAAGGTATCCGACACTCCACCGGATGCACGACATCCTTACGGCCACGGTAAGTATGAGAATGTTTCGGGCGTGGTTGAGGCTCTTCTTATTCTCATTGCCGCCATCCTGATTATTTACGGGGCCGTGCTCAAACTCATTGAGCCCAAACCGGTGGACAATATCGGGATCGGTACCCTGGTTATGGCCATATCGGCTCTGGTGAACTTTTGGGTTTCGCGGCGATTGTATAAAGTAGCCAGAGAGACTGACTCCATCGCCCTGGAAGCAGATGCCCTTCACCTGAAAACCGATGTTTATACTTCAGCCGGCGTATCCGGCGGGCTCATTCTCATGATGATCACAGGCTGGCATATTCTTGACCCCATTATTGCCATCTGTGTGGCCATGCTGATTTTGAAGGAGTCATTTGTCCTCCTCCGCACCGCGTATTCACCGTTGCTTGACACGTCCCTTTCAAAGGAGGAGACGAGAATTTTTTATGAGGAGTTCGCTAAACGGAACCTCTCCTATCACAACCTGAAAACCAGGAAGGCCGGTCAATACCGGTTTGCCGATCTGCATCTGGAGCTACCTGAAACTATGGCACTGGCAGAAGCTCACCGGATCTGCGACGAGATTGAGGATTCCCTGAACAGTCGGCTTAAGAATCTGGAAATCAATATTCACGTTGAGCCGATTGATCACAACCCGGTTATTCCGCCGGGTTGAAGCTTTTCAGAGATAATTTGAGCAGGCAAATAGAATTTGTTGTATATCATAATTGTATATACTTTTGTCATATTCCAATCAATCAGATGATATGAAAACACTTTCTTTAAAGCTGGACGATGCGATTTTTGCAGAAACTGAGCAAGTGGTCAGTCAAAGCAAGAAATCCCGTAACAGATATATTAATGAAGCACTTGAATTTTACAATAAAATCCAGAAAAGGCAGCTTCTGGCATCTCAATTGGAAAAGGAATCCGGGCTTGTTAAAGAGGAGTCTTTAAAGGTTTTGCATGAACTCGAAATGCTTGATTATGAAGATAAAACAATTTGACATCTGGATTGCTGATCTGAATCCGGCGATCGGGACAGAGTCGGGAAAGATCAGGCCTGTTCTCATCATACAGACAGATCTCCTGAACAAGTACCACCCATCCTCAATTGTCTGTCCGATTACAAGTAACGTTCAGGAAAAAAGCGATATTTTGAGAGTTCATCTGAAGAAAAGTTCCTGCGGATTAGATGTAGATAGTGATGTTCTGATTGATCAAATCCGTGCTATTGATAACAAAAGACTTTTAAAGAAAATTGGCACTATACCAACAATTTTAACTGCAAACGTCAAGAAAAATCTGAAAATCATTTTTGACCTTGAATAATTTCAACCTCAGCAGATATCAATAATCCATGAACAAGATCATTGACCGGCTACGTAATGAGCTCCGGGCGGTTGCCGATGAGCGTTCCATTCAGGCGCTGAAGAATTTCTTTAAAGAGGATGTTAAGTTCTACGGTATTAAAAACCCTATCACAGAAAAGATTGGTAAAGAGATTTTTAAGTCGATGCAGCACCCCTCGAAAGCACAGGTTTTTGAATTATGCGAGCAGCTTTGGCAATCGGGATATATGGAAGAATCGATGATTGCCTGTCACTGGTCGTATGCGGTGCACAAGCAGTATGAGCCGGAAGATTTTGCGGTTTTTGAACGATGGATATCGGAATATGTGACCAACTGGGCGGCCTGTGACACTTTGTGCAATCATACGGTTGGTGATTTCGTGATGATGTATCCGGAATATTTATCCGGATTAAAGAAGATGACCCGATCGGATAACCGCTGGATGCGGAGGGCTTCGGCCGTTACACTGATCATTCCGGCACGCAGGGGGCTGTTTTTGCCGGATATTTTTGAGATTGCCGATATTCTGCTGCTTGACCGTGACGATCTGGTTCAGAAAGGTTATGGCTGGATGTTGAAAGCTGCCAGTCAGGCTCACGAGCAGGAGGTTTTCGAGTATGTGATACGAAACAAAGCGGTTATGCCACGAACGGCATTGCGCTATGCCATTGAAAAAATGCCGGCAGAACTGAAGGCAGAGGCGATGAAAAAGTAACCGGATTCTCCGGAATCAACTTAACAATTACTTAACCGGCCGTTATCATTGAGGTAACCTTGCCACTGTATGTTTGCATCGTAAAAAAGAATGAAATGAAAAAGACAATTGCAACCATACTGCTGGCAGCTCTGATCCTGCCAGGATTCGCAAAAAGCGAGAAAAAAGAAATCAGGAGTTCAAAGGAAACCACGGAGGCCACCGTACTTATGGGGACGGTGGTTGATGAATCCACCGGTGAAGCTTTGCCGGGTGCTCAGGTCAAGATAAACGGCTACGATCAAAGCGTTTACACAGACCTTGACGGTAACTTTGAAGTCCGCAATATTAAATCCGGAACGTATGATCTCGAAATCAAGCTCGTTTCTTACGAAGCAAACAAGATTCAGCAGCTCAAGATCAGTTCCGATACCATCAGCGCTCTGAAAGTAGAGCTCAAACGATAGTTAGTTGCACATAGATTGATCGAAAAAGATAGAAACAGTAATGTTCTATCTTTTTTTTTTGCGAAAAGCTAAAAACAGAAATCCAATGAAAAAGAGCATTCTACTGCTGTCGCTTCTATTCGTGATAACTGCTGCCTACAGTCAGGTGACCCTGAGGGACGACGGACTCTATTACGATAAAGAGCAAAAGCCGTTCAGCGGTGAGTATAAGGAGTATTATGACAACGGGCAGATCAGGCAGGAGATGGTAATCACTGATGGACGGGTCAACGGTGAGGTTGTTTTGTGGTACCGAACGGGAGTAAAAAAAGAGATCAGGATGTTTAAATCCGGCTTACGGGATGGGTTATGGGTTTCCTATAATGAACAGGGCAAAAAAACCGGTGAAGCCTCCTACAAGGAGGATCAGAAAAACGGGTGCTGGAAGATTTGGGATGACCATTCGGTCCTCAGGTATGAGATGTTCTACCATAAAGGCAGAAAATCAGGCCTTTGGATTATGTATGATGAAGAAGGGAAGAAGATCAGTGAGAAAAAATACAGTGACGAACAATAGCCGGTTTATTATGAAGCGTACCACCATTCTGATGATTCTTTTCACCATGCTGGCCACATCGGCATTTTCTCAAAATGGCATTATCAGCGGCCAGATCAAGGATTCCATATCGGGGGAAACATTACCGGGCGCCAACGTTCTGATTGAAGGAACGGTAAAGTCGGTGATTACTGACTTTGACGGAAAATACATTTTGCAGGCAGTACAGCCGGGGATATACAATCTGAAAGTGAGTTTTATCTCTTATGAGCCGGTTCTGTTGAGTGGAATTAAAGTTGAGGCGGGGAAAAACACGATTATTGATATCAAGCTCAGTCAGGCTACCACGGTGATTAAAGAGGTGCAGGTAGTCGCAGCCAAAAGAAGTGATACGGAACTGGCTGTTTTAACGATTATCCGTAAAAATCCCCTGATCGCCAACGGCATTTCATCGAAACAGATGGCTATGTCGCAGGATAAAGACGCGTCAGAAGTTATCCGCAGGGTTCCGGGAATCACGGTACTTGACAACCGGTTTGTGGTAGTTCGGGGGCTCAGCCAGCGTTATAACAATGTGTGGCTGAACAACGCACCGACACCCAGCAGCGAGGCCGACAGCAAAGCGTTTTCGTTCGATATCATCCCAACCTCGATGATCGACAACCTGATTGTTTATAAATCGGCTTCACCGGAATTGCCCGCTGATTTCACCGGAGGTTTTGTCAGTATCCGGACGAAAAACACACCTGAAAAAACCCAATACACTTTGAATGTTGAGGGACTTTGTAATACGCAGGCATCCTTTCTGACACACCAGGCCTATCAGGGCGGAGCTTTCGATTGGCTGGGGATTGACGATGGTACCCGGGCACTGCCCGAATATTTTCCGGCTGATCTCCAGGATGTATCCCTGAGTGATCAGGTGGAATTCAGCAAGCGATTGAACAACAATTGGAAAACAGAATCAGGGGTAACACTTCCTGACGGCAAATTAGGATTTGTGATGTCGCACCGGATAAAAATCGGGGAAACCACTCTCGGCGAGATCACATCAGTCAATTACAGTAACTCGCGGAACTTTATCCGATCGAACAACCGGGCATTTTCGGTATATGACTATATGCTCGACCGCCCCAGTATGGATTTCGATTTTGTTGACAGCAGCTATACGCACAATATTAACCTGGGTATTCTGAATAACTGGTCATGGCACCCTGGCAACGGCACTACCCTGGAATTCAGGAACCTCCTTAGCAACCAGAGCGAAACAAATACCCTGTTCAGAACCGGAACCGAGTATTATTCAAATACCGAAATCCGCTCTTTTGAATATGGATTTAAGAGCCGGCTCACCTATTCCGGACAGGTTAGCGGCGCTCATATCCTTGAAAAATCCAGGGCACGGATCGACTGGGTTGCCGGGTATTCCTATGCTTTCAGAAATGAACCCGATTTACGGCGGATCAAACAGATCAAAAACGATAATATCACCGACTCCGGATATGGGAAATATTTCATCGATTTCCCCAACAATCCCCTGTCGAGCAATGCGGGCCGGTTGTTTATGAGTACCAGGGAGAACCTCTTTTCAGGAGGGGTGAATTATGAGAAAACCCTGTTGGTGTCAGGTATTGAGCCAAAAATAAAAGCCGGACTTTTTGTGGAAGAGAAAAGGCGTGAATTTGCCGCCAGAAAGCTCGGTTATATTTTTTCAGATGGGTTACGTAAGGATGCAACCATCCAGTATGTTGATGTATATGAACTGCTTACCGGCCAGTACATTAACTCCACTACCGGGATAAGGCTTGCTGAAGAAACCAGCCCTTCAGATTCCTACTCAGCCCGGAACCACCATCTGGCTGGTTATGTATCGTTGAATCTGCCTATATCCAACCGGCTGAATCTGTTTACCGGACTCCGGGCGGAGAAAAACAACCAGCAATTAGACAGCTATGATCGGTTCCGGCAGCCGATAACCGTTGACAATGATACGGTCAACCTCTTTCCATCGGCCAATCTGACGTATAATTTTAGTGATAAGAATCTGATGAGAATCGCATATGGAAAATCTGTTAACCGCCCTGAATTCAGGGAAATAGCACCGTTCCCATTTTATGATTTCACGAGCAATTCGGTTTTCTCAGGAAACCCCTATCTGAAAAATTCATACATACACAATTTCGATTTACGGTATGAATATTATCCGGAGAATAGTGAAATAATCTCTTTGGGATTATTCTACAAAAAATTCAGTAATCCTATAGAAATCAAGTATATCGAAACCGGAAGCGGGCTCGAGTATTCTTATCAGAATGCACAGGCGGCTACCAATTACGGAATTGAAGCTGAGGTGAGGAAAGCCCTGGGCCGGGAAGGATTGCTTGCTAACACCGTGTTGGTATTTAATGGCTCCTATATTCACAGCCGGATAGCCTTTTCGGAAGCTTCCGTTGAAGAGGACCGTCCGCTTGCCGGGCAGTCACCCTACGTATTGAATCTGGGGATTTTCTATTCCGATATTCGCAAATCCAACATGAATTTCAGTTTGATGTACAACGTTATTGGAGAGAGAATATACATTGTTGGTCAGCCGAAAACGAAATCATGGGAGTCGATTCCGGATATCTATGAGATGCCCAGGCACCTGATTGATCTGACGGTATCGAGGAAGATCTCCAAGAACATTGAAGTCAGGCTGGGGATTAAAAACCTGCTGAACGAGCCGGTCGTATTCAAGCAATCGATCGATACGGATGTTGACCTGTCGACTTATGATCCGGAGCTAAGTGGTGTAGTTCATTTCAGCCGTGATCAGATTGTCAGGAAATACTACCCGGGAAGCTACTATTCCATTGGCATTCAGATTCTTCTGTAGGTGCCGGACTATTAAGGTTTTCTTAATGGTGCCTTAACACACAGGACACATGATCTCTGTTGATTTGTTGAGTAAAAAACAATTCTATTTTATGAAAAACTCAAACGTTTCAATTCTCATGGCAGCTTCTCTGGCTGTCGCAATCGGGTTTACTTCGTGTGATAAAGATGTTGCCGTCACCGGAGTCAGCATTGAGCAGCCAGATTTGGACCTGCGTGTCGGATCATCAGGAAAATTGGTCATCTCAGTTGCACCGGTTGATGCAACCAACAAAGAAGTCACCTATTTATCAAGGGGTACAGATATTGCAACGGCAGGAACTGACGGGACGATCACCGGGGTTTCTGTTGGAACCACCTGGGTTGTGGTAACCACTGAAGAGGGACATTACCGGGATTCGTGCCAGGTATCGGTGGAGCCGGCAGTTGGAAGCACCGTCAACCTAACCGGGAATATCACAACCAGTACGACTTTGAAATCAGATGTAAACTACATCCTTGAAGGATGGGTATATGTAAAAGACGGGGCCACATTAACCATTGAAGCCGGAACTGTCATCAAAGGGAAAACCGGATCGAAGGCCTCTCTGATTATCGAACGTGGAGGTAAGATCATGGCAGAGGGAACTGCCACAAAACCGATCGTATTTACTTCGGATAAAGCAGCCGGGCAGCGTGCTGCCGGTGACTGGGGAGGTATTATTCTTTGTGGCAAGGCTCCGATCAATCCTACCGGAGGCGAAGCAGAGATCGAAGGTGGTGTGGGCACCAAATATGGCGGTACCAATGCAGCTGATAATTCCGGTACATTGAAGTATGTCAGGATTGAATATGCAGGTTACGCCTTTGCACCGGATAAAGAGATCAACGGGCTCACATTTGGTGGTGTTGGCAGCGGAACTCAGGTAGATTATGTTCAGGTTTCATTTGCCAATGACGATTCATTCGAATGGTTTGGTGGTACGGTCAATTGCAAACACCTGATCGCATTTTCAGGCTTGGACGACGAGTTTGATACCGATTACGGATTCAATGGTGCAGTTCAGTACATTGTTGGATTGAGAAATCCTATTACTGCTGATGTTTCAAAATCCAACGGTTTTGAATCAGACAATGATGCCACCGGATCGACCAACTTACCGACTACCAATCCGAAATTTGCCAATGTCAGTTTGTATGGTCCTAAACCGACCACTGAATCAACGGCTAACAGTTTGTTCGCGGCAGCCATGCACCTGCGCCGCAAAACCGCGCTCGAAGTATATAATTCAGTATTTGCCGGATGGCCGAAAGGATTGCTGATGGCAGACGGTAAGGGGAATGCCGGAAACATTCAGATTAAGGGAGTGGTTTTTGCCGGCATGAGCGATAATTTTGCCGGTAACGCAGCCGGTGAAGAGGCATTCTTTACCGATGCAGCCAGATCCAACCGTACTTTTGCCACCACAGCGGAGCTAAACGTAAACAATCCGTTTCTGCTGACCGCACCGAATTTCCTGCCAAACACAGGATCACCACTGCTGACCGGAGCTGTAGCTGTTCCGTCAGGACTGGAAGCGACCACCTATATCGGAGCCTTCGGAACTACCAACTGGACCGCAGGGTGGGCTAACTGGACTCCTCAATCTACTTCATACTAAAAGCATTCGCAGACAGTAGCAAGGGTAATTGGTTTATCTGCGAAATTTGTCCAATTTTCTGTGCCATCCGGGAGCTCTCCCGGATGGCATTTTTTATAGGGTTTCCCTATCAATAACTTAATGTTTCCTTATCATTCAGCTAATGTTGCAGGGCTATGTTTGCATGAGTTAACATAAGCTAAATAATGCAAACTGGTAATAACACCTTTCACAACCTGATAAATGCAGAGTTCTGCGATCTGATCAGCAGCAACGCAAAGCTATTTGATGAACGCGATGTATTCCGTATGGATCTTCATTGCCACGATTACAACAGCAATGTCCCCGATGAAATTCTGGGAAGAATTCTGAATGTGCCGGAAACCTGGTTGCCCACTGAGAAACTGATCACCACACTAAGCAATCACGGGATGGATGCTTTTACCATCACCAACCACAACAATGCCAGATCCTGTTATGAGCAACTCGACAAAGGGAACGACATCCTGGTTGGGGCAGAGTTCAGTTGCCTGGTGCCTGATTATCAGGTTGGAATACATGTTCTGACATACGGATTCAATCCTGCTCAGGAGGTTTATCTGAACCGTTACCGCAGAAATCTTTACGCATTTATCGATTATACCCGGGCAAACAATTTGCCGACAATCTGGGCTCACCCACTCTACCACTATCAGAAAACCAGTTCGCCTCCCATGGAGTTTTTCAATAAGATGGCCCTGGTATTTGAGCGATTTGAAGTGCTGAACGGTCAGCGGGATACCTGGCAAAATATGCTGGTTAAAAAATGGATCGGGAGCCTGACTCCTGAAAAGATTGAGCGGATTTCAGATGAGCTGGGACTCCGGCCCGATCAGTATTGCAGAGATCCTTACCGGAAATTTATGTCGGGCGGGTCCGACAGCCACATGGGGATCTTCAGCGGCCTCACCGGGGTTCGTCTGTATGTGCCTGACCTTGCCGAAAAGAGGAAAACTGCACCACTCTCTGTGCTGGCCCTGGAGGCCATCAGGGATGGCAGGATGGCAGCTTTCGGCGGGCAAAATAACAGCGAAAAGATGATGGTCACTTTTCTGGATTATGTTTGCCAGATAGCCCTTCACAGTCAGGATCCGGGATTGCTGCGCATTCTTCTCCATAAAGGGCAGATCAACCAGAAAATCACCGCCGTTTTGGTGGCAAACGGTTTTGCCGAATTGCGGCAACACAAGGTAACGATGAGTTTTATTAAGGCATTCCACGAAAGCCTGACCGGTACCCGGCCGCACTTTACGAAAAGATGGCTGGCGCCACCCCCTTTCAAGCCCATTTTTGATGAAGTATCAAACATGGCAAAGATTTTTAAAATGAACCCGGCAAATGCTTCGCAGGCCTATGCCCGCTCTATCGGAGTGATTTATCAAATGCTGGCTGAGATTCTGGATAAGAGGCTTACCCAGAAAATCGAGAATATCAGGAAGAAAGGGCAATCGGGAAAGATCGATATCAATAAGCTGATCTCCACACTGGAGGCTCCCAGCATACTTCGGAGTTATCTGACCCGTCCCGATAAAGCCAGTCAGCCTAAAAAATCCGACCAGTCGCCCGATTTAGCTGGCTTTCTCGATGGGCTGTCGTTTCCGTTTCTGGCCTCCTCGGTGATCCTCAGCGCACACTTCACCAGTGCCAAGGTGCTGTACAACACCCGTCCCATGCTGGCTGATTTTGCCAAAGAGCTGGGTTGCCTTGAACATCCGAAAAGAATGCTCTGGCTGAGCGATACCTGGAACGATAAAAACGGAGTTTCCTCGGTACTAAAATCCATGCTGGCCGAAATCCAGAGAAGAAATCTGCCGATCGATATTATGATCTGCAGCAATAATACAGCCGAAGAGGAACACCTGATCGTGATCAGGCCGCAATCCGAACTCGACATTCCTTTTTATCATGATCAGAAAATCAGAATTCCCGACTTTTTGCAGATCCATCACAAATTTCATGAGGGCGAATACGACCGCATCATGTGTTCAACAGAAGGAGTCATGGGGCTGGCAGCCCTCTATCTGAAAAAGGCTTATTCCGTACCAGCCTATTTTTATTTGCATTCCGACTGGAAGACCTTTACCAAAAAAGTACTAGACTTTAATGCCGAGAACCAGGGTCGGTTTATCAGGCTGATCCGGGCATTTTATAAAGAATTTGACTCCATTTTTGTGCTCAACAGCAACCATTACAAGTGGCTGTCTGACAAAAAGATGGCCATGAGCACCTCCAAAATATTCAAAACCGCCCATTGGCCCGGCAAGCAGTTCATTCCACTGGCACCGGCTAAACGCAGGTTATTCAACCTGGGAGAGGTGCCGGTACTGTTATATGCCGGGCGGCTTAGCCTGGAAAAAGGGGTGATGGACATTCCTGAAGTTTTTCAGGCCATCAAAAAGACCATTCCAAACATCAGAATGGTGTTTGCCGGAAGCGGACCGGCTGAGGATTCACTGCGGACTGCCCTGCCCGATGCCATTTATCTGGGTTGGGTAGATCCTGAAGTATTGCCGGAGGTATATTCTTCTGCTGATTTGCTGATCCTGCCATCCTGGTTTGATACATTCAGCTGCGTGGTTATCGAAGCCATGTCGTGCGGATTACCGGTGATCGCCTATAATACGATGGGACCAAAGGACATTATCCGGGATGGGATCGACGGGTTTCTGGTATCGGGACAGGAGGAAATGATCAATAAAATCAAGTCCTTCTTTTTTGATCTGGCCATCCAGTCGGATATGTCGGCAGCTGCCCTGAAGCGGTCGAAAGACTACCAGTCTGACTTGATAATCAGTGATTTATTACTGAACACGGGGCTATCCGTTCCCGCGGAGGTAACTTCAGAGATTTGCATCCCGTGCTGAACTATGCGTGGTGGCAGACCGGGGTCATTTACCAGATATTCCCGGCTAGCTTTGCGGATTCAGATCACGATGGGTTCGGTGATATCCGTGGGGTTATCACGAAGCTCGACTATCTCTCGTGGCTGGGAATAGATGCTATATGGCTATCACCGGTCTTTGGGTCACCCCTGTTTGATATGGGTTACGATGTTACAGATTACAAAAAGATACACCAGAAGCTTGGACATCTGGACGATTTTAAGGAATTGCTGGCGAAGGCACACGACAGAGGAATCCGGATTATTCTGGATATGGTTTTGAATCATACCTCTGTGATCCATCCCTGGTTTGAGGAGTCACGGTCGTCCATCGACAATCCAAGGCGCGACTGGTATATCTGGCATAAAGAGTCAAACCGGGGCAGACCCAATAACTGGAAATCCCTTTATGGAGGGAGTGCCTGGGAATACGATCGGGCTACCGGTCAATACTATTACCACTCGTTTTTCAGGGAGCAGCCCGATCTGAATTGGAGAAATCCGGAAGTCAGACAACAATTTTATGAGATCATCAGATTTTGGTTAAGCCTCGGGGTCGATGGTTTCCGGCTTGATGCCATCAATCTGATTGTGAAGGATAAAGAATTCAAAAACAGCTCCACCCCCTTTTTATTACATCTGTTTGGCCGGGAGAATTATGTGACCCGGAATCAGGAGGAATCATACGATATTATTGAGGAGATCCGGAAAATTGCCGACCAGTTTCCGGGGACCATGCTCGTTGGTGAGATTTACACGCTGCCTCCCGGAAACCCTTCACTGGTTAGCAGTTATCTAAGTGACAAACGCCAGCTTCTTCATTTAGCCTTTGATTTCTCGCTGATATTTAGTGCCTGGAGGGCAAAGAGTTATTTCCGGAGGATCGATAAATGGCTGAAATGCGTTCCAAAAGAGGGATGGCCATCTCATGTTTTGTCGAATCACGACCTTGACCGGTCGCTGGGAATGAGGCGGAACAGGAGATTTACTGATGAAAAGGCGAAGGTTATGGCAACCCTCTTGCTAACGCTGAAGGGGACTCCGTTTATCTATTACGGGGAGGAGATTGCCATGAAAAATTTACGGATTCCGCGGAAGAACATCTCCGATCCTCTGGGAAAAAAGTACTGGCCCTGGTATGAGGGCAGAGACCCGGCGCGTACCCCGATGCAATGGGATTCAACCAGATTTGCAGGGTTCAGCAGCAAAGAGCCCTGGCTTCCGTTGCATCCTGAAGCACGGGTCAGGAATGTATTGAATCAGATGGAGGATGAGCAAAGTGTTTTGTCGCACTACCGGATCATCCTTGCCTTACGCAGGTCGCTGATCTCCCTGCAGCAGGGAGATTGGATTCCCCTGATAAATGGCCAGAGCGATATTTTGGCTTATATTCGTTCAATATCGGGCGAAAAAACCCTGGTTATTCTCAACTTTTCACGATTCCGGAAAACAATCAGGAATGACGTTCATCTGGATGCATACGTGCTGTTTTCGACCCATCGCCCTGTTCTGGAAAAGATCAGTACCCGTGATTTGAAACTTTTCCCCTTTGAGTCAATGGTTTGCCTGATCGATAAAGATTATTCTCCCGCATCCTGAAATTCGTTCCCGGATTTCTCCCCTTCCGTCGGTAAAAACCACCCGTCTGTCCATTTCATTCTTCGGGCCGGAGGCACGCCATGTACATTTGTGGCCAGTAATTCATATCAAGATGAAGATGAAACATTTCATAACACTGTCACTGATCCTGGCCGGCACTCTGGCCGCTTTTTCAACGAAAGCGCAGGAGCCGGCAAGGACGCTTCAAACCTGTATCGACCAGGCTTTGAAACAGAATATTCAGATCAAGCAAAGTGAACTAAACATCCAGGTGAGCCAGATCAATACGGCTCAGGCCCGGTCGAACCGTTTTCCAACGGTGGATGGCTCGGTCAGACAGAGTTTCGGATGGAGTAACCAGACTGATGTTGCAACCGGAAGTGATTCCTTTAAAGGGTCGTCCAATTCATCGGCTTCGGCCAGTTCAAGTGTGGTGCTGTATAATGGCAAAAAGCTGACCAACAACATCAAACAGGCACAGCTCGATTATGAAGCCGGCAAGCTTGACCTCGAAGCGCTGAAAGAGACGATCAGCCTGTCGGTGATGGATGCCTATCTCCAGATTTTATATGCCCAGGAGCAGGTCAGCAATAGCAAACATCAGATCGAGGTTACTGAAAAAGAGCTCCAGCTTGCCGGGGAACGCCTGGCTTTAAGTGTAATCTCCCGGGCCGATTATCTGCAAATCCAGTCGCAGCTGGCCGATGAGAAGCTAACGCTGGCCAATGCCGAGAGCCTGCTCGAGATGAACAGGGTAACCCTGATGCAGTTACTCGAAGAACCGCTGAATTCCGGCTTCAGGATCGCTGAGCCTGATTTGTCACTGTTGGTCAACCGTAAGCTGACTCCAAATCCGGATTCTGTTTACCGGATTGCCTTGGCCATGAAGCCGCAGATCAAGAGCTATACCCTAAAAAAGGAGAGCACCGCCATCGGGATTGGCCTGGCAAAAGCCGACTATTACCCGAGGCTAACGATGGATGCTGGTCTTTCAACCGGGTATTACAGCCTGACACAGAGCTCTGCCTTTGCCCAGCAGTTGGGAAATAATATCAATCCAACAGCCGGATTGACCCTGTCGGTGCCGATCTATTCAAACAGCAAGATTAAGAACCAGGTACAGATTGCCCGTATCAACACGGCCAGCGCCGAGCTCGATTTGAAAAATACCATGAACCAGCTACGCAAATCCGTGGAACAGGCCTGCACCGATGTGAGTTCGGCCCAAAAGGAATTTGAAGCCAGCGTGGAGCAATATCAGTCGAACGTGGAATCTTATGCGGTTTCAACAGAAAAATTCAATCAGGGGATGATCAACTCGGTTGACTATCTCTATCAGAAAACCAATCTGATCACTGCCGAAAGCGCACTGCTCCAATCGAGATTCAATCTGGTTTTCTCTTACAAACTGCTTGATTTCTATACAGGCAAACCATTAAGTCTATAAACGGTAAACAAGAAAATCCATATAAAATGAAAAAGAGTATAAAACTGGTTCTGTTAGCCACATCGGTCCTGCTGATCGGGACAGCGTTGACGTTGAACTCATGCAAAAAGAATAAGGCTGAATTCACCTTTGAAACAGCCACGGTGAGCAAAGGCGATCTGAGTAATTCGGTTTCCGCCACCGGAACACTTGAAGCTATCCAAACCGTTGACGTTGGCACCCAGGTTTCAGGAGTAATCCTGCACCTGTATGCCGATTTCAATACGGTTGTAAAGAAGGGTCAGTTACTGGCCGAGCTCGATAAGACCCCGTTGCTGGCCAGTCTGCAGGAGGCAAAAGCATCCGTGGCCGATGCAAAAGCCGAGCTGGAGTATCAGGAAGCCACTTTCAACAGGATTAAAGCTCTGTTTGACAAGAAATTGGTAGCACAAACCGATTATGATCAGGCGTTATATAATTATAACAAGGCCAAGGCGAACATCATTTCGGTGCAGGCCAAGTATGAGCGTGCCGATATCAACCTGAAATATGCCACCATCTCTTCACCGATCGACGGAGTGGTTTTGAACCGGGCCGTGGAAGAGGGGCAGACTGTTGCAGCCAGCTTCAACACCCCTACCCTGTTTTCCATTGCCAACGACCTGACCCAGATGGAGGTACAGGCCAACATTGATGAAGCCGATATCGGGAAAGTTAAACAGGATCAGCGCGTTGAGTTTACGGTAGATGCCTATCCGGAAGAAATTTTTCAGGGAAGTGTTTCACAGGTCAGGATTGAACCGGTTATCACTTCCAATGTGGTCACCTATACGGTTATCATCAATGCACCGAACCCGGATAAGAAGCTGATGCCAGGGATGACCGCCACGATTACCGTGTTTACCGATGAGATGCAGGGGGCACTGACTATTCCGGGCAAAGCCCTCCGTTTCACGCCGGATGCTCAACTGCTGGCCGCTTACAACAGCACCCTGTCCGCAAACGCAAACAGCCCGGACAATGCTTCAGCCGGGAACAAAGGCAGTTCTCAGGTATGGGTTAAAGACGGAAGCAAAATACATCCGGTACAGGTAGTAACCGGTTTGGATAACGGAACATCTATCGAAATCAAATCGGGATTAAAGGAAGGCGATGTAGTTGTGCTCTCGATGAGCCAATCCGTTGCTGCCGGTAACGGCGCAAAGGCCCAAACCGCAAAAAGTCCGTTCATGCCCACCCCTCCCGGTCAGAAGAAAAAATAAGAAGCCATGAACAAGTCAATTATTGAAGTAGATGCTTTGGTCAAGGACTTTCACGTGGGTGAGGTAACTGTGCACGCCCTCAAGGGGGTCAGTCTGAAGATCGAAGCCGGTGAATTTGTGGCGATTATGGGAGCCAGCGGATCGGGCAAATCGACTATGCTGAACATCCTGGGTTGTCTGGATAAGCCATCATCCGGTAATTATTACCTCGACAGTGTTCCGGTTGCCGGGTTGAACAAAAATGAGCTCGCCGAATTGCGCAACCATAAGCTGGGGTTCGTGTTTCAATCATACAACCTGTTATCAAGAACCTCGGCTCTCGAGAATGTAGAGCTTCCGCTGTTCTATAATAAAGATGTGAGGCCAAAGGAGCGCCGTGAGCGTGCTGTGGCGGCCCTGGAGGCCGTAGGACTGGCCGACCGGATGAAACACATGCCAAACCAGCTGTCGGGCGGTCAGCAACAGCGGGTAGCCATTGCGCGGTCGCTGGTGAACGATCCGGTTGTGATTCTGGCCGATGAGGCTACCGGGAACCTCGATACCCGGACCTCTTATGAGATCATGGCGCTCTTTCAGGAATTGAATGAAAAAGGCAAGACCATTGTCTTTGTAACGCATGAGCCTGATATAGCCAGGTTTACCAAACGCAACCTGATTTTCCGGGACGGGAAACTGATCCGGGAGCTGACCGTTGCTGATCAATATTCGGCGCGTGAGCTCCTCAAGAGCATGCCCCCAACAAATGATTATGACTGAAAGGAAAAGCAATGAACTACTCAAATCTGTTCAGAATAGCATTAAATGCATTGACCCGGAATAAATTCCGGTCGTTCCTCACCATGCTCGGTGTGATCATCGGGGTAGCCTCGGTGATTGCCATGCTGGGTATCGGCCAGGGTTCCAAGAAGAGCATTCAGGACTCGGTATCGGGTATGGGAGCCAACATGATCATGGTATTTCCAGCTTCACAGCAGCGTGGAGGTGTCAGTTTGGGGAACACAACAGCCAAAGCCCTGACCCTCGATGATGTGAAGGCTGTTGAAGCCGGCTGTCCGTCTGTGCAGTGGGTATCTCCGGAGGTGCGGGGATCAGGCCAGGCTGTAGTGGGCAATGAAAACAAGCCGACCACCATCTATGGCGTTGATCTGGATTATCTGAATATCAAGATGATAACGGTTAAAAGCGGACGGGTTTTCAACGAAAGCGAGATTAAAACATCCGCCAAGGTTTGTCTGCTCGGAAAAACTGTGGTAACCGAACTTTTCGGGGCCAACGCTGATCCGGTGGGCTCCACCATCCGTTTCAAGAATATTCCGTTCCGGGTGATCGGAATTTTGAGTGAGAAAGGTCAGAGCCAATTCGGCCAGGATCAGGATGACGTTATCCTGGCGCCCTATACCACGATACAGAAGCGCGTTCTGGCCATCACTTATATCCAGGGAATTTATACTTCTGCCATCAGCGAAGCAGCATCTCCTCAGGCGGTTACCGAGATTGAGGCGGTTCTCCGGACCCAACACAAATTAAAAGAGGGTGATAAAAATGATTTCGAAGTCCGTTCACAGGAGGAGCTGGTATCCACGTTCAGCTCGATCAGCAATGTACTGACGGTTCTGTTAGGTGCTATTGCCGGGATTTCACTGCTGGTTGGCGGTATCGGAATCATGAACATCATGTATGTATCGGTTACCGAGCGGACCCGTGAAATCGGGCTTCGCATGTCGATCGGGGGAAAGGGAGCGGATATTCTGATGCAATTTCTTACGGAATCCACGCTGATCAGTGTAGTAGGAGGAATACTCGGCATCGCGCTGGGAATCGGATCATCCATGCTGCTTGGAAAGCTCATGAACTGGCCGATAGCGATCATGCCGCAAGCGGTCATTCTCTCGTTTCTGGTGTGTACGGTAATTGGGGTATTCTTCGGATGGTACCCGGCGCGCAAGGCCGCCAACCTCGATCCGATTGATGCTTTACGATACGAATAACCCCGATGAAATCAGTATATTTGGATAAAAGAAAGATGACTGGAAACCTGACCACCGGAAAAAAGAGAATGCGGCTGGCACTGCACATCATTGCCTGGGCCATTATATTCGTGTTCCCGCTTTACTGGATCAGCCAGCAATCTGACAAGTCGGACCTCCATTTCGGGCGTTTTTACACGCAATCCGTGGCGTATCTGACGTTGTTCTACCTGAGCTTTTTCTGGTTGGTCCCCAAATTCTGGCTGGCAGGGAAAAAGTTGTTATATCTTCTGTTGTCGGGTGTGGTAATGACGGCACTCTTTCTGACGCTCAACACGGTTGATTCCAAATTCCTGCCTCCACCGGATTTTCACAAGCAGGAACAACCAGGAGAAAAAAAGGAGGGCCCGCCTGAAGGCTTCAAGAAACGCTTCTTTCGAACCAACTTTCTGTTTACATCTGTGCTGATTTGCGGATTCTGCGTGGGGTTACGGGTGTCGGAACGATTGACCGAAAACGAGGAAAAACGGAAGGAGCTCGAAAAGGAGAAGCTCAATTCGGAGCTCGCCTTTCTGAAAAATCAGATCAGCCCACACTTCTTTTTCAATACCCTGAACAACATCTATTCGCAAATCGCCATCAACCAGACCGATGCTCAGGATTCGGTACTGAAGCTATCGAAATTAATGAGATACCTTTTATATGAATCTGAAAACGGGTTGACTACACTCGGCCGGGATATCAGTTTCATGAATAATTATATCGATCTGATGAGGCTGAGAGTTTCCGACAAAGTCAGTCTGGATGTTGTTTTCCCTCAGGACCATGCCGATCTGGAGATTCCGCCGCTGATTTTCATTACGTTTATCGAAAACGCGTTCAAGCACGGGGTGACCTATCAGAGTGCTTCCTTTATCAGGATAGCCCTGAAAGTGGAAGAATCGAAGCTGATTTTCCACTGCGAAAACAGCCTGAACCGGCAGTCAGCCGAAGGCCCGAAAGTTGATTCGGGTATCGGGCTCGACAATGTAACCAAGCGTTTGCAGCTGTTGTACCCCAATCGCCATGAACTGAAGATAGACAGCGATGAAAACAGGTTCATCGTCAATCTGACTATCCAAACAAAAGAATCATTAGTCTGATGATCAGAACGATTGCTATCGATGATGAACCGCTTGCACTTCAATTGCTGACAAGTTGTATCAAGCGGACACCATTTCTGGAGTTGGCGGGTGAATTTGATAATCCGTTCAGTGCCATGGAGTTTCTGCAAAAGGAGCCGGTTGACCTGATGTTTCTGGATATCCAGATGCCCGACCTGACCGGTACGGAACTCGTGAAAATCCTGAAGGACGGTCCGAGGCTGGTGTTTGTTACGGCGTATGAGCGATATGCACTCGAAAGTTTCAAACTAAATGCCGTCGATTATATTCTGAAACCTTACAGTTACGAGGAGTTCCTTCAGGCAGCCGTTAAGGCACAGCATCTGATTGAACTCGAAAACAGGGGTCAGGAACAGATCGGTTTCAATGCCGATTTCCTTTTTATCAAATCGGAATATAAAGTCAGGCGTATCCGGTTCGACAACATCCTTTACATCGAAGGACTGAAAGATTATATTAAGGTGTTTGTCAATGGGGAACCGAAACCCATCTTATCGATCGGAACCTTAAAAACCCTGGAGGCCAAGCTTCCTTCATCGAAGTTCATGCGGGTACACCGGTCGTTTATTGTTAATCTTGATAAGATCGAAACGATTGAGCGCAGCCGGATTATTTTCGGTAAAGAGTATATCCCGATAGGGGATCAGTACAAAGTGCAGTTTCAGTCATTTCTCGATAAAAACTTCCTGTAAAAATCGATTTGATCATCGCCACTGCGCCATCTTGACCATCATTTTTTCGAG